>Ga0210059_1005564_pt1 | contig 20272 bp, 9 predicted proteins | sample Ectturendosymbi2_FD_188042 | JGI IMG/M metagenome (GOLD analysis project Ga0210059, IMG submission 188042) | Ecteinascidia turbinata endosymbiont from Florida, USA - Sample 2 (SPAdes) (version 2) | ecosystem: Host-associated > Tunicates > Ascidians > Unclassified | place: Key West, Florida... | reverse complement strand
CAAATTCTGTGGACATCCATGTGACTACCATTAAGCTTACTGAATTTCGTAACTGCGACAAACCTGGTCCTAAATAGCAACTGGTGGACATCATGGGCTACACATCTTGTTTACCAAAAAGTGCATACGTATCTTTTTACCAAGAAGGAATACATTACTCTTCAGCTCAGAGCTCACAAATACAGTACAGAGACATGCTTCCAGACTCATCAACACATTTGATCGTTGCTTCTGTATATTTATACAGTGTAGTCACACAGTTTCGAAGTCGATTGTCAAGAGCAGCAAACCTGCTGCTTAAGATTGCATTTTTTGGATTTTTCCTTAGCGAATTTGTTAGCGATGCTGTTGGTAGTGTCTATATCACATAGAAGTTCCTGCTCTATACTCCTTAGAATCATGTTGTTCAGCTTGTTTTGTCTAATGGTGCTCCTTTGTTCATTCTGCCATCTTGAGTTTAGAAAATGACCGTTCTGCGCTGGTGTTGGTCACCATGAGAGTTAAATAAATGCGCAAATCGTTTCTCGCATTTGTAAAAGATGACTACAGGCACACTACCCAATGGCCAGTAAATAAATGCCAAATCCAGGGCTGCCAATAAGATTTTTTGGAAAACCTCATGTAGACCCACCCAAGTAGTGGCGTAGCCAGCCCAAAATTTTCGGGGGACAAAAAATTTGGGGGGGCAATATGTTTGATTTTAGGCCAGAAACGATATTTTGTTTGAGATATCGCCTCTCAAAGCACAAAATGACTAGCACTAGATATTCTAAAAATTTGGGGAGCATGGCCCCCTGACCCCCGTGGCTACGCCTATGCACACAAAAACCCAGATTTGAACAGAAAAACCCAGGTAGACAAAAAATTAAGTGAGTCTTTCTACTATCTACCCTGGACATCTGTAATCACAAAACGTGCTAGTGAATATATACGTCGTTGCTTATGAACTTTTGTGTTTGTCGGAACGTGTAATTATTATATCGCAGTAAAATGGAGTTTTTTGCATTTCTGACGATGATCTGGCAGCATTTATAATAATTAAAGCTTCATTCCCAGTGTTCTTCTGCAGAATTTTTTGAGATCTAGATCTCTCAACCTTAAAATTGCTGTGTGTGCCACTTAATTTTTTCTTTGGTCTTGCTTCAATAGTATCTCTGCTACTTGAACTCATTGCAAATTTTTGGAAAATATAGGCATTTTGTGCTTTGAGAGGCGTTTATAAACAAAATAGCGTTATTCGCCTAAAGTCATACACTTCCCCCCCCAAATTTTTGACCTGGCTACGCCACTGCATTACAATACGGTCAAACAACATCTGGAAATTGCTGCAATTTCTCCCAGTCCCGTCGCCGCCGGGGGCTTTGGTGGGCTTAACCCCCCCAAACAAAGTACCAAGCCCCCAAATCGAAATATGAAACACTACAAATCAGTGGAGATTTTGTCAAATTATCAATATCAAGCCCCCTCGCACAAAATTTAAAGACCCCACACAAACGTAAAGCCCCCCTATTGAAGACTTCCTGACGACGGTTCTGATTTCGCCACATTACTTGAGTGGTCGCATAATTTTGCAAATAACTGTAAAATACTTTATTTTTCAAATCACAGTAGCCTAACGTAAAAGCATTCAGTTGAAAATTTTCGCTTAATTGCTTATGGCAAATTTAGCAAAATAGTGACTTCTTGGACAGAAAAAGTGCCATACATATAATCAGGGGTTAATTTTAGGGGAGGCGAAAGAGGCGGTCAACTCGGGCCTCCCTTTGGAGAGTTTCGCATTGTTTTGGTGAAAAGCTTATTAATTGCTCTAGAGGCACATTTAATAAGCTCTGAAGCAAGTCATATGTTTGTCAAAATAAAACAAAATTTATGTGCAAATGTTCCAAACGGGGACCCTCAACAAGTCTAATGTGTAGACAAAGAACTATTTAAAGTCAACTGCCTTCAAACTATTTACAATATGAAATGGACCTTCACGCAGAAGCAAATTCCCAGACAAAACGAAAAATTAAACTTGCTTCCAGCGCATAAAGTTTTTGCATAGCATGTGTAAAATATAGAGCCTCTTTCTGAGCGTTTGCCTCGGGCACCTGAATTCTAATATCCACGCTTGCATATACTCAAGAAAAATTTAACACAGAGGATAGCGAGGCCCCCAAAAGGGCGGGGCCCGTTGCAATTGTTACATTTACTACTATTGTTAATCCGGCACTGGCTCCGGCCCTGCCTACTTTGAATACTTTTTAGATATAGTAGCATAGCACATTTTTTCAAACAAACATTGCTGAATAACAAAGGGTAACCAACCACAATAAATGATAAATTTCACAACTGTTCAAAACTTTCAAGAACATTGGAAAATACTCAAGGACAAAATATTTTTCGAGAATCAAGGACATAACCAGTTTTGATAGCAAATTCAAGGAAAGCCATTGGCGCTCAACGACGTCTGGCAACCTTACGGTTTTTTTGTCACAATTTTGATGACAGCAATTGGCGGCAGGCCGAAGCCTGACTTGTGCTTCTTGCTGGGACAGTTGAGGTGAACGCTCTTTCCCATGGAGCGCTACGGCAATTCACTCACTGGTCGTGGATCGAACACCCAACCTTTCAATTGAGAAGCGGGAACTTTACTACTGAGCTGTTGCCGCCCCCAACCTTATGTTTACCTGAGCATGTAATGCCAGCGTCGTAAGTTCTACAATAACCGGCTGCTAAATAGCAGGGTATTCCCAATACAGTAGTAACTGGATATAAAAAGTGCGAAATGGGTGACAAGCACTAACCTTGTCAATTCCTTAACTTGCATCTTTATTAAAAATGTGTTTGGTTACATTACTAATTAGCCTAGTGTTATAATCAAATTACTCGTTCGTGACCTCAATATTGCTAAATTTAGTGGCTTCCGACTTTTCAATATTTGCCCAAATGTGAGAAGTTTACTCCTTATTTTTTCAAAACAATCGCTCTCAAGCGGAATAACAACCAAAACGTCTATAAATAGAAAGGAGAGTATCAGCAGCTGCAGCTCCGCAATTTTTTAGCTTTTCCTGCCTATCTACAATCCAGTTTGACATTTTTGGTGGAATGAAGATCTACTTCTTCATTGGACAGAAAAGAGTCGGTCATTTTTAACTCCTGTCTATGCAGTTATTGGCAGACTAAGGAACTTTTTGCTTCCAAATTTCTCAAAAAACTTTATTTACATTTTTCTACTTCAAAACGCTTCGGGAACATTTTCGGCGAAATACGCAGCAATCAAGGCCAAAACATAAAAAAACTTATTAATTTGCAGAAATCTTCCTCTTGCAAAGCCTACTGTATTGCGACCTCATCTTCTTGCCAGTGCTTTACGCTCAGGTGGATGTTGTACAGAGCTATGAGTTATAAACTGAGGTGAGAGGCGCACTGCCAGGAAAAAGCATGTTTTCTGCAGTCAACGCAGAAAATTTTCATCAAGAATTCCAACTAAAAAACCGCGAATACTGTATTTTGGTGCCACATGAGAGCATGCTGTTCCCAAAATCATCCAAATGCTTCTGACATTTTTTGCTGCCGTATGTTTTTTCTAACCTTGTTGCTCTGTGCCGCAATTTTCTCATGGCGATTCCACTGCTTGCCAGTATTTCGTCACTTAAGTGGAAAAGTAAGTTTGCTATACTATAACACACTCTTTGTCGTGACTGTTACAATGTTACACTCATTCGCGAAACACACGTGGCATATGCGGGCACTTTTCATTAAAGACCAACCTTTGGGGAAGCAAAATATTACAGTCAAAACGTAAATCCGAATTATTCTGTAAAAGAATTTTGTGGCAAACCATTAAAATTTTCCCTAAGGCAGAGGTTTAAATTTTCAAGAAATGTTGTCATTGGCAGACTATTTTTTGTATATGTCTCAATGCGCCTACTCGTGGCAACGTGCAGTTACATCAACTCACTTCTAAACACCTTCGTAGCTTCAGCATTTGGGAAACAGCTGTTTCAGATCAATATTCTAGCAGCTGCCCTTTTCAATTTAATACTTCCTCAACATATATTGTGAATACATGGCCGACAACAAAACAGAATCTAAAGGATGCATATGGCTAAACAGCGATTAATTAGTGCAGTTTATTTCGGTATGGATGAGTGTTGTACTTAAGATAAATTTGCGAGAAGCTGAGACAAAAAAATAGAGTTTTTTAAAGATCAGAGATAAGAGCGCAGAAGAATTTTTCAAATACAGAGCACTATGCCTCAAATGAATGTTTTAAACTGATCACTCCGACCTCACACTACACGTACGTAACAAAACTAATTTTGTGGCCCGAAGTTCCTTCTTTCCATATTTCGAGTGACTCGTTACAAAGCAATACCACATTAAATTTGTTGCAGCCAAAACAAACTGAAGATTTTAGAGTCAAATCCATGACTAAGACCTGGCCAAGTGTCGAAGACCGAAGTAACGTTTACAATTGCATCATTAGTCCCCAGAAGAGAGTGAGTGATATGGAAAACTGACGTGGCATAAATGATGTTAACCTTATGCTCAAAATCTTCGCACTACCAGTACGGTTACGAGTTTTATTTGAAATTTTCGGTAAGTGGTCACCCACGAATACGCTCAACTTCGTGCCTGCTAGCCTGCAAACGTGCCTTATGAAGCCCAACGCAAAAAATGAATGAAGCATGAGTATAGGCCCAGTCCCGTCGCTACGGGGGGGCTTTGGTGGGCTTAGCCCCCCCAAACAAAGCTCCAAGCCCCCCCAAATTGGAACGTGAAACACTATGAATCAGTGGAGTTTTTGTCAATTTTTACAATGTCAAGCCCCCCGCAGAACCGCAAAGCCCCACTTTGAAAACTTTCTGGCGACGGTTATTTATAGGCTTACTGTAAACACCATGATTTTACACAAATGAAAAACTGCTTTTTGGTATGCTTGTTTGTGAGACGTATGTTAGAGTGCTATTACCTTTTTACGTTTACCTGTGTTCGTAAAACTCAAATTATTCTAAAGAAATTGCTCACCTATATAAAATTTCTTTCTGCGGGCCTTTTTCCACAGCCATCTCAGTTGCTTCTTCGTTAGCACAGAAGCAAGATTTGCGGAATGTCTTTCAAGGCACATGCGTTGTGCGTCATTCCAAGAAAGACGTTCAGCCGATGAATCAAAGTAAAAGCATCTGTGCACAAAAGAAAACACCTTAAAATGGAATTTATTTTGCTGCCGTACTATTTTGCATGTCACCGTATGGTAGCACAAAGACAAACTCAGGTTTTCTCGTATGGAACAAAACTCGTAATTTGGGTCAAACTGAAACATTACCTTTCTTCATATTCTTTCCAGCCGTCACCGCAATCTCCCTGCTTTCTAACGTTTCCTTTTCTTTTAGAAGTTTTTCTGCGCAACAAGTTCCATGGAACCCATCTTGCCCCGTCACACCGGAACAAGACAGATGAGGAGGTATCGTAAAAAAGAGATCCAGTCTTGGACAGGACGCAAGGCTGTGGTATTGATGTGACTCGATTTGGAGAATTCTGCAACATACCATCGCCTTGATTGAAATCGAGAAGAGTTTAGCAGGTGTTTGTCAACGATATTTGAATGCAAGCAGTTTAAATTAACTTGCAGTAGAAAATGACTTGTGCAACAAAAGAATCTCACCGCGTTCTTTGATCGTATTGAGTTGTGCCTGTTTTTTCCTTTGACAGTTATGATGACTGACTTGTTGGAGTTCGCAATCGACATCTTTCCTTGATACTGTTTAAGATGTAGCAGAGAAACAAGGTCAAAAAGGCAAGGAAGAAACTGTCGGTTTTTTAAGTAAGTATCGCCGACTTCATGTTGGCAAAGCTTTTGCCAATGAGACATTAGGGTGTCTGGTAAATTTACCATGATATTTTTATTTCTTCACTAGACTTTGTATAGAAAGACCACTTTTGACGTTTTTCTATGGTGAAAATCCTTTTATGTGCAGCTGATTAAGTTCTGCTCGCAATACGTTCAATCAGGGTAACCAAGCGTTGTTCCTGTAAGGTTCGGGACAAAAATGCGTTTAATGCAGATTCAATGCTGGTAATACTATTTAGGTGAAATAAAGTGAAGGAAAGCAAGTTACAAAAATTTTTGTGCACTTAAGGAGAACGAGTGAGTGTCAGAAGGTGTTGGTCAGATAAAACAATAGCTAATTAGTAATGTAGAATTTTATTTTTTTGCAAAAATCATATGTAACTGAAATGCCAGATGTTAAGAAAGAGATCGCTAACCCTCCAAGGACGGCAAAGTCACATTTGTGACTTGGACCTTGTCCAGTCATAACGTACCGACCGATAGATCTAGAGAGCTGTTCAAACTCTCTAAAGAAGCAGAAAGTATCCTAGGTTCGATTAAAAAATTGTTTTTGGTGTGACGTCACAACTGGGGGAGGTTAGGAGGTTTTTGGATGACATAATCAGCGTCTGAGAAAAAAGTTCAAGTGGCAATTTAATCGTTTTCTATTTTAAAATAAACTAGGCGAAAATACGCATCTTTAGAACCCATCATTGGCCATCTAGCGTTAGTGGGTGTAGCAAGTTATGACCTAAAAACAACAAATTAATTAAATAATCCTCTAGGGTATTAAGGGGCTTAATTTGATGTAACTGTTCCTGTAACCGCTACTGAGGCGAATGCAGCACGTCAGGCGAACACAAATAATTCTTGTTTAAAGAAATTCACTACTGAAGCATCGTAGTCTTACCAGAAGATTCACATTGCCAGTGCTGGTTGGTTCATCACTAAGCTGTCTGCTTTCGACTGGATCAGTTGGTAGAGTGACAGGCTGCAATACTAAAAGATTCAATTTTTTCAATTTGCTGTGAGAAAGACTTACTCCTCAAGTGCAATTTTATTGAAAGAGTGTCCATATTCCTTAGTTGCTCCTTCATTATATTGAAATCATTGAATTTTAAGACGTAAGCTGACGAAAGTTCAAAGAACACTTCATGGTTAAAAGTACCAAAATTTGTTTTGTTTGAAGCAAGAAAGTTATCTGATATTTTAACCTACATGATCATCTCAGAGCTACCGTTTCAATCTTAGAACTCTCCCAGCTCTTACCAGTGGATCTGCCATTGCCAGGTGAAATCGACATCGTCTCACTTTCATCAACAGTCATAGGGATTAGTCCGTGATACTGCAACATTACAAATTGCGGTTTGTTCTGTATAACAACACAATTAAGTCATCGGGTTTACATAACGTTTATGAGGTGGATGGTAATGTGACTTCATCACCCAGTTTTAGTTTTTTTAGTGTGACTTTAGGCCACCTCTACCGAAATCATTCACAAGCTTTACAAAGGAGTAACTTTGCAAAGACTTTATGTGGATTTCTCTAAAAACCCGAGTTGCATTACCAAACCTCATAACTAAAAATGTGCTTTAAAGCGTAAGTTAATTTTTGCCTTTTTGATCGAAGTTTACAGTTAAGTCAGCCATAGCAGAAAAGGAATAGGTATGCTTGAGGAAGGTTAAGCCTGTTTCTTTTTACAAACCCTAAATGTATGCAATAATGTGATTTTCTTTCTGTTTCTGAATAATTAGAGAAAATTATATAAAGGTAGCAGTTTTACAATTCATGTATAGCTACTGTACAACGTTGTCCAAAACTGTTCGAACGCTTTCCAAAAGTTTATAACTTGTGACATTACTTTATAAAGTGTGACAAGTTTAGAACTTGTGAGAGATTATAACTTGTGGCAAGTTTATAAACTTGTGACACGTTTATAACTTGTGACATAACTTTTGGGTCATAGCTTGTGGCCCAAAAGTTCATAACTTGTGACATACTGTAGGCTCGAACGCTTCCCAAAAGTTTATAACTTGTGACATTGCTCAAAAGTACTACCGAAAACCACGCTTGGTGTCACAAGCGTTTGAGGATACTGGATTGGCTTAACTCACTTTTAAAATTTTCATTGGGACCAAAATATGAGATACTGAGAGAGAAAAACCCTGTACGCTTTTAGCCTAGTACCCCTCGGCAGCTTTTTCGTTTTCTCCAAGGTTTATTTGAATAAAAATTTTTGACTCGGTTTAGGGTGTGTGTGTGTTGAGGATGCCTATGAGAATGTTGATATACGCACTGGAATTTACTGGATGATCCATGCAGTTGCGCAGGAGTTGCCAGGTCGCATATGGCTTTTATCATTGGAGTACTCAGATCTGCAAGGATGTGGGCATTGCAGAGAAAAGGGTAAACCTAATTTTAGTTAAGAGATTAAAATGAAATTTTGTACAACGCAACTTTTATCGCAGTAAAAGTACGCGTTTAAGCTCAGTTTGTCAGATAGTTCACTTAGACTAGAAAGAGGGATTAGAAGTTGCAAAAGTCGCCCTGTGTGTAGTTGTTTCGAGAAAGATAAAAGCACCTCCATCTGCTATCAACTCACTATGTAAACAGAGCAACAGAAACCAGCTTTACATACGCGCCTACACAAATATCTGTAACTTGGACCAGCCAATGATATGAGTTTTAATACTATAGAAGCGAAGAAACAAAAGCATTTGATAACAGGATAAAGGTTTTTCAAAGAAAAAAATCGAGGTGTGCGCCAATGCAGAACCGTCGCCAGAAAATTTTCAATAGGGGGCTTTGCGTTTTTGCGGGGGGGCTTGGGTTTGTGCAGGGGGTCGACACTCTAAAAACTGACAAAACTCAACTGATTTATAGTATTTTGTTTCTATTTGGGGGGGCTTGGAGTTTTGTTTGGGGTGCTAAGCCCCCAAAAGCCTCCCCGTGGCGACGGGACTGCTCCAATGTACTTGGCAACACTTACCTAAAATGAAGAGTTTATAACCGTGATGTTTCCATGGTTACTAATCGTAAACAGAGAGCAGACCCTGATGCATCCGTGGTTTATAACTCTTACCGTCCATATCCTATGCGTCCTATTTCGAAAGAAACTTGCCGGTGTTACCGTTACTCCAGGTCCCACCTTTCCATACCGCTCAAGTTTTGCTTTTCCTGAATAAAATTTGCGCTTGTGATTACGTAATATTTTCTGGTAAACCTTCACCAACTTTTCAAAACAGAGTTTTGGTTGAAGAACGCTAAATTTTATTTACAATTTGTTTATCGTGGACTGACCAGACTCTAGACTGCGGGCAGATGAATCCTGTTGAACTCGGTGCTTCTTTCTTCTTTTCCGTTTGTCTAACCTCTTAGATTTGATCTTTCTTCGATTTGTAGTTTTTTGTCCTGAAATATACGTCTCCTGTAACGTCCCTGTAATAACGCCTATGCCCATACCCAGCCGTTTTATATTTTTTAAAGGGTGGCAAGTTTGCGCTACGAAGCAGTGACATGCCCCATTACCTGCTGGTGCTTTCGAACATAAGCGATGCGATCGGTCTAAGATCGTAACAGTGCAGACACGGGGAGATTTCAAAACGGTGTTGACTGGACTGTGTAAGATGATGCGAAACTTCTCCTTGCGCTCTTCAATATTGTCCTGAATGATTCCCGTGCGCCAGGTTTGAGTGCTTTCCACTGCATCCAATATAATTTGAGTCATAAGCTGTGGGTGTTACTTTGGAACATCGGAAGTTAACGTTGCTTTCCAAAGTGACGTACTTGGGTCAAATTGTACTTGCAACGCTGTTTGCGGAGCGATATCGACATTCAATTTGGCTGAACCTGGCTTCACTGTCAAGCTGACGAATGAGGATGATTTGAGATTTCCGTAGCGATGGATGCTGATGACTGCAGCTCCGTCACTTTCGCACACCTTCAGTTTCGTTTGATTTAACTCAGCTCTGGACCACGACATCGTAAACCTGATCACGTACGCGAAAATACAAATGACCTTACTGGTAAGTTGCAACTACACAGGAGGTTTAAAAACTTGAAGGCGTCTAAAAACGTACCTGTTATTCGGCAAAACATTTCCCCATGCGTCTTCAACATCGAAAGAGAAGCTATCATTTGTCACTTCTAGTTTAGATGATATCACGTACATAACTCGGCGCAAGTTTAAAGTGCTCTGCGTAAATCTTGTAGCTGGAGTTTGGTCCTCTGTGTCTCTGCCATCCTGACATAAGAGAAAAAAATTTCATAACAGGTGTACAAAATGAAACTCTTCGAAAAAAATGCTAAAACTTAAAAATGGATCTAGTCTCTGGATAACGCAAAGTATCCCCTTTTTGCAGTTCATAGTACGTTAATATGCAATAAGTTAAAAATGCTGTTGTTTCTGCATCAAGTATCTCTGCGAAAAGTCTGTACACATCATCTTTGCAAATCAGGGAACGAAAACATAACAGCTTAACCATCAGCATATTGATATTCCAATGTGAATATTGCGCAGTCACTTAAATATATAGTAGCGTCTTTGAAATTACCACTTTAATGTGTCCGTATGAAGGAGCTCGGGTGACAATGAACGTTATGTCGTCAGAGTTTGTCATGCCTGTGTCTTCAGCGCGTAGTACGTGGCTGTCCAGGTATATCACGTACTTTTTCCCTTTACCTGCACCAGAATTAGTAACATTAGACGAATTAAAGCATGCTCTTTTATAGTTCAATGAAGATTTATGAGTAAATATGTTTGATCAAAATTGGTCCTCTGCTGTTCAAATGACTTACCTTTTGGTTGAATCGTTGTTGGTTCATTGTTGATAGTAACTATTGGTGGCGTTCTATCAATTCTGTCAATGCGGATGTACAGAGTGGTTGGACTGGTTGCTACTTTACCTGAAGAAACGTGTTCACGAGAAATGTAATTTAGTTTAGACAAAATGGATGCATTGGGACAGACCTTCACATACCTTCAAAATAGTACCCAACGTGTACTCCGTCGCTGACTGAGAAGGAAAATCTGTCAAATTCTGCATTGTTGCCTCCATGTTGATACACAAACCTGGATTTTTCCAAATCCAACAATGATATTGCGAAATTATTAGCCATAAGCTGTTGGCCATTCAAGGTTAAGATTCCATGCTCGGGATATTCCGCAATTAATATCTTGAGATTCTCTGAAATTGTGCGTTTCATTTAAAATGCGTTTTTGTAACATCTCCTTAGCAGTTTTGAAACGAACATTTTTTGCTTTTTTGTACGAGTTTATTATTTCTCAACGACTAGCCACCAGATTTGTGTATGCAGAAGAATTCGTTTACTTTTCGTGACATCAACTTTGCTTTAAAATATGATCAACTTTCATTTGTATGCTATCGTTTTATCCAGAGCTTTTGTGATGCAGACAGGGGCGTAACGAGCGGGGGGCAAGGGGGGCACAATTCCCCGAACGCCGAATCACTATGGGGGCGCCGAATCACTGCGGAGGGCGCTGAATGACTGGGGGGACCCCGAAAAGTCCATACAATGTCACAAGTACTTTCTTCAATACTTTTCTTTAGTACCTTTGCTTCCAAAAGACCTCAGGTTTGAACATGGGGCGCCAAACTTGTTTCTTGCCCGGGGCGCCATCCAACCTTATTCTGCCCCTGGATGCAGACACTTTGCACCGGTTTTGTTTTGCTCAATCACAGCGCTATCGAAGCGGAAAACATTCCTGAAACTCTCACCTTTTGGTGAATCGGGATCGGTTATTCGAATAATGCTGTCACTGATTACAGCAGACGAGCCGCTGTAGAGCATCAGGTTTGTAGAAAAACCTTCAGTATTTGCAAGGCTTTCTGCAATATTTACAGTTGGCAATTCAGCATCAACGGACGTAATGAGTATATGGACATCTGCTTCACGCGTTCTCATTCCATTGTTTGCTTGGATCCGAAACGAATCCGTAGGTGAGTCAGTTTTGCTAACGTGGTTGTACACTACCTGGGACAAAATTAATGTTAAGACTAGTTGTAAAGCGCCGTAACGTGAGACACGTTTGCTCTAACAGCAATCAAATTTGACACAATTTACTTCATACAAATAGGTTGATGTGGAACATACCGCGAAACCGGAAAAAGAACCTACAAATTAAAACCTGAATACTTGCAGTGGAATAAACGCATGAAGACTAAAACATATCCAATAGCAGAAGGACTTGTAATCCAATTACATAAACTCTATTTTGTGCGTTATTCCGATGCTTACGCTTTTGCATGAACTTTACTCATCGCAAATCACTGTCGTAAGTAGCACATAAAATGGCAAACTGTTGCTAAAAATCGCCAGATTTGAGGATCTAGATTTTTGATGTTCTTATCTACGTAAGGGATAAAAATCCGACATTAGCGACCTTAAAAAATTCAAAAATTGTGTCATAAAAAGCAAGGAACTTGTTTTGGTTCTTACATTTCTTGCAAGCAAATCTAGCTGAGTGAACATGTGAATTGGAACTCCAGGAAAGCTCACGTATTCCAAACGACCGTAAATCGGCTCTTTTATCACTTCAAAGCTGATATCTTGCGGTCTGTTCGAGTCATCTCTGGCTTGAAGAACATCTGTGGTGATGAAAACCTGTGAAAGGGTTTCCGTACAACATTAATGGTGCTATTTGGGATTGATGCAATTGCCATCAGTTGAAAACAAGTTTGCGGAGTCGGAGGTAAAATATCCGACTCCGACCTTTCTAGAATTTCCGACTCCGACTCCTTAACATAAAGGGAATGAATTTTGGCGGTTAAAATCAATGGAGATCGTGGTGCACAGCAAGAAATCTCTGTTTCAACAGAAGTTTTAATAGAAATTGTACCATTTCAACAGGAATTCCCAATTTAGGAGTGTGATGTAAAAAATAATCCACTTGGACATTCGGAGTCGGACAAAAAAATCCGACCCCGACTCCGAATCCCAGTGTTGTCAGGAATCCGACTCTGACTCCACCCAAAAACCTCCGACTCCTTACGACTCTGCAACCCTGGTTGAAAGCATTCATTTTAAACCAAACACGACAACATTACTGAACAGAGCGTAGAAGCGTACCACCAGTGATTACAATAAGAAGAAAGACAGGTTCCTGAAAATTTTGCTCAGAAAAATTTGTTTCTTGTGAAGAGCCAAGGATATCAAATATAGAAGCAAACCTTGTTGCAAAAAATTAAATATATTACAACAAGGGTTCGTGTCGAGTTTTCGATGAATCTGCCTGCCAACCTCGGCTTTCATAACTTTGTGATGACTCCGCTGCACGTATCCACATATCAGTGACAAATTCACCACAAAGGCAAGCAGCTAAGTCTAATCATAAGTGTTTTATTAAGAAATCAACTTCGCAGTAATTAAGCATTTTGAAACCTGTAAATTGCAAGCAAACAAAACTTATGGGTGAAATGATGACAAGCTAAAAAGTAAGATTTAGAGAAAGCATGCGGACTGCAGTTTCAAACACACGTTATTACAACAAGAGGTAATTTTTACCTGTCCACTTTCATTTACGTGGATAGGGTTTGTGGCAATGTGTACGGAACTTTTTTTTGTGTGTTGAATTCCGATGATGAAATTTTGCCGTGGTGTTGTGTGTTCTCCGTCGGTTACAGAGAAACGAAAAGAATCCTGATAAAAGCATTTACAGTAGTTGGAAAATGCAACAAAGCTGCACAATAAAACAGTTTTTAGCATAGTGACTAATAAAACTACAGAATTACTTCTAAAAATTTTTAAGAGTGATAACTTGTATAAATGGTCGTTTTTGCAAACTTTTTGGGCTCATTTTAATATTCAAATTATGCAGTTTCTTTCTAATTGCAATATAAAAGTCGGTTACCTGCGATTTTGACCCCAGTATGCTTTTGTGATTATACCTGATCTTATTCATTTCCACGTCTACTTCAGTGAATGTATCACCATAGTGTAGATCTTGCCAATCGTTGTCAGTTTGTCTGGCTGCGAAAATGATCACCCTGGTGCTGACAACCGAACAAAATCAGCAGCTTGCTTGCAAATTACGCACCAACGAAACTACAAAAGAATGAACAATGCTTGATGATTATGACTTACTTTTTAGTTGAAGCACTCCTCGCCTCGGTTCGGAATGCAGTTCATAATAAAGTTCAGAGGCTGGAGTATCACCGTCACTAGCGTGAAGGACGACGCCGCTTATGACCTGAAAACGAGAGAAAGATGTTATTGCTTGACCACAATTGATTCTTTAAAGAAGGGAAGGGAAACCAAACGTAACGACACTTTTGCGATTAGGACAGATTCCATGGAATATCAAGTCGTCTTTTAATTCTTTCATACGTATAGTGCAATGATTGGTGCACGAGAAAGTGGGGGTCATAGTACACACTTTTTAAGAGGGATCGGCGTTGTTTCACTTTCTGATGAAACACCTAGATATTGCCCATTTGGCTGTCATTTTTGTGACAGTCTCAACAGAAAAAGTTCTCACTTATCTTATAACTGGAGCAGAAATTTCTTTCTCGTAATAGAGCGTTACGGTTCTAGGACAACTGCCAACTAGGAAAACTGCCAACTGTAGGACAACTGCGAATTAGGACAACTGCAAACTGCTACAATCGCTTTTGGCAATTGTCCTGTTGGCAATTGTCCGGTTGGCAATTGTTCTAGTTGACAATTGTCCTAGTTGGCAGCTGTCACAGTAGGCAGTTGTCCGGTTGGCAACTGTCCTGACACCGAGCGTTACACCATTTCTTTTTCTAACATTGAATCTCTGAGTAAAACCTAACGAAGGGGTTACCTCTTCGCACTGCCAAAACCCAGTTGAGTGCAAGAAAGTTTTAAAATTTTGTGACGACATCAGGCTGGACCAGGTTGTACACAAAAACGCATCTTCGAGTACTGTAGTTTGGAAACGCGTATAACCCTGTTATGGTCCATTGCCTGCACACCTGCACCGATGGATAATTGCAGTTATCACATATGCCGCAAGTCATGATCAGAAAATTATATTTCCTGCAAACTGTTGTGGTTACCTGCGCTTCACCCAGTTCAAGTTCCAGCTTCTTGTTTATTTCCACAACCGGTCGTTCATCATTAATTGGCATTATTTTTACAGCCTGCAAAGATATTTTTTAAAGATGGCGGAGTATGTTCACCCTATATTGAAGAATTGGTGATATTCATGAAAGCTTTGACTTAGAACATTAATCTTCACGAATACAAAAGTGAAATACGTATCGAATTCAAGCCTACTAAATATGCAAACGCTGGTATCGTCCAACTTTTATGTACAGCGATTTGTACAATGTACAGGTCCGTTTCAGCATTAATTGTTCCCTGCTATTTAAAATTATTATAGACGCATTGTTCGTTTTCAGTTCAAATAATACGGAGTTATAATTCGCAGAAAGTGTTTGCAACAGAGCATTTGATATTTCAATGGAGCTAAGAGTGAAAGTTTTAAACCAGACAAAGACGTTTTGATGAAGCGTGGTTTCGAGTACTTGTCTAAAGCAAAGCTGGCGAGCTAACCGAGTTGGTTTGCGTTCAGCAATAATGTTAGAAAATGACATATTTCATAATAAGGGCTGCTCGAAAGCAGCACAACCGAAGTGCTTTCAGATCTTTGAATTTAACTTGGGTTCACTGAACCTCGATAAAGAAGATTAGCTCACTTTTTGTTTTATGGTTGACATAATTACAATGGTAGCACCAATAGTCTCCCGATCCTTCAATTTTTACGACACTAAATGGTATAGTCATATAAAAAACGTGAACCACGCAAAAATGAAGAGAACAAACCAGAGATCTTCGCACGGTGTGCGTGCCATCCGTAACTTTGAGTTCAAACTTATCAGAAGCTGTTTCACTTCCGTCGTGCATGTAAGCTGGCAGAATAGCGTTGCGTCGAAACTGTTCCAAAGAAAATTCCTGCATCGGTTCCATGTCATGGTGCAACGCATGGTATTGTACAGGTTGTTCTCTAAAAAGTTCCAGCATGCAGATGAATTGCTAAAATAAATTTTTTTTGGTGAAGGCTGCTTTACGTGTCAGTGCAAGCCTCAAAACGAACTGCATCTCGTCATATATATCAAATTTATGTTCGATAACACTTAAACTTCCTTTTTCCTCGCCCTTTCACGACAAAAGCCAACGTTTTGAATCGACGCATTGTTTCTTTTTCAAAATATCTGCAGCTGTTTTGAAGCTGAATGCTGCAACTCTTGTTCAGCTTCGGTGGATATTTGCGTTCATATCAGCGGTACCCGTTATTTGCCTTCTGTTTTGTCTCATCTAGAAATCAGGAGCCCTTAAACGTTTACATGGAAGTAATGAAAACTAAAAGCAAACTCCAAGCAGATGTTTTTTCATTAGCGATATGAATATAGGTGAAAATTTACAATGTTTTATCTTATTTTGTTTCCAGATTTCTCCAAATGCAACTTCATTTCTGTCAATGTAGCAATTACTTGGTTCAGGATCAATCTTCTTAGAGAAAAGCAGCTTTGTTATTGCTTATAACATTTACATGGAACATGAACCTCAAGAAAAATTGAACTAAATTCTTAGATCATTTAACTTCCCTTGCAGAGAATTTCTGCACAGACGTTTGTGAAAGATGTATTATGGAGTGGTTTTGCATTAGATCAGGCGTGGGCAATTAATTTGGCTTGGGGGCCACTTTGAGAAGGCCGTACTTAGTGGAGGGCCATACGTTCTATTGCAGTGTCTCTCAACCTTTTTCGGTTCGTGACACCTTTTGTATTTTTACATACCTTAATTGTGACCCCTTCCTACTCTGTTTTTAATACCGGTACATATGACATTATAACCATTATGATTACAGCAAAATGCTGTTCTAGAAAAATGGAACAAACAACCACAACATCTTTTACCACAAAAATTGACCGTATGGCCAACTTCGAAAATCGTGGTTAAGTGTTTGACAGTGCTAACCTTTTATCACGCTCGACTTTACTTTGATTTCGTGCCTCCGTTTTGATGTGAGCTAGAGCTGAGAAACCACTCTCGCAGAGATATACTGTGGCAACGAAAGCAATATTCGGAAAGCCAGTTCAGACAGTTGTGGATATAATTTACGCACAGCTCACCAGAACAGAGAAAATGTCATTTCATGAAAAATATCATGTACTAATGAATTATTCCGAAGATCACAAAATTGGTCCTGTACTTCATCAAAATATTGGTTATAGCCAGAGAGGTAGAGAACTGATTTCGTGAAAATGCATCTTCTTCCTTGAGCTCAGAGAAATATCATTAGCACTCTATTTCAAGAGATTGACGGTGGTCTATTATAGATGACTTCAAATTCTTAGGAAATTCGTCACTTTTTTCAACAACATTTGACAATTTCTCAAGCATAGCAACGTTCCTTGCACTACTTTACGAAGTCAGTTTCGCAACTTCGAATAAAATTCTTGCAGAATCGTCGCGAAGCTGGATGATGTTTGTAAGTTTTCCTTTTGGCTTTAAACCTTTCAAAAATTTCAGCCAAATAAGCAAGACTTTTCAAGTAAATCTTGTCACTAATGTAAGACAACAACTCGTTTGCTTTCAGTTCTGAGAATAACTTTATTTCATCTTTCATCACAAAAATGCGGTTTAGAATGTTTTCTTTCGATAGCCAGCGTACAGACTTGTGGAATCGAAAAACTCGTGTGTCGAAATCATGTCTTTGCAGAAGTCTTTAAAACAGGCAAGTGTTAAGGCTTCCAGATTTGATGTAATTGGTAATTTTTATCGTGGATTCCAGCACATTTTACAGAGGAGTAACAATCATATTTCCATTGCAACCCTGCCGAATCAAAAGATTTTTGCTTCTCCCGAACATCTGCGCTTGTTGTAGATTGCAGTTCCCCGAAAATAGGAGCTCCTCTTTAATGTCTCAAGAATGAATATATCTCACGAAAACAAGCAACTGAGCACATGAAGTAACATCTACTGACTCATCCACGTGAAAAAAACATTGGAGTTGGAGATGCTTTTGTTTCATTTATCACCTGGTCTTTCACATCTTCCGGCATATCTGAAATGCGCCTCTGAATAGTATCGCTGGAAGAGATATTCGTCTCATGTTTGCCTCACTACCTTCTCCAAGAAGTTGTTTTACTGTTTTTAACAAACAGGGTTTCACAAGCGTTTTTTTCAATGGTGTGAGTTTTTTTGCTTGGCAATTGCAAGTGCGACTTCATATGATGCCTGTCTTATTGGGGGAAACTTCCAGCAAGATAGTCTGACGTTTCAAACTCGCTTCATGGCGTCGGAAGAATTCTATAACTTTTTCTGGCGTGGTTGGAATGCTTTGTCTCTAAATACTGTATCAATTACGAAGGTTTCACATAGTTTTTAGCACTGAGATCCTTTATATCACTGCAATGTGCTTCTTCCGAAATGTTGACTGCGACTTCACAACAGTGAACTGTTGGTAGGCTATCTTAGTCAACAACTGGTTTAAAACTAGAGTAAATTATTTGTGACATGTTGGAAGGCTTTGGGTCTAAATGCTGTAAGAACTTCGAAGGTTTCACAAACTCAGCATCAGTACCGAGAACAACGCTGCACAAAACACATTATGGCTTCATTGTGTTTTTTTTCAACTATGGAGGTAAAACCAAATTTCAAATACTCTTCAAAATACTTGCGTTTCCTGTCCATGGCAATAATAGAAATGAAAGTATCATAATACTTTGAAGGTAGAAGATGTTTCTGCCTAACTGCTGGTTGCAATTTCACAATAATAATATGCTGGTATCAAAGGCTACAACAGTTTTAAAACAAGATCGACCATGCGCGTCAATTGACACAAGCAATATACTGCTTGTGGTTTACTTCACCTCGGATTTCGACAACAGACGTGCAAGATTGTATTTGATAAAACTAACAGATTGGACTCTACAACGGTGGTCTGACGATGGAAAGACGTATCTGCTCTTCAGGTTGCGACTTCGGATGCATACATTTCCAATCATATTTTGCAACATATTGTGATATTTGGATTGGTAACTCCAATGCTATAAAATGCACTAGTAAATTACGGTATGCGCAACAAACAAGTATCTCCGAGAAGCAAGTGCAATGCAATAACCTAGATTTTGCGATTTGAAGCGAGTGTTAACACAAACACGACAATTTAAACATACCCTTACATTGAAATCTTTGCGCATTCTAAAAAAACTTCGCCACCTTAGGTTGACAAACGCTGCTCTAGTAGATATAGAACAGGGGTTCCCAAACTGGGGTACACTGGCTTATCTGAAGGGGTACATTTAAGGTTAGAAATAGAAGGGAGAAAATATGTTAATACATAATTCATTTCAAATTATTTATAAATGTGAATTTGTCTGAAGCGTTTCATGTTACTTCCTCTTTTGAGCTAGTTGTTCAAACCACTGCTTGGCCGCACTAGATCTCGGGGCAGGTGTTCAGAAGCCATTCGGTTGTCTCATCGTCCAGAACCGTCAGGCCATGTAGTCCATGGGGAGGTCGATGGATTGGACATTCGAGGACAACATGGTCGCTTGTTTGTTCTTCTGTGCCGCACTCACAGGCCGCAGAGGAAGCCATGCCCCATTTGTACAAGCAGGAGCGGAAACGTCCAACACCGGTGTGGAGGCGGTCAAGCCGGATTGTCTGCCCACTCCGCGTTTCATTGATGATCCACCCAGTGCGCCGCACTTATGTTGTTGTTGTCAGAAAAACTGATGAGATGTTGTGCGACGTGTATAAATGGATGTCTCGATTTGAGGCGCCGTGCATCTGCACTCGATGGACGGGCGAGTGCTGAATGGAGCAGATGTCCAGGCTCCACGGCACGGCGCGCTAGAGACAGTGTGGCTCCACTGCGACGAAGCTCAGCAGGTTGGATGCCTGCGAGGGTTGGAAGGTTGTCCGCTGGTGTAAGACGCAGGCATCCAGTCACAACTCGCAAGGCGTCGTTGATGGCGGGGTCAATGAGGCGGGTATGAGCACTGCGGCACCAAACAGGCGCGCAGTATTCTGCGGTTGAGTGCATCAAGGCTAGGGTGGCTATTCGCAGGGTTGTTGCTCCAGCACCCCAGCCGGAGCCAGCAAGCCACCTCAGGAGCGCGACGCGTGATGTCAGCTTGTTGCGAAGTGACTCAAGGTGTACGTAAGCGACCTGTCCAACGTTACTCCGAGGTATTTGGGCTGGGAGCAGAAGGGCAGGGTCTCGTTGTTGTATTTGACTTTAGGCTCACGTTTAGCTTCCTTGTTGTTAAGATGGAAGGCTGTCGACACCGTCTTTGTAGTGCTGAGCTTTAGCTTCCAAGTCTGGAGGTACGCACAGTTGCCATGTCCTTGGTCAGCACCCCTTCCACTGCCTGCCAGTCTCCATCAGCATGCATGATTGCTAGATCGTCAGCATATGCATACTTTCTGGAGACGGTGGTTGGCAGGTCAGAGATGTAG
>Ga0210059_1005563_pt1 | contig 20273 bp, 20 predicted proteins | sample Ectturendosymbi2_FD_188042 | JGI IMG/M metagenome (GOLD analysis project Ga0210059, IMG submission 188042) | Ecteinascidia turbinata endosymbiont from Florida, USA - Sample 2 (SPAdes) (version 2) | ecosystem: Host-associated > Tunicates > Ascidians > Unclassified | place: Key West, Florida... | reverse complement strand
TTTGCCTGGCCCTGGGCGCCAACCGTTAGGTGGTAGTATTTCGCTGAAGTTTTTACTGGAAACTAGGCTACAATCCAAGTCTTTTGATACTTTGGATGAACTGCTGGGGTTTCAGGTTAAAAAATTATGATGTAAGTTAGTAAAAATATTTGACTAATTAGCTAATTAGACAATTAATTAATTTGTTTATTTTAGATCATAACTTTTGAACCAGAAACTCTAGAAAGTTGATCAAAGGCTCAAAAGACTCGGACTCGAGCCTAGTTTCCAATGAAAACTTCAGCGAAACACTTTGGCCTAGCGGTTGGTCCCTGCACCAGGCAACATGAGCCAAAATGACCCCAAAACTACTTCACATATGACGTCACTTACAAAAAATCGCACCCCCCAACCCCAATTTTTTCTTCGAGTGCAATCTACTAGACTGGCCAATCCGTTTGAGCCCTTGAACAGCTCTCTGGTGCAATCGGCAGAGGAGCTAGGGCATTGGTAAGGCAACCCAAAACTGCTGTTTTTTAGGCTGAAATCGAAGTAAGAATATATCGTACGCCAGCTCTCAAAGTGTTGAGACGCAGTGCAAGATCAAGCGAAGTAAAGAAGTTATCGCAGATAACGTTGTACCCTTGTTGGAATAAAGGAGCCATCAACTTCAAAACCACATCTGTGGATACACTGACATCTGAGTTTCTTGTCTCGTCCTTACTAACATAAGGAAAACCATTGAAGAGATATTTGTTCTGTACGTCTGTAGTTAACCAAAATTTCAGACCAAACTTATCCGGCTTATTTGCCATATACTGAATGAATTTACATTGCACTTCACATGGCAGCAGTTGTTCATCCACAGTAAGATTGTATTGTTGTATGAAGGCCTTTTGACAATTTTCTACAAAGCTGTTCCAAGGATGTGAGGCCAGTGCAAACTCATCATGCAAGAGATTCCTTTGCCTCTCCATTTTCAACTCGAAGCGAAGGAATCTCATGATTTCCAGAAATCTATTTATTGGCATCGTTTGTGAGAACATCGGACATCCCCATGACTTCCCCCACAAACTCTTCACAGGAAAATTGCGTCCTCCTATCACCCTGCAAACAACCACCAAACCAATGAATTTATCTAGCTCTTGTAGAGATACATTCCAAGTTGGATCCCTGGCTTTTGTTTTTCCTTCTGCAACAGTGCACTTTTGTATGTTTCTCAGCATAGCTTCATCGAAGAATATCCTGAACAATGACACTGGGCTGCCAGAGATAACACGTCTGGTTGCATACGATGTCGGACCTGGCCGGAACCTAAGAATATTGTGTGACTGCAGGCATCCCTGGGAAGCATTTGAAACAGGAATTTTTTTCCACCTAGTCCCATCTTGTCGTTGAATAATGCCTCCCTGTGCTACAGCCTGGTTGGGTCGTGCTGGGGGATCTGGCTCATCATCGCTTGAATCCGATGATGATAACTCAAACTCCCCTACTGCACCAAGTGTAGAGTTTTCCATTTCTTTGGTTTCACTATCAGAATCCTCATCACCTGAGCAGTCAGAGGGAAGATCTTGTAATATTGCAAGACCCTGTGCTGCTGCAAACCTTTGCCTAGACATTCAAGCCTGTGCTGCCGCAAACCTTTGCTTAGACATTCTATACTACCCTACTATAGCTTTTATTTCCGCAATGTGAACCTAAAAATGAATCAGAAAATTAGCAAAAATACTGTAAATGGGCCATTACATGTCAATTCTCAGGAAGTGGTCAGGTCACCCTCTCCAATTTTCCTAAAATTTTACTCAAATTGTCATTGCCCCACATGATGAACATCTGTAAAATTTGAATGAAATCTGTCAAGAAAAGGCATTATTATAAAGCTTTTTAGTTGGGGATGTTTTGCTGGGGGGGAGTAAATTGCTCATATTTGGCCATGTTTAAAGCCTTATTACTGCCAAACTACATTAGTGGACAACCCCAATATTTCAGGGATGCTAGTAACTTTGCCAAATATTGAAAAAATAACATTATCTACATTGTGACTTTCAAATGTCACAGACACCCAAAGTTGACTGCTTCTAGCTCTTGCTACAAATTTTCGAAAAATTTCAAACCTTGCCACGGTTTTATTTCTTGACATTTTTCGCTCATATCTGGAAAAATTGTTGCTGATAAAATTATCTTTGATCCTAGAAAATTTTATTGCAAAATATAAAAAGGTTTGTGAGATATCTTGGGCCAAACTTGGTACGAAATGAAAAAACTAGAAAAGTGGAGTACCTTTGTCACCTCAGTTACCCATGACCGCAGTGAAAATTTGCGTTGAAAAAATTTCACATATTCATCATGATATAGCAAGTTTACCATACAAAATTCATGAATGGTTCTCAATGTTTTCATGGAGAAAGAATTTGACAAAGTTTGTGTAAAAAGTACAAATTTTTTGTAATACAGAGGTCTTAATATTCACTATTTTTCATTATACCATTGTTATTCAAGCTAGCATTGTTACTTCACAAATTCATTATTAAAGTCTGTAATTCTGTTGTGTCTTGTGCAAAGTCAATTGCTTGTTTAGGTGGAATGAAACTGAAATATTTTGTTTCATTTCACTCAACACTTTTACGGCCTATCTGAAACCAGCAGTTTTCAGTTGCCTTACCAACGCCATAGCTCCTCCACCGACTGTGCTAAAGAGCTGTTCATGAGCTCAAATGGATCAGCCAGTCTTCTAGCCTGCACTCGAAAAAAATTTTTGGTCAGGGGTTGCGAATTTTTTGTGAGTGATGTCGCAGGTGAAGCAGTTTTGGCTCATGTTACCTGGCCTAGTGCCCAACCTCTAGGCCAAAGTATTTCGCTGAAGTTTGCATTGGAAACTAGGCTCGAGTCTGAGTCTTTTAAGCCTTTGATCAACTTTCTAGCATTTCTGGAACAAAAGTTATGATCTTAAACAAACAAAATTAATTAATTATCTAATCAACTAATTAGTCAAATATTTTTATTATTTTAGATCATAATTTTTGAACCCAAAACCCCAGCAGGTCATCCAAGGTATCAAACGACTCAGATTGTAGCCTAATTCTAATCAAAACTTCAGCCAAATATTACCATCTAACGGTTTGGGCCCAAGGTCACGTGAAGTGGGCCAAGGTGGCCTAAAAGTCCTCCACTTATGACATCACTCACAAAAAACCTGCACCCCCACCCACAAAAATATTTTTCTTTTTTTTTAATCTTTTCTTAAACTGAAAAAATTTTTTTGATTCAATACATTTGGTTTAAAATTAAATGCATTGTTTTGGTTTCATGATCTAAAGTAATAAAAATATTTCATTGATTAGCTAATTATTTAATTTGTTTATTTTAGATCATAACTTTTGAACCAGAAACGTTAAAACCTTGATCAAAGGCTCAAAAGACTCGAACTCGAGCCTAGTTTCCAATGAAAACTTCAGCAAAATACTTTGAGCCAAAATGAACCAAAAACTACTTCACTTATGACGTCACTCACAAAAAAAACAGCATCACCCAACCACAATTTTTTTTCTTTTTTTTACATTAAAATCTTTTTTTTAAATTAAATATATTTGGTTTGAAATTAAATACATCGTTTTGGTTTCATGATCCAAAGTAATAAAAACATTTGATCAAATAGCTAATTAGATAATTAATTTTTTTTAGATCGTAACTTTTGAACCAGAAGCGTTAAAATGTCGATCAAAAGGCTCAAAATACTCGAACTCGAGCCTAGTTTCCAACGAAAACTTCAGCAAAATACTTTGGCCTAGCAGTTGGGCTCTAGGCCAGGCAACATAAGCCAAATGGCCCAAAAACTATTTCACTTACGATGTCACTCAAAAAAAATCTGCACCCCCCAACCAAAAAGTGTTTTTTGAGTGCAGACTAGAAGACTGCTGGTCCGTTTGAGCTCTTGAACAGCTCTCTAGCGCAATCGGCGGAGGAGCTATGGCGTTGGTAAGGCAACTGAAAACTGCTGATTTTAGGCTGAAATCCAGGTACGATATATTCATCGAACGGCTGTAAAAGTGTTGAGTGAAATAAACAAAAGTTTTCAGTTTCATTCCACCTCAACAGGCAATTGATTTTGCACATGACATAATAGAATTCTAGAATTTAATAATGAATTTGTGAAGTAACAATGCTAGCTTGAATAGCAATGGTATAATTTGAATATTAAGACCTTTGTATTACACAAAATTTGTAGTTTTTGCACAAACTTCGTCAAATTTTTTCTCTATGAAAACATTGCGAACCATTCATGAATTTTGTATGGTAAACTTGCCATATAATAATGAATATGTGAAAATTTTTTCAATGCAAATTTTCACTGCGGTCATGGGTAACTGAGGTGACAAAGGTATTCCACTTTTCTAGTTTTTTCATTTCGTACCAAGTTTGGCCCAAGATATCTCACAAACCTTTTTATATTTTGCAATAAAATTTTCCAAGGTCAAAGATAATTTTATCAGCAACAATTTTTCCAAATATGAGCGAAAAATATCAAGAAATAAAATCGTGGCAAGGTTTGAAATTTTTCGAAAATTTGTAGCAAGAGCTAGAAGCAGTCAACTTTGGGTGTATGTGACATTTGAAAGTCACAATGTAGATAATGTTATTTTTTCAATATTTGGCAAAGTTACTAGCATCCCTGAAGTATTGGGGTTGTTCACTAACGTAGTTTGGCAGTAATAAGGCTTTAAACATGGCTAAATATGAACAATTTGCGCCCCCTCCTCAGCTAAACACCCCCAACTAAAAAGCTTTATAATAATGCCATTTCTTGACAGATTTCATTCAAATTTTACAGATGTTCATCATATGGGGTAGTGACAATTTGAGTAAAATTTTAGGAAAATTAGAGAGGGTAACCTAACCACTTCCTGAGAATTGACATGTAATGGCCCAAAATATCAAATTCACACCAATAACCTGTTCTGTTTTTTTTTGCTACCAACACAATTTATTGCCCTTGCTAAACTGATGTCTGCACTAGATTACTCTGCACTGCTTTACTGCTGCTGATGAGCTGCATCAGTGCTTCTGCAGAACCCGTGTCATGCTTTTTGCCAATAATGACAACTAGTGACCTACATCTGTTTTCATCTCTCAGCCGGATATGAGATAAGAGAGAGATCTGTTTTCAGCTCACAGCTGGATATGAGATAAGAGGGATATCTGTTTTCAGCTCTCAGCTGGATATGAGATAATCTGAACCTTCACACAGTTGGCAGCTGCAGGTTTGTTTGCAGTACAAACAATGATTACTAGGGCAAGTTTTTGCAACTTTTTTACAGCTTCCTAAATACTCAAAATATATGTAATTCAATGTTTTGAGCTGTTTCCAGGAATTTTATATTGCAACTTTTTTGATTTTTGCGTACAACTTTTTACTGCAATTTTTATCAAGATTTGCGCAAAATGTAAAAGTATAATTAAAAAAAATACTACAAAATTCTCAGTTTAGTTCTATTCTCTTTGATTGCATGAAAAAGAGCTATATGACAGATTAGCTGCGTCTCAATGTTATCTATGCCGAAACAGTTGGTATGCAAGCTAGAAGTTTTACAACCCCAGCCAAGTATGACAGTACTCGAACTTACTTAGAGATGGAAGTGCAGAAAATCTTGGCTTTTGGCCAAGTCCGCGCAAATGAAAATAGGTTGAGTCAAGTCTTTTTTAGTCAAATGTGCACATAAATGCAACTTTTGTTGAAAATAAATGCAACTTTCTTACTTTTTTACTGCAACAAAAACTTGCCCTAACGATGACCATGATGAGAAATCAGCGGCACAATGAAATCTAATCTTTTTTGTTTCGTTTCTAATTATGAAATAACAATACGTCAATTGATGTTCACCGTCCTTCTAGGTAGTGGTCGCTCTAATTTGATTCAGGAATAAAATAAATGCTTGAAATTTGCAGGTTAGCTCAACAAGACCAATCTAGGAAAACTCATAAAATTTGGCCTCTGTGCTACGAATGGTCTAAAAGTTGTGGAGACAGATCCGAACAAAATATACCAATTGACAGTTCCCAGTGTTAAAGAGTTGGAAATTTTGTGAAGGTTGGACTTGATAATTTTGGAAACTAGGAGTTGAAGTCAGACATTACCTCTGACTTTGCAATCTTACTTTAAACATTACCATATATTAAGTCCTTAAAGATTGAAACTTTACCACTTTCACTCCTGGTCTACACATCTGTATGTAATCAATTTTACTAGTGCTGATATCAATCTACATGCAGATGCAGATCTGTTTCCTATTGGATGCTGAGACCGATTGTGATCTTTCTCTATTGAAAGTTCATACATTTATGTACAAAAACATGAAGAGGAATAGCAGATTTAACAAATGAAGAACTTTATACTTCATTTACTGTACAAGGTACTTTTGGGAAATTGCCATGAATATCGTAAGCTCTCAAAAATTGACCTGTATCCAGTTTGTTTTCTCAGACCAAAAGTGTAAAAGGTGGATGTACTTTACACAAACAAAAGTATTGTCTACTAGGTCTTCAGCATAGTGTTTGCCATTGTCAAAAATGTGCACATAACAAGAATGGTGCAGTTTGTGAAGTCTTTTGAATATTATGTTGGTGCGTACAGTTTATATGTCTATTCATACTTACAGTGAAAATGTTGTTCATATAGAACAGGGGTGGGGAGCCTACAGACCTCATTAACATTTTGATGATGATGTGGACCGTATCAGAATTTTCATTACCCGAGATAGAACACAACTTTGCATCAAAACGAAATTCCATATTAAGCAGATATTTCGACAATTAATCAAGAGAAGTATCTCTCGTTCCTCATTGTTTTTCCTCCTTATTTTCCTTGGGAAGACAATGGTAAAATTTTAAGATAAAATTAATTATTTTTGCAGTCTGCCAAATGCCAGTGATACTTTATGAAATGTGGCCCATAATAGTAAATAGGTTCTCTACCCCTGATATAGAAAATATTGCTGGGGCACAAGTTGATCTGCAGCTGTTTTTTTTTTTAGCTGAGACATTTTGGTCAATTTTTGCAGAAACATTTTAGTCATTTGTCTCACAGTTATATTAAAACTTGTAACAGTGTTCATTTGCCTAATTTTCAGACATTCTGACCAAATGACTTAACTTTTTTCAGCTGTTTCAAAAATTTTGATCTATGACGAAAAAAAGCAGATCTGCAGCTAATTTAATTAACCAGACATAGCTTAACTTGTATGCAAAATGATTTTTTTGCTGGTAATTTTCAATCCCTAATTTTGTCTTTTTTTGCATTAAAATGATGTCAAAAGTTTGTGATACTTATGTTGTCAAGAAATATGTTTGTTGCAGGCAACATAACAACCACAGGCTTTTTAGGAGGTGTTATAATCAACAAGGGTATGAAATGGAAACAGATGAACTAAAATGTTCATGGTGGACAAACTCATATAACAAAGATGAAAATATTGCAAATGTTAACCCTCCTTGTTCTCTAGGTGCCATTTCTGAAGATGATGATGTTTCTACAACGTTAGGTATGTCTCCACATGCAGCATGTTTTTTGTTGTTCTAATGCACAATTTTGAAACAGTTTTTGTAGAACACAATTGTCTATCAATTTTGTGGACATTACAAAGTTTTACTTCATTAATCAGTGTGTTTTGGTTAAAGGTTGTGACTGCATTATTTTATCTGAGCGAGGTATGTTGCCATGTTAGTTTTTATGAATAACACTCATCAATTTATGATGAGTGTAGGTTCTGCTATTTGGGGGATAAAGTGAATGCCAACTGGGGGATGTGATTGAGGCAACAGTGATGGCAAGAGTTGATGAAGAAGATTTAGAGAATGCAGTTGCCAGTGTGTTGCTAAGAGGGAGAACGTTCCTACTGCAGATCAAAGGAAATTTATTTGAAGTTGTGTGAGACCAGCAATGTTGTATGGAAACGAAATGTGGTGCTTTAGAGAAAATTAAATGGCAATTTTTGAGACAAACTGAGAGAAGTATGGTGAGAGTGATGTGTGGAGTCAAGTTGATGGCGAAAGCAACTGATTGGTATGTTAGGTTTACAAGATATGGTGGCTAAGTTGGCAAAAGCAAGTAGAGTGTGCTGGTATTGGCAGATTTTGAGAAGAGATGAGGATAATGTGCTGAAAAGGGCATTGGATATCAAGGTAAATGGATGACAAGGAAGAGGAAGACCAAGAAAAAAAGAAGGCAGGTGGAAGAGGAAGTGGGAAAACTGGTCTGAGTCAAGAAGATGCTTTAAATCAATTAAAATGGAAAGAACAACCAAAATAAATTGCAAATCATTCTGCTGCTGTATAAGCATGACATTTTAGTTGTTTTCCTGCTGGGCCATATAGAGCTTATTTTGGGCCCAGTGATTAATTTTCTTATAATACCCACCAAAAAACGGGAAGACTCATTCATGTCCTATAATCAGGGACCAATTTTAAGGTGAGGACATGTCTCCCCAACTTGTGGACAAGGGGTATCTCTTGTCAAGTGTATTGAAGTGCTATGTTTGTTTTGTCTACTTCGACAAAGAACTATTCAAGTGCTAATACTAAAGTTTTGTGTACTTAGCAAAGAAGCAAGTACCTAATAATCAATGTCAAGTACTAGCGCAGCACTATGCAACTGCTATTACATCTTGGGTGGAGCCAGGGGGACACCTGGTTGGGTCATAGTCCCTAAAATATATTATTTCCATAATTTGCTTCCCATTTTGCCAATTTTACAAAAAGGTCATACTACAGTTGAGTGAACATGGTGACATCATCAAAATGCAAACAATAACATGCATATCACACAAACTTTGGATCCCCAAAGTTTTCTAGCAAACTCAGTCCCTGCCTATAATGCTCAATCAACCAAGTTGTTTTGTGTAAGCCTACTGTGCAGTTTGCATTTTGTTTGATAACATATTTTTCAGATTCGAGAAAAGAATCCAACGACCATGTGTCAACAAAGTCATCATCACTGCCCAAACATGCCTATCAGATATCCTGCATGTACATCAGTGTGTTTTCATCTCTTGGCTGTGTAATTCGAATTGGAGTTGACCATGCTGTTGGCAGTGACCTGGCTAACATAGAAAACCCTGGATCAGTAGTATTCAGATCTTTTTTCTCAAACATTCTTGGATGTTACCTGCTTGGTATTTTGCATTCATTGCCTATGGACAGGGGAACATATTTGTTTATTGGACTTTCAACAGGTTTGTTTTGTGCTTGAGGATTCCCATGTAAATTTGCAATTGAACTAAACATGGTTTTGAAGTTATGCAGATATTTGTTTCTTGGGTTGTTAGCATTCAGTAGGTGATTCTTACAGACTCCAGTATCTACAATATTTACATTTACTGTATCCAAAAGTTCGCAACTACAGGTGATAAATTTATCAAAACCTCACTCAGCCTCCAGTAGCTGTACTGTCATTCTGTAACAGATTTTGTTCAGTAACAGTTTACTCATTGTTTCATGTTTGCCAGTACAAATTGGTGTATTTAACCAAACACGATTCATGCATGACTCTTTGTGTAGGAAGTCAAGAGAAACTAAGTTTATAACGAGAGCTCGACCAATGTGTCGGCATGCAGATACGGCGATGTTGCCGTTGTATCATATCGGCAATATATGTTCATAAAAGCCACTACGCTATTGTTCTGCACGTAGTGTTTGGAAACCCAATTTGCTACTTCGTCTCTGATTAACGCAAATTCTCTGTCGTGTTCCCAATGACGCGCAGCCTTCCGGCTACATCAAGCAGTGCGTAATGTAACGACCGCTGCGCAATCGTCGCAATAAACCGCTCTATGACGCAACACTTGCTCAGTTTTTTGCGTGGTAAACAGATAACTGCCTGCGAAGAAATCAGGGTACATGCTGTGGTGGTTGATAGAGATGGCACGGGCCAGCACTTTGGCTGCCCGGAGCTAACAACCCGTGGCCCGTAATATAACGTAACCTTAAAAGCAACAACACTTAAGTTTTCCGTTCATTCCCCATTGGACACTGAAACCACGAGTCTTAAGTCAGTGGATTTAGGTCCACCAGTGGACTTTCACTTTTGAAAACTTATTCGTACGCCGCTGTAATGTGACACTAACGCACAGCGAGTGTACCCTAGACTGCACTACACTTGCTGGTAATGTAATAAGCTTTAAACCTAACCCACAATCCTAAACCTCAGCGACAGACTATAAATGAAACTGCTGGTTGCTTTGAAAGGGTTGCCAACCTGTCTTCAGCACGAAAAGACCCTGTCCCACAAAAAGTCAAAAAAAACAGATAGTACTCTTAAGACATATATACACATAAAACATATAAACAACACAAAACTCGTCAGAAACATCGGTAACACAATTCCTATCTTTGCAAGCATTTTCTTTCCCCGTTATTACACTTGCGTGAATTTTGTTTCTTATTAAATACATTGAACATTTTTAGGACAACAGTAAAATCTTGCAATATTCTTTGCACCCTGCATGGTTATAGACTCGCGTCAACAGAGATTTGTAATGAATATGCAGCTCAGACAATGCTTTGCCAGAACCAGCCCTTTCCGACTGAATAAAAGCCAGATTTTGTCTGGCATTTTTTGATTTTCAAAAAAATCCAGAATTTCGAAATCGGTTTCAAAAAAGCCAATTGGGCAACCCTGTGCTTCGATTGATTCATAACATAGTTCATTGATTTGCGTGGAAGCATGTGAAACGGAACGTTAGCAGAACGCTAAAAAGGAGACAACAGCAGCAAAAAATTTCGTTGTTAAGATTTTCGCCTAATTGGTGAGCAGACCACAGCGGCCCGGAATGACGTCACCGCTCAAAAAATTGTTAGCGAACTGTTTCAAAACCGTTAGGGGACGGCCCGAAGACTAAACTGTTAGCGGCTCGTGCGATCTCTAGTGTTTGACGGTTTTAGTGACCCAGCTTTGCGCAGAATTCACTGTTACAAGGTTCTTCATCGCAGTGAAGTAATGTCTTTCAACTGAGTAATGCAGAATTATGGGGTACTAACTGTTTACAATGTGAAAAACTGGTTCTTTTAATACAGTTCTTATTTTTCAGGTTTGTGTGGCGCAGTTACCACATATTCGAAATGGAATCAGCAAGTTAGTATGTTACTGGTGGGAAATGTTGCTGTCACGAGTCAACCACAAGTCGTAGCGTTTTCTGCTGTGCTTGTTGGGATGCTCTCATTTATTTGTGCCTACCAGATGGGAAAGGATACCGTTCGTCTTTATGCTAAAAGTAAGATTTTTGATATCTTAATTGCTTTTCAAAGCATGACTTCTAGCAACATGTATTGTTAGAACGGCTCTGGCATTATCAAGAATTTTGTCAAGTGACTCATAACATTCTGTTTTCATTTTTACTGCTTCATGCAGTTCTTGGTTCAACATTAGGCCTATGCATATGCGCTATACATTTCCTATTATCAAATCTGAATGGTTTAATGAAAGCTTTAACAAACTCAGCATTGATTTTTGGCTAAAGCAATACTTTGCGGCCAGTTACAATGTATAAAACGATCAAATAAAAATTTAAAAAGAGATGCTTCAGTTTTTTGAAGTTGTTTTAAAATTATTTAACGACGATGAGCGGCAGGCTGGAGCCCGAATATGCCCTTAATCGTGCCATGTCAAGCGAACAAACACACGACGAACAGTTAAGAAAAGAACATTTCATTCATGAATTAGACATGGCCTTACCGCGGTAAATTTGTTGAAGATATTTGGATGCTCAGTGTATGATCCTGTTCATCGCGTTTTTTTTTTTCAGGAGGATATCCGACGATCGACTTTCCTCATTTAAACACGGTTATGATTGCTGTGTTTTTTTCACTTTATGTTTCGCTTGCCGCTTTGATTTACGCGTTGTGGTCTACATTTTTTGCAACTTTGTGTCTGTCCGCAATTCTTGGCCCACTCGGCGCCAATTTGCGTTACATCTTATCAAAGGAAACTCCTCATTTTCGGTCCGAGTGTGTGAAATTTCTAAGCCGTGTTCCAACAGGAACTTTGTTTGCCAATGCTGTCGGTAAGTATTTTTTATTTCCCGCTGTTTTTAGTTGAGATGATTAAGTCTGGATTTTCTTTGTACTATTTGGAAATATCCGTTTTTAGCAACCGCGTATTCTTTCGTGTGAAACCCCACACAAAGTGAAAAGACGAGTGCTAAGGTCAGTGCAGCTGACGTAGGCATACTTGGCTACAGTGGTGCTGCACCACAAAAAGGTGAGAGCAACTCCATCATGGAGACGCATTGTCTTGCTCCAGTCAAACTTGTTGAGACTTTTATTTTTGCCAGTTTCACAAAAAATGGAACGTTATCGCCGATTGTTTAGCACCACATCAAGAAGTACGAGAATAGTTTTTGCACGACTACCTGACTGTGCAAAACGTACTTACCTTTATCCGAATCGAGCTACATCGCAGCACGTTTCGTTCCTAAATATCATATATGATTGTACAAGTTTGATATCGTTTTACTGCTGACGCCAGTTGTGAATCCCATGTTTGTGAAATTCATTGTTTGCTCTTACAGGTTCGTGCTTGCTAGCGCTCACTGTGACAATGCAAGCGTGGTTGCCGATCGACTGCAATTGGCAGATCTTCATCGCTGCAGTGCAGTCGGGTTTTCTTGCCTCTCTCACCACTGTGTCGACGTTCGTTGGTGAACTTGTTATTATGCGGACTTCCAACAGTGGTGGTATAGCATCCAGCTACTTAACAGCGTTTGCTACTTTATTGGTTTGTTTATCGCTGGCATCCATTATTAATGGCACCAGCCAAGCAATACTAATGCAATCATTTCAAAACTCCGCCTTAAGTCGTAATATGACTTACTGGCAATGGGAAATACAACGGCAATCCAATTGCTCTCTATAGGATAGCTACCAAGCCGTGCTTGCCACGTGAAAACGTTTCTGGTTCCAAACTGTATTATTGTTTTAGATAGTATGAACGTTCTCACAATTTTTCGTTACATTATTATTGTTCGTGTTGATTCTATTGTCGTTCTTATATTGACTTTCACACAACAGTGTTTAAACTATATACTAACGTTTCGTTACCACGCATGTGACATGCGAAAAAAGAGACATGCTGCAAAATCTCTGGAGTCGTGCAGCAGAACTGGGTCGTGTGACGTGTTTTGCCGGAAAGATACCATGATATACACATACGTATCAGACTTTGCTTGTACTTGCCCGGTGACGATTTTAAACGCGACTGTTCGGATGGTGCGAAGGTGTACAGTAAGTTGCGTATGGAGTCAATTCTCATTTTCCCATATTGCTATGCTAGGCAAGTTGTCATGTGTACACAGTGTTTTGACTCACTTGTTGCAATGTATGATTGCTGTAAAAATGCACGTTACACTCATTTAGTTATTTTTACGCACACTTGCGTTTTTTTCGAATTTTATAAACTTTTGAGTTTTCACCATTAATAGAACCGTTGTAAATCGTTATCCGTTTTAACGTTTTGTACAGCGCATTTTAGCCCAATGTACTGAACTATGCTTTGCTTTCTGTGTAACTTTCGTACTGTGAAATGAAACCTACTGCTAGGTTGGGTTTTAGTTTTTACTGCAGCTTACGCTTTACTGGTCAAAGACCTGTACAGGGTTTGATATCGATGTTTGGGTAGCTTGTATAGACGTACGTTACCGCCAACGTTGAGACCCATCTGAATCATTTTGTTATGTATAGTGAAGAAACGGAAAGTAGCATCCGAGTAAGAACCCAGCGCCGTCAATCTTGCATTTTAGGTTTTCCAACAATTTACGCACTGTAATTCTACATTTAACATCCTCTCCATGTGCAAACACCACAGACGCAGGTGTCTTAACTGTTTTGAGCAATAAGGACTTGTGCTATCAGCAAAGGTTGGCGAGCCCAGCTCTCCACTTGATTTATTAACAGTTTGAACTGAATGTAACACGCTACTTACAACAAATATGCCTTATGCACTTCCGCTGTTTGACTTGCACATGTCAGCGGAGATCATTAGTGCGGCGATGTTGGTGATCGCCACGTTTTCTACTTCATGCGCGACGTCTATTATATCCAAGTTCGAAAATAAAGCATAAAACGCTTCCTGTTATAACACTGATTGTTGTGCCGCTACCCGCGTACGAGTTTTAGAAAAGGCGCATGTGCGATTTATTGCTGTGGGGGGACCTATTCGGGTAATGGGCTTTAGGATATGTAGGTCCAACGAGTTTATTTCATTTCTTTTTATGCCCGTTTTTTCTCTGGGGAGGGTCGCGGGGAAGCAGCGCTGGGAGATCTCGAAATAATACTCGCGATCTCCCAGAACAGAAGCACACTGCGCTGCCCCCATTCGCCTCCCCAGATGCGTAGTGCGCACATGGGGCCTCCAGTTGTGGACAGTGGCGATTCTAGAAGCAAAAAGGTGGAGGGGGGCAATGAAAAAGTAGAGTGGGCAACATAAACGTCTATCGTGCATGGTGAGTTTTCATTGTTTTGAAGATTAAGTTGCTATGATTAACGCACATAGGCTTGTGGATATCGTTAAATATGAACTAGCGTTATTATTCACTAAAGAAAGCTGAACGCCACTGTAGATGCAATCACACACGTGTACTGCTGTGTTGAATATTCTGTGCTAGTCATGCAACTTCCACAGCACTGCACATGTAAAACGAAACGCCATATTCCGTACACAATTGTGTCAACCCCACATGAACGAAAACAGCTCCAAGAAAGTTAATGCAGTTCACATGAAAGCGAAATGGTTCCAACCACAAATTCTATCTTGACAGAGACACGTAGGCTGTTGATAGCGAACTTTTTTCCATCAAACTTCTTACTACAAAGCACAAAAAAACATCTGCCAATGGATTGGTGACTACTGAGCAATCCGTTTTTATGGTAGCTTACGGACATTTTGTGATCGTGGTGTAACCATACCAATGCTATGCAACAACAACTACGAGTGTAATGCCATCTGCAGCTTGGATAGGGTGAGGACTATTCAATGCAGTTAACAGCAGCGAGATTTCGGGACCAGTTGCACCCAGGCGCGTAGCCAGAAATTTTGATAGGGGGGGCAAACAACAACAACCGGGTCTCAACATTGAAATATTTAATGCCCCTTACTTTTTTACCTTGATCCATAAAATGCGACTTTTTATGAGTAATTATATTCACATTTATGCCGGCAAATAGAAAGTCTGCTTTCATTGAATTGACAAGTTTTAAAAGTTTGTGTTTAGCGAAATTCCAAGCTTTTACTTTGGATGAAAGTCACCATTTGCTCGTAAAACGTTTTTTGCGAAAACCCTTGTGAAAATCACAATGCCGCTGTATAAGTGCATGTTTTGCATTATGCTGTGCTTTTTGCAGCCAACACTGCAGTTGAGAAAAAATTACCCTATCGTGGCCGCCATTATGATGGCCATTTTTATATTTACACATTTTTCATGCACACGCACGCTCGAAGCCAAGTAGCGACTTTGCTCTAAGACACCCACTTCCGAAGTTGGTCCGCGAAACTTGCGCACATGCACTGTAAGACTTGGATCTTATCCAATTGTTTAGTGACTGGTTGACTATGCAGTTGTTAACGCAAAAGGTTTAGTCCCACAAGCTTTTGAAAAATGCTTGGATTTTTTGTCGTTACACGCCATAAAATGCTGCTGTGGTAGCATTTTTGCATGCTACTTGCCCTACGTAGATTCCCAAAAACTGTTAGGTGTTTATCCAGCTCTTTGAGTTAACAATATAATGCACAAGTATTTCACAAAACAATTGTGTAAGTTGGTTAACGTTATATATGCCCTTGCATATGTTTGACCCACTCAGGTCATACAAAGTGTGAAAATGATTGTGCATTTGCGAAAACGAAGCCACAATTGATTATCATCACGGCTCTGCACTAAAATTTAGAAATAATAATCTCTGCAGCTTAACACAACGGTTGTAATTTAGTTGATCTAGCCCAGTGCTTCCCAAAGTATGGGTCGACACACAAACAAAGCTGGATAATGGTCAAAAAATGGGTCACGCACAGGCGAGCCAAACTGGAGCTGTGTGGTTTCAACGTTATGTCTGCTTCTCTGTGTGCGTCTTTGCCATAGGCAGTTGATAAAAAGGTACCGTAGACGGCTAACATGAAAAATGAACTTAGCAACTTGGTACCAAAAAAGTCATCCACACAATCGTTAATTTTTCATACGTTTTTTGAGGTTTGGAGCGCGAGGTCTTCAAACTCAGATATGGGTGGCGCTCAAAAAAATTTGGGATCCGCTGATCCAGCCATGCTATCATAAGCGGTTGGAGTCTTTTTTTAAATCCATTAGTGTAAAATGCCAAAATCCAATCGACTGGCAAAAATTCAATTTCATATCATTTTAGTCAGATGCGTTTGGCAAGAAAATTCAACAAAATAAAAAATCGGCAGGAAAATTAAATAGAAAAACAGGGAGGCACATCCGAAAAAACAAGCCCAAATTGTCTTTAGCAGTAAATTAAAACAGAAAAAATGCCATACAATTTGAAAAACAAGCAATCCACATAACAGAAATCTGCAAAAAACAAGCAAATTTCAATGAGAACAAGCCCAAAAACAAGCAACCCGCAAGTCTTCAAAAAAAACGCAATTCCACAAAAAAACAAACCCAAATTCACAGGAAAACCGCAAGGTTGGCAGCCCTGAAGTAATGTGAAATCAATGAAAACGTTAAGGCTCCACATAATTGTGATTTAACCATCACTGTAGATCCACATGTTTAAGCATCACAAATAAATATATAGAATGAATGCTATGGTTGATAAACAGTGTCTATGACCTAATTGCGTAATAATAGACTTTGAATGCTATGGTTGATAAACGCTATGGTTGATAAATGCTATGGTTGATAAACAGTGAAACAATGAATGCTATGGTTAAACAATGAATGCTATGGTTGAATAAACAATGAATGCTATGGTTGATAAACAGTGTCTATGACCTAATTGCGTAATAGACTTTGAACTGGATCGTTTCTTAGGCAGAGCTTGAGCTTCAAGACATACGAAACATACATCACCGTCATATTCACGCATTTAGTTTCATAATTGTGCAAAAACAAAAATCTATGATGTTCATTTAAGGCTACTTTTGATGCTGCTGACAACGGTAAGTTCTACAGTATTTGTAGCACGCTAGAGTTATCAGAGAGCAATTTTTGCGATGGTCTTAAAATGAAGTTTACATCGCCAATGGTTAGGATACAGTAAGCTGGTGCATCAAAAACAGCTGTGAAAACGTTAGGCCTACTGCTTGTTTTTGCATTCGCTCAGTGATTACAAACGCTTAGATACAAGTTTGTATTTCATGATCATGATCACCAACTTCCACACGGAGACGAAGCTTAAACCTCAAGTCAGCCATGGCATGATTTCTCCAGCATTTGCACCATACACAACGTTTGATTAATCGTGGACAATGGTAAACCATACTGCTTTGTTCAGGTTCGACTAAAAGCTGAAGTTGGATAGGTTCTTTACCCAATATTGTTGATTTGCACTGAAATATTTCTTTGGCTTACACAGCAAAAGCATAATTGACTGAAAATTGTTGGTACAACTTTCCGAATTGGGGGGCAATTGCCCCCGCCTGGCTGCGCGCCTGGTTGCACCAGAGTAGCATAGCAGCGCTGCAGATAGGTGTGCATCGGCGTCTATGGCGTGTAGGCTACCTGATAGCAAGATGTAACAGAAGGCGTAAAACTTATTTTGCAGAATATTCCCAAGTAGGGTTGCCAGATGGCCGGTATTTTACTGCAAATTTGACAGTGGCCGGTAATTTTTTAAATCTGTGCCTGCAGCCGGTATTATGAAAATAAATTTTTGCACTAACTGCAAAAAGAACTAATACAGAAGATGTTCACTTGAGGACAGTCAGTCCCGTCGCCACGGGGGGCTTTGGTGGGCTTAGCCCCCCCAAACAAAGCTCCAAGCCCCAAATTGAAACAAGAAACACTATAAATAAGTGGAGTTTTGGTTAGTTCTGTGATGTCAAGCCCTCCCGCACAAACGAATAGCTCCCTGCAGAACTGCAAAGCCCCCTTATTGAAAATTTTCTGGCGACAGTTCTGATTGTGTTTTCTTTACACTAAGTGAATCGTAACTTCGTGTATTTTTAGAATAAGTGCAAAATCACATGAAAATACGAACAAACTGCACATTTATTTCAAATAGCTTCTCCTTATCTTGCTTTTGCAATGAATTTAAATGTTGCAAGTGTGCTAGATGAGATTTCACTGCTCAAATGGTCTGGTGCAGTCCCGTCCCCACGGGGGGCTTTTGGGGGCTTAGCTCCCTCAAACAAAGCTCCAAGCCCCCCAAAGTGAAACATGAAACACTGTAAATCAGTTGAGATTTTGTCAGTTTTAAGTCCCCCCGCACAAATCCAAAGCCCCCCTATTGAAAACTTTCTGGCGACGGTTCTGCTTGAGAAATTGATATACTACATGTAATATTCGAGTTTTATAAATTTTTTGATAGATTTGGAACACCTTCCGTTCACATTAATTGTTTAAAGTAGGCTAGTTTGCTAATTCTCAGCTAGGGCTACAGAGAATCTGCTCACAAAACATGCGCTTATACACTGTTTGAAAATTTTTCAAAACAATATTGTGGTTGATTTATGAAATTAAGGAGAATAGTTTTACAGCTTTTTCTTGGCTAGAGAAAAGTTGCAAAAGAGCCAGAAAAGTTATAGTTTATTATCCTACACCGTTTCTCTAACTATCCGTTTGGAGTTCAAAAAGACCCCTCTTTACCTTCACTATGCACAGACAGCAGCAGAGACAGCACAGCAATCAACAATACCTGCAACTTTACAAGCATTTGGATCACAGATACAAATTTAAACAGAGCTTTTGTATTCTTAGTTTACCAACGGCAGTACACACATTTACAGAAATGGCGTTTACTATTCGAACTGCGCCATTACACAACGCATTCAACTGCACTCACTAGGCTCACTATACAGTTGCAAAGACAAAATTTATTCAGACCTTGTCCTGTCCTATTGCGCTTTAACTTAACTTCAAAATTGTTTCCAGAAAAATGACAACAATCCTATGCATGTCAATTTAAAAACAAGGCCAGATATGCTCTTTCTTCTGGTGACCATGCTGACGTTTCAACCACCTACAAATTTGATTGGTTCATTCAGGCCTTCTTTTCCACAATCTTTATGACGCAATTTTAGATTTTCGCAATCTCACGACAGGTGCATGCAATTCTATTATGCACAAATTTGGTATGGTATCGAGCACTTCAGTCTTGCCTCCGAATGCTATTTCAGGCTTCACAGACTGGTACCATTTCATTATTAGTTCCGGAGTCAGGACAATCTCTACATACAGTTACATTAGTGCGGCAGCTTTCTTCGCTTTAATTTTATTTTGCCCAAGGGAACTTGCTTCACCAGGCACCTCCCTCGTCATGTATGACAAAACATCTTCAACCGACCCCTCTCCTATCACGAGATCAAGGAGCATAGATCAGTATAACAGATGTCGTGTCCATACAGCAAAACCGTAAGTCAAAGTCTGAGTTCACTTCAGAATTCCGCTAGCTTGTATAGCCGATTTTTGCTTAAAAATAATTCTTCAATAATTTTATTTCGTTGCTCAAATATAACTGTGCACTGCTCACACGTTATTGGTAAATAACCTTAAATATATTCATCGCATGAAAATATTTGTTGCACAATTACATCTGTCGCAATACATTCGTCGCATGAAAACATCTTTGCGATAAAACATTTTCAGCACCATTACGTATTACTTTTAGTTTATATTTTTATAGGTCAACGCAACATTGGTAAGGAAGTTTTTGCTATTGTTTGCATCTCCTTTTATGTTTTTTCCAGTGCTGCAGCATCATTTACACCTTCAATCTTTATTATTGGAAGTTGCCCTTTTGCTTTGTCACGGTGATGACAATATAATTCTTGTGGAATACTGCAGTCTTCTTGCAGACTGTTTGCAAGTTCAGCTCGTTGAACACTTATTATTTCTTCTGGTGTCCGTTCAAAACAGACTCGTTCAAAACAGACCATTCATAACAGACCACTCAAAACAGACCACGTTCATAACAGACCCATTCATAACAGACCCGTTCATAACAGACCACGTTCATAACAGACCACGTTCATAACAGACCCGTTCATAACAGACCCGTTCATAACAGACCAGTACATAATAGACCACATTCATAACAGACTCTGTTCGTACCTAGGGCCGGACGGGGTAAAGTGT
>Ga0210059_1005562_pt1 | contig 20277 bp, 27 predicted proteins | sample Ectturendosymbi2_FD_188042 | JGI IMG/M metagenome (GOLD analysis project Ga0210059, IMG submission 188042) | Ecteinascidia turbinata endosymbiont from Florida, USA - Sample 2 (SPAdes) (version 2) | ecosystem: Host-associated > Tunicates > Ascidians > Unclassified | place: Key West, Florida... | reverse complement strand
GTTTCATATGTCGACTTTTGCGCAGGACTGAAGATGTGTAATACACGAAACTAGTTTCCTTACGCAATAAATTGCGATAGATTCGCTTGGTGTGGGTCACTGTTGTGGCTTTACAAATATTGCTATAGTCTCGTTGAGTTTCATCTATTGCTATCAGTTTGGTTTTAATTTAATCAAGTTACATTTTTACTCAAGCACATTGTACAATATTATGAAAACAATAGCATGACAGTGGACACTGTAAGCTGCTAACCGACATCAGTGTTGTTGGTCAGTGCTGTGAACGTTCAAAAGGTGATCTTTCGACGTGCGGGGCCCTGTGAGGGAAATGTGTCCGATTTAGCAGTTTTTGTGTTGAATGCATTCGATATGAACTGAAATTTTTTACGGCGACCTGCACCGAACAATTTCACGCTATGTTGCTCTGCTTTCAGGTCCAGTTGCATTGTTGCGTTTGGTCTTGTTCTGAATACAGAAGAGTGAATTCAATGTGTGATATCTATCGTTGCAGGTTGCATTATTGCTATTTTATTGCCCCGAATCAACATCTTTCTCTTGTTTGTTGGCCTCAGTAGTTCAAGGCGATTATGTTGCAGTGCAAAAAAAATTAACGTTTAAAAGACCTAACGGGACCAGAGGTAACAAACAACAGACAAACATCAATGTGAAAACACAAGATACTTCCACAACTGCTGAAACCTATTTTTGCGTCCCTACGGGAGGGTATTGGCAAGAGCGGATTAACCTTGGTGTAAGAGCGATGTGGTTGTTGCCTTCACTTTTGCAGTGGCTGCATCAACATGATTTAAATTGGGATTTTTAGTGTGATTTCTCATTCGCTTACGGTAGCAGTTGGATTTAGCTTGAACATCACAAACTAGGCATGCAAGGGACATAGGCCTACTAAGTTTCCGAATGCCGCTTACTGCGAATAAACCGTGAATCCAAAGGAAAAACGAATCTAAATTCCACTGAACAACTGCCATGCAGCTACCTGCTGTTAACTGCATCGAAATGGTGCATCCGCAGACTCTGCAGTTGCTTATCATCATGCAGCTATTCCCTTTTTATCGACTCACTCTCTTCAACCGCAAAATAAGGTTGCAACCGTTGTGAAACTCACCTCAGCAAAAGTTACCAAACTTGAAAACACATTCCTTTTACGGTACTCTAACAACATCCTCTGCAGTAACATTATTTTTACTGCCGTTGCGGTGTCATTGTTCAACGTTAAATATCGATTTTCGCGACTGCTGTTAGGTCATTTTATTTCCTCAACCAAGATCCGTTATTGACGGATATGCATCTTTTACTGGGTTTCCATTTTATCATCGATTCTGAAATTTACACTCGCTTTAAAACAAGCCCGAATTAATTGATCTCCTGTAACAACCGTCACTGCTGGCTCGCGTCAGTTCCCCTGTCCAAAAAACAGGAGCATAACGAGGTTAGATGACACCCGGGGCAAGAAGCAAGGCGCTCAATGTTCGAACCTGAGGTCTTTCGGAAACAAATGTACTGCATTGAAGAAAGTACTTGTGTTGGGACTTTTCGGCCCCCCTGCAGTGATTCCGCGCTCCAATAGTGATTTACATCCCGGGCAATTGTGTCCCGTTCCTTATTCTTCAAAACATTGAAATTTTGTACACACTTGATACCTACTGCTTTTGGTCTGGTAAAACACTGAAATTTACAGGAAAAAAGAAATGTTGCTTGAGCCATGGAATTTACCCTCATGCTTCACAACACTTGTCGTTATCGTTTGGTGTTGTTCTGCGTCACAAAACTCTCCACTGTAGTAAATGCGTTCAGTTACGAAAAGGATATAGTGACTTTCCGCAGTCACTAAACAGGAATATAAGCAACAGCAATTCATAATGAACTATTTATATGTGGAGCGTCGTCGGCTCCCGCTCGTGTCCGAGCACAGGATTCGTCTCCAATCAGAACTTGGCCATCTGTGATTGATGACGATGGCGGATGTAACTTTAAAGGCCCAACCTGTGATGGAATAGGCGTTGGCAATGGTCACATGGTATAGAGGGAGGGGGACACGGTTGGTTTTGTTTTTCATGTCTTCGTTTGGGTCTGTTTTCATCCTGTTTTTTTCTTGGCTGTCTCGAATGACTCTACACCATCCCTGATTTTTCGTCTCCAAGCTGCCCTGTCGTTGGCAAACTGTTTACAAGACTATGGATTCATGCCAGCTTGTTTCATGGAGCATTTTAGCTGGTCTTCATACCGCAGCGTTGGCCTTCCATGGGGTCTTGTTTCTTCATTTGGTTCGCCGTAGAGCATGCTTCGAGGCAGTCTGGAGGGGTTCATCCGTACGACATGTCCTGCTCAGCGGAGACGGTGTTGCAGGGTGGTGGCTTCCGCAGTAGGCAACCGAGCACGCTTGAGGATTTCATTGTTTGAACGTCGCATCTCCCATCGAGTGTTAGCAGTTGCCTTAACTTTCTCTGTTGGAAGCTGTCAAGGCGTTTGATGTCACGAGAGTACAAGGTCCAAGTTTCATAGGCACAGAGAAGGGTAGAAAGAACAATGGCCCGGAACACCATGGTTTTGGTGCGGATGGATATCGCATGATTGCTGAAGACGCTATGGCTAAGGCGACCATATGCACAGTGTGCAGCTTTTATGCGATTTGCAATGTCCTTTCCACACGTCGGAATTTTTGAGAGAATGCTGCCAAGATGCGGGAAGTAATCCACTTCGTCCAAATGCTCTCCACTTATGCCGACGTTGGTCCTTGAGGACGTTTGTCCAGGTGGCTGTTGGTTACTTACCTTGCTTTTGTCAGTGCTTACTTGCAGCTCATGGGCTGTGATGGTAGAGGTATTTGATCTTGCACGGAAGCGAGCAAGATTAAAAAGCCCTCCATCCGTACGGTATCGTAGGTTAATGCCAGGTCTTGTTGGTGGGACTTCATTTAGCATTGCAGCCACATATAATGAAAAGCAGGTTGGGGCTAGGACACATCCTTGCTTGAGACCACCGGTAATTGGAAAAGGGTCTGAGAAAATGCTTTGTGGCAGACTCTACCAACCATGCCATCATGGAGAGCACGAATAAGGGTGATGAAGTCTTCTGGACATCCACAACGAGCAAGCACAGCCCACATGGCAGGGCGAGGAACTTTGTCAAAGGCTTTCTTGAGGTCCCAGAAGATGAACATGAATGGTTGTCGTTGTTCTTGACTCTTTTCTTGGAGTTGCCGAGCACAGAAGATCATGTCTACAGTACCGTGAGATGGTCTAAAGCCACATTGTGACTCAGGGAGTAAATCCTCGGCCAATGTGAGAAGTCGATGCAGGAGAATGCGGGCAAAAATTTTGCTTGCAGTGCTCAGTGGTGATATGCTGCGTTAATTACTGCAGTTCTCTCTATCTCCCTTCTTAAAGACTGTGACTATGGTCGCATCTCTAAAGTCACTCGGGACAGTCTTAGTTTCCCATATTTTAAGGAGCAGCTGCATCAGGTGCTTTTTCAGCTTTGGTCCTGCATGAAGAAAAAACTCCAGCGGTATATTATCTGGTCCCGCTCCCTTTCCTGTCTTCATGTGCTTGATAGCATTGTTTAGCTCTTGTGGTGAAGGTGGTCCAGACGTCCAGTAGAGAATAGGGTATTGCGGGGTCCTGCGGATATGTGGAGAGTATTAAAGAAAGTAAATCACTTTAAAATATAATTAGAAAAATTTTCAGAACTTGGAATTAATATTCTGATGATTGGTACAGTACTAAGGCTGAGATGGGCTGCCTGCAGTCTGCGACTGTGGTGTGGCATGCTTATCCATGTTTGTACAATCATTTCTCTACAGAGAAAAAATTCAGAAATGACTGCAAATTTTTGCAATACAATTTTTTTGTATAATTATTTTCTACTGCCATACAAGCCAGAAGTTTAGGTTTGCTGATAGCTAAAAATCTAATCAAAAGCTTTATCAAGGCATTTGAAATGCCTAAAAGAAGTAATGAAACCTTTGAAAAAAATTAAGCAAACTGTTGCTTCTGATGCATTTTAAGATGTTAAGCTTATTGAAGTGGTCGTGACACGCTATCGGTCACGCCTGAAAGGGCACACCTCGTTTCAGCTTTGGCTTGCTTCACGTTTGACTCACTTGTTTGTGAACTTGTATATAACTTTTTTTGTGCTGCTTTGCGACGTGGTAGAAACTTCCAAAGCAAGGAATGTTTTGCCACGCAAGCGGTTCTGAACGCCAGCCACAGAGTGTGCTTGAAAAAGATGGTAGCTTCAGGCAATGAGACTTTTAATTTTAGTTTTTTAATTTATTTGTTTATGAACACACACACACTCTGCAGAACGCAGGTTAATAAAAACAGACAAAACAGAACATAGTAAAAGGCATTGAAACTGGTGGAATCACAGGTTACAGACACTTTTTGCAACTGCATTGAAGACAGAACCATATGGTTACAGACACATTGAATCAAGCAGGAATTTTGATAGAACGTCCGACTCAAGCAGTGTGCTTCAAACTTCAACAGCTTGGCAGCCGGCAAACTGATCAAAATTTATCAAAAAGCTGTGTTTCTTCTGATGAAAGTTCATCAGTTTGGGATTATGGTGGTAATTGCAAAAAGCTTGTTCACAATGGTTAAGATACTGTTGGGGTATATTTGTGCTAAACCACTAGCTCTTTAATTTGGTTATATCAAATTTGCAGTGGAATCAAATTGGAACGGGGGCAATTCAGTGTTGGAAGGTTATTTGGCTTCATTGCAATTTTTTTCAGTTGATTAAGCAACTGTTGATGAGTGGTTGATATTGTTGACTCAAACTGATTCCGCAATAGGGTGTTGTAGGGGAAAAATGGCTAAAAAGCAACAGTAACTGTAAATTGATCTACTTTTATTTCATGAAAATATGCTTCAACTTTTTAATTATGTTTTCAGCTCAATATGAAATATTTAGCAGTAAAAAGGTTAAGCAGCTGGGTCTCTCTTTTCAGAAATTTTGAAAAGATGCTATAATATTTAACATATGTTGTGGAATGAAAAAAATTGCAAATGAATGGGAAATAATCTGCTGTTTATTTCACAATTTTATAAATTTGTGTGTAGAGATATATTTGTTTGTAAATTAAACTTAAGCTTTCTTAGTATGCTAACAGATGTAGCAGAGTCCAGGAGTCTTTTCACGTCAACTTGAATTTCATTGTGTTGAAACCAGGGGTGAGCCCAGAGGTTATTTTTGTCACCTGAAAACGAATGTGCTGGCTCTTGGACAAAGTCCATGAGTCTTAAAAGTCGTCAGATATTTGCTTGTGTTGAAACCAGGGGTGAGCCCAGGGGTTATTCTTGTCGCCTGAAAACGTGATGTGCTGGCTGACCAGGTCAAAGTCCAGGAGTCCTGAAAGTCGACAGATGTTTGCTTGTGCTGGTAACTTGGGTTAAGTTTAGAGGTAATTGAAAATAAACTTGGGCGGAGTTGTGGAGTCTTAAAAGTCGCCTGAACTCTGTTCACTCAAATTCTGTGTGTTTATTTTCAATATAATTTGCTGCATTTGTGTGAAAATTGTGAAAGAATGAAAAATGATCAATTGCTTCAGATGTGCTTGCTTTGCTCGCTCCATTGCTGTCTGTGCATGTTTCAGCCGTATTGAGTCGCATGACCTTGCTTTGTCCAGTAATGTTCAGTTCACCGCCCTGGATGTTTTTGAAAAGAACATACATTCAAGGCGTGATGTTCATTTGTGACAAAAGCACTTTCGTCAAAATATTTTTATAGTCTTGAAGGCTATAAACATAATCTGCTTTCAAGCATTATCACCCACCCCAAAATTCTCAGCCACAAATTCGACATGATTCATGTCAGCCAGTCTTTTCAAGAGATTTTCAAATGATTCTACAGAAATATTTTCTTCACTGAAGTGCTTTGGTTTCAAAGTGTAAATTATTTTAACCCGTTTTGTCTTTGAGTCCTTTTTTATATTTTTAATCATAACTTTTGCTTCGTTAGAGTCAAAAATTGCAGTAATAATTACATGTTTTGCTGCGCCATACATTTCTTGCACTGTTTGTTTGTCAGATTCAGAAAGTATATTTTTGTTGTTTTCGACACTGAATCCAAGCTTATAAATTGGCTGCATAATACTGTCTTTGGCTTCAGTATTGTGGAACAGTCCGATTTCGTGAACAGTGACTGAAAATAAATTGAACTTTCCATATCCCGAAACTTTTCTTGTCTGACCATCTCTCATTGTCAAAATGCAAATCACCAGACAATGTTGAATTTCCAGGGTAGAAGCCATGCGCCAAAGTGCCAGATTTTTTATTATTCAGTTTGTAAGGACACTTAATTTCCGCATTTCGCTTTTCATCATTTTTCAAAAATGCAATATTCATAACTTGGCTCCCATCAAAAACTCTTTCAAATTTCAAATTGCAAACATTTTACCAAACACTGAAAGCATTTTCGATTTCGTTCAATGTTTTTTCTTTTCCAAGCAAAGCATAATTTTGAAAGTCATAAGTCAAAACTTTTTGCTTCCAAGGGGTGCAATACTTTTTATCTCCAATATTACCAGGCATAGCACAATACATTTATTATAACTCTGAAAAATTTCCTCATTCACAAGCAACTGTTTCAGCTGCTTCGGTTGCCTCAGCCAGTTCCACTGATTCCCTTCAAGTCGGACGACGTTTCCCTTCAAGTCGGTCGTGAAAATCGTTCAAGTCGGAAGCCGCCGGATTGCAGAGCGTCAACCTGGCTTGTGAGGTTAGTTATCAGACCCTGAAGATATTCGATTTGAGAATCGACATAGTGTTTATGGGTTGCATCGTTTCATTCAGTTGGATTCACAAGTCCAGATATTTTGTGGTTATTCATTTTAAGATGTCCCTGGGCACATTCTGGAGTTACGTGAAAGGTTCTCTTCCTTAGCTGATTATCTATGAAACCTTTTGTCACGGCGTCAATGTCTTCAACTGGCTCTCCAAGGTTTGTTATCCTTTTGTCATTGTAATTTCGATGATTTTCTGGCAAAGAAGTTCCATCAAGAAACATTACTTTCCGATTGATGTTCTCATTCGTTGTAAGTATCAGCTGCTCGTTTTCGGATCTCAGTGAATTAACTGCAGCATCCAGTGTTCTTTTGTTCACGCCATCAGCAGGCTCTGTCGCATCAGCCAATCTGACGAATTTATGATCATTCATTTGAAGATCTGAAAACAATTGGTTTTGACCGTCAAGTCTCAAGTATTTCTGTGATTCCAAGAGGTTATTAGCCCTAATTTCGTTCAAAACTTTTTGGTTCAACGTTCTGAGATTGATAGCCTCATGGTCAACTGTTGGATCTAGCAACCCGACAATATGATATTGTCCGCCCATGCTAAAATTTTTCGTTGCTATTCTTTGTGGGTCCAAGTTCAAACCGTTTGTTCTGATGTCTCGATTCAAAATTTTTGCGTGTTTTGCAACCGCGTCACCAACCACTGTGTCAGCTGCCTTGGTTGCTTTTTGTAAAACACGTGCTTTTGAAGCTTCAAGCGTTTTCAAATTTACCGCGTCTTATTCAGTTTGTGGGTTTGCCACACCTCTTACTGTTTGTCCAACTAAGGATACGTCAGATCGCATCCAATTTGTTTCAGATAGAATTCGTTTGCAGAGCTCAATCTGAATGCATCATTGTCATGCAGAGGTTCGCCCAAATGTCTAATCCTGTTTCCAGCCATCCCAATCTCACCATGCATGTCCCCACCCAAAAGCGGCAGCTTCGTATCTGCATATCCTTTTGTCGGTGCTTGGTGATTTTGTTTTGGTGCTCTCAGGTATGAGATATGATGACCATCCAAATAGTCTATTGCCATAGTCGACGCAGGGCTATAACGATTCAAAAATTTTTCTTCAATCCACTGTTTCTGAACCAGCTCATCGTCATTTTGTGGACTTGGGTTGATATTTCTTATTGAATGGTGGTCCATATCAATTTGCCCCTGCATAGTGCCCCCTTCAATTGGTAACCTTTTGCCAGCTACAAAATAAACATATGCTTGATTCACCAAGTCATAATCTTCTTCTGGCCATCTCACGTTTTTTACCAAATGACCGTTCATATCCAAATAACTTTCGCCAACACTTTTCGAGTCGACGTAGCCTTTCGTCGCCGCATCGCCTTCTTCGGTTGGAGACAATACGTTTTTTATTGCCTTTTGATTCATATCGATTGGATAACCTCTTTTGAAAAACTTTTCATTGACATATTTCTTCCTCACTGCCGTTGGACCCTGTGGTGAGCCAAGATTCACGATGCTTTGACTAGACATGTCAATGGCTTGGCCTTTTCGCAAAAAGTTGCCGTTCACATATTCATGTGAGACTCCACTCACATTTGTAACATTTTGTCCCGTTTTTGGACTTCGTCTGAATTTATCTACAGTCATTTATTATATCACCAAAAATTATTGATTATTTCCTGCAGCTCTTTTCCTTTTTGCATGTCTTTCAAAACAAAAAGACAAAAATGGCCACAAATAACTTCGTGCCACGGTTGAATTTGCTCAGTTGGATAGAACACATCACCGAGGTAGTTGTTCAACTCAGTTGGTGGGGGCAATCCGAACAAGTCAAAATACCACTTTTTATCACCATGTTTGAACCACGCAACCCAGTGCGTCCCATCTCCAGAAGTGTCATCCAGGTTCATAATTGAGCACTCATTTCGTTTTGGTTTCTTTGGCAAAGTGTCTCTCAAGAAAACACCACAAAAGTTTTTCAAATCAATCTTTTTCACCGCGTCTTCGATTTCAAAGTTGCTCAAAGGTTTGTTTGGAAGAACAATATTTTCAACTTGAAAGTTTATTTATTCTAAACAAAACTTTCCGATTTCTTTGGCAACATCTTACCAAATTCCAAATCAGCTTCTTTAAACTTAATATATGTTTCATTTTGTTTTCTCGTCTGAGAAAGAATATTCTCAAACTCAACTTCAGAAATTTCGTTGTCAGTCAACGCCTTTGAAACCATGTTACGAATTGAGTTGAGCTGCATCTCAATGAAAGTTTTTTGTTTCTCATGTCTCTGTATTTTCTTGAAAAGGAATTTTCAATTACTTTCAGAAAAATTGAAGCATTTACAAAAAACACGTTCATTCCATGTAAAACCTTCCCAGAAATAGTTCCAGTGGTTTCTTCAAAATCTGACAAAAACCCAACGTTCAAAAGAAACATACAAAACTGAAAAATCAAAAAGCAGTCAGTGCAAAATTTTAGCAAACAATGATATTTTTTTATCACTGCAGAGTGTTTGAGTTTTCTTCATTCCGCCCCCTTTCAATTTCATGAATTTCATGTAGTCTGTATAAATTAGGGTTCATTTTTTATTCAATGGAATAAAAAATTCAAATCCACATCTTACAAAAGTCAACCGAGAACTGGAATATGTTTCAACGGAGAATTTGGACTAAGAAGAAGGCCATGGTCGTCAAAAAGTTGACCCCTTGTTTCAAATACAAACCATCTCCAACCATGCCAAGCCCAAGAACCTTTGAAAGGTTTCAAATACAGTCCTTGACCGTCCGTTTCAACTCTTGCGATGTTTGAGCCTTTTATCAAATACAGTCCATTTCCCATCGCCTTGTTTGTCGCTTTTTGCGCCAAAGCCGACCCGACACCTGACAGTGCCCCAGTCGCCAATGTTGGGAGAACGGTCTTTGCCAAAAATGGCAAAGCCTTTGCAGCAAAACCAGCTAGGAACCCACCCTATATTTTCATATTGTGACGTTTGCTCATTTTTATTGTGATGCCTTTTCCATCCTGATAAGCTTTTGTCATTCTGTTCACTTGTGAATTGGTCAAAGCAAGAACATGACTTCCACACAAATCTTCGTAGCCAAGACGAATGCTCACGGGACTCTTTGTATCAACAGCATGTTTCAGTTTTTGCTGTTGATTTTCAGAAATGTTTACATGCACATTGGTATGACTCATTTATATAATGTTATTAAATTTCTCTCAAGTGATAACTGATTGTCAGGTTTTCTCCACGAAGATTCAATTGCTTTCCATTTCGGTCTGTGACAACTGTTTCCATTTTATTGATTTGATCTAAAATCACTGGAAGATACACAAGGTTTCTCGGGTTCTCAACGATTTTATATGCAGGCGAAACGTTTGGAAAGAAACTGTAAATTGTATTTTGCATTCTCCCATTCACATAAGACCCACCAATCACGTCTACATTCACGAGAATTGAATTAATTGATAAGATGTGGACAACACTACCCGACTCGTGAATGTCCTCTTTGTAAACCTGATGTCAAAATCCGAGAACGCTTGAAATTGAATTTCGCGCTCTGAAATCAACCTGAAAGTCGCCTTGAATGTCTAAGACACTTTTCAAAGTGTTGGAGTTTACCATCATTTTAATAGATTCATCGCTATGCCCATTCGTTTAATAGCAATTTTTATTGTTTCTGCAATATCAATGAGATCGTAACTGCCTTCTGGAATTTGAACCTCGACCCATTTACTTTGTCGCGTTGAGTCATCCTCGTCGCCTCTCCCGCTGACTTCAACAAAACCGGGAGGATAACTGAAAACGTTGTTTTCATCTGACAGATTCGGAAACGAATAATACGTCTCGAGATTGACCAAAGCCATCTCATACTTTCGCATTCGATCCAACTCGAGTGGCGGGTTAAAAGTCATCTTTACTTTTGCCGAATTCTCTGAAACCACACTCTGAGTTGAAGTTTTCGGCTCAGTGTTTTGAACAATTTTTTCTAGAAGTTCTGTGTCACTCATTTATTCAATAATATAAAAGTTGTCAAACCCCGATCTGTATTTCCCACAGTTCTTTGGTGAGGTCAAATCAATCACAACAAAGTTATGAGGCTTCGACCACGCCCTTTTGCAAAGGTTTTTGAACTGTTCTTTTGTCATGTCTTGAGACACATGATCGTTAAAATGTGATCAATATTTTTCTGGTCTTGAGGAAACAGACAAAAGAAATTTTCATTTTCTCGAATTGTCTGGCAATGCAATTTGAAATAATTTTGACTTAAATACAAGCAATCACAAGTTGAATGCCTTCCACGAACGTAATATGCTTCACACTTGTTTTGTTTCTGAGGCAAGAGGTCATCAAATATCGTCAGATTTTTATGCTCAGGGGAGATTTCTTTTGGGTCTGGAACATCATCAGCTGATTCGTAAAAATTGCACTAAATTGGCTCTTTGGAACGAGTCTTTTGATTTTTTGACAACTCTTCAATCAGCTGGTTTGGTGAAATTTGTTCTCGCAGTATTTCATCACAGTTTTCAAAAACTCTCATTATCATCTCTTTTGGCAATTGTTCTTCAAAACCTTTTTTCAAAATTTTATACTCTGGTTGAAACAAACTCTTACCAAAAACTGCAATTTCGAACAGTCCAACCAGCCAGGTCTGAGAAGAAGGTTCAGCAACAATGTAGTCTTACAACAGCCTGATTTGCCCACAATCAAGCCCCGCAGACTCTTTGGCAGCAGAGGGTGATTGTTTTTATTTGTAACGTTTTCATTCCATGAAAGGTGTTTAATTTCCATTTATTTTATAAAAGCTTTTAATTAATGAATCAAATATATTGTGTTAAATGCCAACGATTTACAGAAACGAAAGACATCAAACAGAAAACAACAAAAAACAACTGTCAAATGCTTCAAGGAATCTGTGTTGTTTGCGGAACGAAAAAGTCAAAATTTATAAGCACAAGAGGAAAAGGGTTTATCAATGACACAATCACCAGTCTTCCATTTGAGATGCACATGCCTGGACATAATTTCACTGGACCTGGCACAAAGCTGAACAAACGACTTAATGAGGATATGACTCCAAAGGCATGGTCAAAACCAGTCAACAGAGTTGAGATAGTGGCTTATCACCATGACATTTGCTATGTTAAAAACAAAGACACAAAAACTCGAAAGGAAGTTTGGGATTAAAATATGTTGACAGATCTTAATGGTATTTATAACCCCACACTTCGAGAAAGGATGGAGAGAAGTGTTGTTTCTACGATTATCAGGACGAAAAAGCGCTTCAGATGGGGGTTGAAAAAAAACGACACAACGTGGACTGACCAGCTAGCTGATGAACTTCACAACCCATCATCAAAAATTTTCCAAAACGAAAAGTGTATGTGAATGGAATTGATAAAACTTGTACTGCAGACCTCGTTGAAATGCAAGCATTTTCAAAGTCCAACCGTGGGGTTAGGTATCTTCTCACAGTGATTGACGTGTTTTCAAAATATGGTTGGATGCTTCCGCTCAAAGACAAAACTGGAAAATCTGTCGCAGACGCGTTCAAGGAGATTTTCAAAAAATCAAAACGAAAACCAAAAAAGCTTTGGACAGACAAAGGTCGAGAGTTTTACGACAAACATGTGATGGAGTTGGGTGTGGAGCTTTACTCTGCTGAAAATGAGGAGAAATCGTCAGTGGTCGAACGTTGGTACCGCACAATGAAAGAAAAAATCTTCAGTATTTCACTGCGAATAATACCAACAAATATATTGACGTTCTTGACTTTGTTGAAAGATACAACAACACTAGGCACTCCAGCATAAAAATGACTCCTGTAGAGGCAAGCAAGAAAGAGAATGAAGTGAGAGTTTACAAAAACCTCTTTCCAGACTTAACAAGACGACCTATGAGAGCAAAATTCAAAATTGGCGACAAAGTCCGAATTTTGACGAAGAAAGGACTCTTTGATAAAGGGTTCACCCCAAACTGGACAGAAGAAGTGTTCACCGTTTCAAAAATTCAAAGAACCAACCCAGTTACCTATAAGATAACTGACTACAATGGTGAAGAAATTCAAGGGACTTTCTGTGAACAAGAGCTTCAGAAGACATCACAAGAAGTTTACAGAATTGAGAAGATTGTGAAGAAAGGCAAAACAAAGTCGTTAGTTAAATGGAGGGGGTATCCTGAAAGTTTCAACTCTTGGGTTGCCAACAAAGATCTTATTAAACTTTAATATAAAATGTCAAATGAAAAAACAAAGTCTTGGAATCAAAAGCTCAACAGTCACTGCGTTTCTGCACGACAAGCTCACACCAGAGCAATGTAAAGAATTACAAAAAATTATGAACCTTGAACCAAAGATGTATAAAAAAGTATTCATTTATCAAGGTTAATTCGAACCCGGTTGAATATGAATTTGAAGCCTATCCAAATTTTTAAGATATAATAAATGTCATTTCTAAAATAAAAGACCCATCAAAACGTGACAAACTTGTCGCTGAATATCTCAAAACCAAGAACAAAATTCAGAATAATTTTCGCTCAGAACGATTAGGCGAGCAATCAATGTATGAAGATTTTGAAAAAATATTTAAGCCAATAACTGAACAACAACAAAAGTCATTCAAAGAAATTGTTTCCAGGTTCGCTCCACTTCAACAAGCAATAGAAAATATGCCAGCGCAGCAAGCATTGCCTTGGGACATGCCTCAACCTGAAGCCTTACCAGACGCTCCCGCTGAACCTGTAGCATTGCCAGACGCTGCTGCTGTCGCTCCCGCTGAATCTCCATTGCCAATTAATATTGGGAGAATCGCAGACAAATATCTGCGTTCTTCGTATGGAAAGGATGGTGATCATTTGGCTAAAGGATAAAAATGGACAGTTTTATATAGGAAAAGATCCGATTGAAATAGATGGAAACGATTTGGTTATTAAAGGTGAAAGGTATCGTGGGACCCAAGGTCTTTGGCAACTTATCACAATGAAAGAACCAGAACTTGGTTTTCCAACAAAAAATGACATGAAAAAGTATGGAGAAATTATGGTTAAAGCTGATGCAATAATATATCCAGACAATCCAGAAACGCTTTACGAAAGAAAAAGCTTCAAATGGAAAAAATTCATTAAACCAATTTGGGATGAATATGAGAAAAAAACAAAACAAAAAGCAAAGCGAAAGGCAAAACGTCAACATAAAAAAACACAAGGACAAGGCTTTCTCCCAAGCGATCCAAATGCATTGTGTGAGCGACTCGCACTTTTGATGGCATCGAAACAAGCAGGAAACACAGGTCTTCGAAACGAAATCGTTAGCATTTGTGATGAACTTTTGAGGCAAAAAATTTTGTCTCGTGATGCTTACAAAAACTTAATGCTAACATTAAATAAAGATGTTAATTATTAAATGTGGATATCAAAGAAAGTATCGGTGGCTCTGGGATTTTTTCAAAGCTCAAAGACTTTTTGTCAGGATTAATCAGTAAAAAGAAAGTTGTTGACACAGCTTTGAACATCGCTCGAAGTGCTGGGCAAAAGACTGGACAAAAAGCTATTGATTTTGCAAGTTCAAAGTTGACCCCCAAATCACAACAAATTTTATCAAAACTTGTGTCTTCAACACTTCCGCTTGTCCCTCAAGGATCAACACCACAGAAGGCACAGCAGGTGACAACAAATTTGAACACTTGATAGCTGGGTCGGGACAGCGCGCGATCAAGATTCAAGACCTTGTCAAACGGTTAAATAAATAATACATATTATAAATGAACAATTCTGAACAAATCATTATTGTTTTTAAAGAGTTTTTAGCCCTCGAAAAAATTATCTATGAACTAAAAGAAGAAATTGAACAACTCAAATATGTCAACAGGGAATTGCGTTATAAACTACCTGACTTTCAAAGTGAAAACAAAAAATAACCTATAATAAATGGACATTCTTAACATTACTCAAAAATCAGAAATTGATGAATCAATTGAACGATATGAATATCACAGTTACGAGCCAATAACTGGCATTGACCTGAACAGACTGCGGGAAATTAGAATTAATATTGAAACGCAAGACTTGTTCACACATCCGAGTGAAAGTTATTTGGTTTTTGACGGTAGGTTGGTGAAAAACGCCGACGACGCTGCTTACACTAATGATGATATAATCACGCTAAGAAACAATGCCATGATGCATCTTTTCAACAACATAAAATATCAACTTTCAGGCCAAGAAATTGAAAGTCTGTTTCACCCTGGGCAGGCAACAATGATGCTTGGACTGTTGAAATTTCCAGATGATTTTCAAAAAAGCACGGGTTTGAATCAACTTTGGTATAAAGATGATGGCACAGATGTTTCGATTGAAGGAAATGTTCGGAATAATGGTTTTGTAACTCGGCAAGAATTTATCATTCGAAAGCCAGACCCAAAAGGCACATTTTCGTTCAGAGTTCCACTTAAACATATCTTTGGGTTCTGCGATGACTATGAGAAGGTAGTTTACGGGTTTGAGCATCAACTGTCTCTTGTGAGGAAGGGTGATAATGATGCGATTTTCAGAGCTGCTGCGGCTGATGCCGGAAAGGTTGTTTTGTCGAAGCTTTCTTGATATATGCCCCATGTGCTTCCAAATGATCAAGAAAACCTTACACCATACAAAACAATTGAGTAAAAATCAAGTCTCCCAGTCGGTTACCGAATGATTCAATGCGACTCGATCTCAGTCCTGCAAAACGAGAAATTTCACCTGGCGATTGTCGGTGAAATCAGCCCCGGAGAAACCTCCCTGGATAATTGTAGCTTTTCAGACAGATAAATCTGGAAACCAGGAACACAACCCATCAATTTTCGATCACTATAATCTTACTAACATGTTTGCGATACTCAACTCTCGAAGGTATCCTGAGATTGATTGTGATGGCAGCAACTTTACACAACAAAATTTTTCAAGGGTATACAGAGATGCCGCAGCATTCCGAACAAAGTTTCACAATGTTGAAGAGTTGATTTCTCCCCCAAATATAACCCCAGCAGACTACAAGGAACCGTTTCCAATGTTTGTCTTTGACGTCTCAAAACAGAGCGAAAAACTCAAAAACTCTGTGACTGACATTCAGATAAAGTCTCGGTTCTCAGCAAACGTCGCTGCAAACACAGACGCTTTCGCAGTTGTCATCAGTGATAAAAGTCTCATTTTCCAGAGCGATGAGCAGAAAATGCATGTTAAATATTAAGTTAAAAAAATTTCTCATAATATAAATGAAAATCTTGAGACCAACGATGATTTCAGTATTGAAAGAAAATACCAAAGGGCTCACTCATATGAATCGGGAAACAAATGTGGAAAATCATAGAAGAAAAAGGGTTGGTTGATCAAGTTCTTGAACTTGAGAAAGGCGTTAAACGGAAAGTTGGTTTTGGAAGGGTTTCTTGAAAATCAGTTGAGGTTGTTGAGCTTGAAACAAATGAAACAAAATAATTTCCAAGAAACTAAAAATTATTTCATATAAAACAATGGAAGAGTTTGGGAGAATAAAAAAATTACTATAATTTATCATTAATTTATCAATATTTATATTAGAAATCTCTCTCCCATTCATCGGAAAGAGAATTTTTTGTTGGTCTTGATAAAAATTTTTAAGTTAAATGAAAATTTTACCTTATAATAAATGGCTACTTTAAAATATTTAAAAGATGTTGCAAAACGGAAAAATATTCGAGGTTATTCAAAACTTCGAAAAGAAGATCTGAAGACGCTTCTGAGAAATCGTTCTCCAAGGAAGGTTTATGAAGAAATCATGGGAAGTGGAACCACAAGAAGTTTGCTTGACGATGACATTCCAGAAATGAGTCAACAGCCACTTCGACCAACACAATATGTTCCCCCACCAAAAAAAGAAGGGGTAACACAAAAACAGAGACGGGTGAAACAAAAACTGTGAAGATGGCTTGATTGGTTGACAAGGTTTGTTCCTGAACCTGTGAAAAGACCAATCAACAATGCTTTTGATACCTTCAAGAAAAAAGTCATGAGTTTTGTTTCCGAAACAACAATTAAAGTTTGAAGAAAATAAAAAATCAGCTTTGAAGGGATTCACAAAACACCATAAAATCCAAGCACCAAAAATCAAAAGTTTGATCCCAAGACGTTTTTGTCGGTGGTCAAACAAAAAGCTTTGGAAAAATTCAAACCACAGACAAAGGTAAGACTTCTTCTGAAAGCAAGGATGGAAAAAGTTTCACCAACGGATGGGAGTTCAATCGTCGAAGTTCGTAATTTCCAATCCAAAACGGTGATTGTCTTAGAATCTACCAACTTGGACGAATTGTGGATAGAAATGGTTGAACACATTTTAGAAAACATATCAGTTTTTCAAATGAACGGGTCTGGCTGGACATTTCACTCGATTGTGACTTTTGATATTCATATTGATAAGTATAAGCCTTTGAGAGGTGGTTCGTGGGTTCCGACTTCAAAATTTCTTGCAAATGAAAAAGCTCTGGTAAACATGAAATTTCAAAGTGAAAAGAAAAACAAAGAGGACAATCAATGCTTCAAATGGAGTATTGTAAGAGCTTTGAATCTTGTAAAAATTTATCCTGAACGAATAACAAAGGAATTGGAAGAACAAGCAAAAACACTCAATTTTGATGGAATAGCACTTCCAGTGAGTTGGAAAGGGATTGATAAATTTGAAAAACAAAATCCTAAAATTTCGGTGAATGTTCTCGGTTATGAAGAAAAAATATTCATCCTTTGAGGATTTCAGAGATGTGAAGTAAATCTTCCGTTGCTTGAGGACAAACATTATGCCTTAATTAATGATTTATCAAGGCTTTTGACGAGTCAAATGACAAATCATGAAGAAAAAAGGTTTTTCTGTTTGAGATGTTTGAATTCTTTCACAAAGAAGGAAGTATCAGACAGACATCGAGAATATTGTGGGAAACATGACTTTGTGAGAATTATGATGCCTGAAAGAGGTTCAACTCTCGAGTTTGAAAACCACAAGCATTCGATGAGAGTCCCTATTGCGGTTTATGCAGACTTTGAGTGCATGGCAAAACCAATTCAAAGTTGTCAACCAAATTCAGAACACTCTATACAGAACAATATCAAAAGCACGAACCCTCAGGTTTCTGCTTTTATATTGTCTGTGACGGGAAAAAACCGGAACCGGTTTTGTACACAAAACAATCTTGTGGACGAAAACGTGGCTGAAATATTTTGTAAGACTTTGGAACGAAATTGAAAAAGTTTGGTCTTTTGAAGTTAAACCAATGATGATGACGGAGGATGATAAAATCGACTTTGACAATGCAACACAATGTTGGATTTGCCAAAAAGATTTTACCAAGAAAGTTAAAAAAGTGCGTGATCACTGTCATTTTACTGGGAAATACAGAGGTGCTGCTCATCAAAAATGTAACAGACTTTTCAGGAAACCAAAATTTGTGCCTGTGAAATTTCATATTCTCTCTGGTTATGACGCCCATTTGTTTGTTAAAAATTCAAACATGATGGGAGAAGGTGATATTGACTGTATTCCAAATACTGAAGAGAAATACATCAGTTTCTCAAAAAGTATTTATGATGATGAAAAGAAATTCAAATACAAAATTCGGTTTATCGATAGTTTCAGGTTCTTGCCAGCAAGTCTTGATAAACTTGCGGGAAACCTCGAACCAAACCAATTTAAACAAACGAGAGAAACATTCGGTGATGAGTGTGATCTCTTGCTAAGGAAAGGTGTATTTTCTTATGATTGGTTCGATTCTTTAGAATTGAACGAAACAAAACTTCCACCAAAAGAGGAATTTTATTCAAAATTGAATGATTCTGAAATAAATGATTCAGACTATGAGCACGCTCAAAAAGTTTGGAATTATTTTGGAATGAAAACGTTCCTTGAATATCATGATTTGTATCTCAAAACAGATATTCTTCTCCTGACAGATGTCTTTGAAACTTTCAGAGGTGTTAGTATGGAAAATTATGAACTGGACCCTTGTTGGTATTACACCACGCCTGGACTTGCTTTGGATGCTTGTCTGAAAATGACGGGACTTCAACTTGAACTGTTGAATGACATCAACATGTTGTTGATGATTGAAAAGGGAAATCGCGGTGGAGTCTCAATGATATCAACATGATACTCCAAAGCTAATAACAAGTATATGAAAAATTTTGATCCAACTGAAGAATCAACGTTTATTCTGTATTTGGACGCCAACAGCTTGTATGCTTGAGCGATGTCGCAACCACTTCCTCTCAACAACTTCAAGTGGATGACTGAAAATGAGCTGTCAAATTGGAGACAATTTTCAGATCACGAAGACAAAGGTTGCATTCTTGAGGTTGATTTGGAGTATCCGAAAGAACTTCACAATCTTCACAACGATTATCCTCTCGCACCAGAGAGAGTTGTTGTGAATAAAGTTTAGAAGTTGATTCCAACTCTTAATGATAAGAAGAACTATGTTCTTCATCACAAAAATCTCAAAAAAAATCTTGATATGGGTTTGAAACTTACGAAAATCCACCGAGGAATTTCATTCAACGAAGAAGCTTGGTTGAAACCATATATTGACTTGAATACTCAATTGCGAACAAAGGCAACAAACGATTTCGAAAAAGATTTTTTCAAACTGATGAGCAATTCAGTATTTGGAAAAACTACGGAAAATATCCGAAATCGTGTTGATGCCAGACTTAGAACAAGTGAAAAGTCTGCAGAAAAGCTGGTTCGGAAACCAAGTTATGAACGAACTACAATATTCAATGAAAATCTCATAGCCGTTCATATGAAGAAAACGGAACTTGTTTTCAACAAGCCAGTTTATCTTGGAATGTCGATTCTCGATATCTCAAAGACTCTCATGAATGACTTTCATAATAATTACATGAAAGTTAAATACAGAGACAACCGTAAACTTCTGATGACTGATACAGATTCACTAATGTATGAAGTAAAAACGAAAGATTTTTACAAAGACATCAGAGAAGATGTTCAGGAAAGATTTGACACCTCGAATTTTCCACAAAACCATTCTTCAGGAATTCTGAGAATAAACAAAAAAGTTCCTGGCAAGTTCAAGGATGAATGTGGCGGGGAAATCATCTCAGAATTTTGTGGACTTAGAGCAAAATTGTATGCTTTCAAAAAAGATGGAGAAGAGGAGAAACGATGTAAGGGGTAAAGAAATCTTCGTTTCAAAATCAATTCATCTTGAGGATTACAAGCTGTGCTTGTTCACCGGAAAAGAAGAGTTGAGTTGAGCTGAGTTGATTTTATTTGGCGATAATTAATATTCAGCTAGAAAAAACACAAATCAGTGCAAGGACGCCAGGGCATTGAAGGAACCGGAAGGTTGTCGAGTCGATGCCCCTCAGCAGTTAGATTAGCTTTGTTACTGTCCAGTTTCAACTCGTGGTGGTGCGTGTATGTGGGAAGGAGCTGCTAGATGATCAACACAGTTGCGCAGGGGGTGCTGGGTTGCAACCAGTCTCTCTCGGTGGATGGATTGCTCAGAT
>Ga0210059_1005559_pt1 | contig 20284 bp, 11 predicted proteins | sample Ectturendosymbi2_FD_188042 | JGI IMG/M metagenome (GOLD analysis project Ga0210059, IMG submission 188042) | Ecteinascidia turbinata endosymbiont from Florida, USA - Sample 2 (SPAdes) (version 2) | ecosystem: Host-associated > Tunicates > Ascidians > Unclassified | place: Key West, Florida... | reverse complement strand
CTGCGACTACTTTAGTCAGACCTCTATCCTTTGACCTGTCTGGCATGGGTGGCCCTGCTGGGAGCTTGCGCTCCCGCCAGCATAGCTCTAGGGGTCACAGAGGTACGCAAGCTTCTCCGCCGCGGCAAGGCAGTAGTCAGGAGAAGATTTCGATAGGACTGTCCGAAAGAGCGTCTAAAAATACAGTTACTGAATAAACCAGCTTTCTACGTGAACGTTAACTAATTTTAAATTTAAGTAGAAGAACCGTTTGCCCAAACTGGGCAGAGGTTACCTGAGCAGGGTTAAGAAAAAAAATTATTCATCTTGCGGTTGGGGCCCAGGGCCTGATGACGTAAGTCAAAAAAGCTTAAACTTTATCTTAATATGACGTCACCCACAAAAAATCTCAAATGCAAAACTTCCCAATTTTATGAATAGAAGTTACAAGAATTTCCGCATCTTTAGTGAGTTTGAACAGCTATCCAACTCAATCTACTGTCGAGTTATGATTTACTCAACTTGTACAAATGCAGGGTGCTTGACCAGTGCTTTTCAAACTTTTTCTTCTCGCAGCACACTACGCAAAATAAATGTCAAATATTGCAAGGCATAGCTGCACCTTAAACAAATCACGTCTTGGGTTAAAGTAGCGACGTTTGTATTGAGCCAAACCTAACTTCAAAATTGACTAATTCATTTCCGTTCCTACTAACTTTCCAACAGCTTCACCAGAAAACTCACTGATGCAAGTGAATGGTCAGAAAGCCAAATCAAAGGAAGGTTGGCTAGATTACTCGCTTCTACAGTATGCTATTCGTTTTTCCTCGTCACAGCAACACTCACGTCCTGGCACTCTGGCAATAGTTCTGTTCCTGCTCTGCATAAACAAAATTATACTTTTCTCGTTGTTTGTAGAAACACCAAGTGCATTGATTGATATCCACTGGCATACTATAGAGAAAACGTTGGTTGAATTCCGATCGGAAATAGAAATTGGCCAGACATTTTGATAAGTTCCGCTTTTTGAGATGGACTATTTCATAGTAGGCTATTCTCTCTGAACTGCGTATGCTCTCTTGTTGCATTCATCTCCATTCGGTGTTAGCTTTCATCAAGCTACATAAGTAAATACGCATTACGCATCATATACGCTGGAAAGCCACTGCTGCGTTCGAAGCAAGGTTTCCTGTTGCAAAATGCAAAGTTGGTTAATGAATTTCTGTTTTCGTTTAACTGACAATCACACCTGGCTAAAACACATGAAGAAAGCTAACCCGGAATCCAATATAAAAAGCATGATCGCCTTCCCCTCTTTTAATGATATGGACTTTGAACGCTGTACTCAGCTTGATTTGAAGTTACATGGCGCTTTTGATTTATCCGAACGAATCTGCACATAACATTGACACCATTATTTGTAGAATTCCGTATTCAAGCACACATCTTTCTACTCCATTCATAATTTATTTGTTTTTGCTTTGATTGCAGTGTTATCCTTTGTGATTTTTTAATGCAATGATTTCTTGTGTGATTTTACTGGCTTTGTAGGCAAGTAGGAAGCGCTATTACGTGAAATGACACCTTGAACATGAGTTTGGGAGAGTTATTCATTATAGAGCAACAGAAATGACAGCAGTGTAATGGTTGCGTACACCAGAAAGATGGAAGAAAAATATGTACGAGTATATGTAAAAACAATGGAACAGTTTGCTTGCATTTGTTAAAATGTTTGCAAAGAAACAGAATATGTCAATATACCATATTTTGAAGTGATAGGAGTTGTACAATTCAAAGCTTGAAGTAAACGAAAGCATGTTTTAATCTCCCGAGTAAGTGTGCAACTTCATTCTGAACGGTTAGTACAGTCTTCGTTAGTAAAGTAGGTGCGTACCTGGCAGGTGAACAGTCAAAGTATATCGCAGGATTCGCCCTCTCAAGGGATTACGCTTTTGGCTCTCCAGCAAAATTTAATAAAAAGTTCGCTTGAAATCGAACTAAAAATTTTTTTCTGAGGTATCTCTGACTTTTTCGGTTTTGCACATCATATTAGCAGAGTATAGACAGTGAGACATTATTTAGCGGACCAAGTGCCTTGGAGAACTGATACAGTATGTGAGTTTCGTGTAGTTTAGTGAAGACGCCTTCAAGTCAATTAGATGTGAGTTTCGAAGACTGCGGCAGTATCATATTTGGTACTTTTTGAAATAAGTTCACAAGATATCCTGACATGTGTGTTGCCAAGATATAAGACAGCAGTTTTCTTAATACATGCTACAGCTGGGATAAGGCAGTTTCTGAAAACGTAAATCCAACATGAAAGGTGATAAAATCTTGTGTAGAAAAAAAACAGAGCAATTAAATGCGGTTATCTTCTCCAATGGGTTGTCACGAGACCGATGACTTTGCAGGGAATTCGGAAGAGCAGATTTTAACAGACATTTCATTTTTTAAAACTGACTTCTTACTCTCAGAATTTTGTTGGTGGTGATAACCCGGGACCAAGCTGTTTTCAGTTTATATGGTTCCAAAAATATCCATGGTTGGAATATTTACTGATTTGAAACACGGCTTTTTTGTGTTGGTTGCCGTCATTTTGCGCTATCTGGATCAGGGAAAGTTTATGCATTTGCTACGAATAGATTTCCAAGGTGGAAGAAAGCTCAACACTCTAATTCCGGTTTTAAAAAGCACGTTAAATCACGAACTCACAATTCGTCACTGATGCCATGCACTGAATTAAAGCGGGTGGTTGACCAATCAACTTCGGTACATCACATTGCAAGTAAAGCTTGCGAGAAAAAGTACACGAAAACAGACATTATATTAAATCAACTGAACAAGTTCTGTTGACCGCTACTCCGGGTGTGGCGCAGTAGGGAAAAGAGCATTAATGACAGTGCCACTGCCGGATTCGTTTTCTCGTTTTTTGCCGCTGGTCGCTGGACATGATGAAATCTTCAAGAAAAAAAAACTGTTTCTGCACCCAAAAAATGCAAAGTAAGCCGCAGTCAAAGTGTGCCAATACAAGAAAAGCATGTATCCAGTGGGGAAAGAATACGTCAAATAGTCTATCTGAAATTTTACCAAATTGCAAACGTTTCAAAACGTCCTCCCGTTGTCTATTAAAAACAAATGCTGCGGAATGTTGCGCCAATTAGAAAATTTCTGCAACAAAAAATGAAGACGAAAGTAGTTGCCACGATGTCTGAAAGATTTTGTCTTTATTGAGAAAGGAATAACCACAGAGCAACCAGCACCACCATTAAGAACTGATATACGGTATTTTTGCCAATTTTAGATTGCTTGCTGGGCTGGTGCTCGAACTTAAACGCAGGTTTAATAGTGAGACCAGCAGTATTGTATCAGCCATCCAGTGTTCAAAGCCTGGAAGCACTGTTTTTTGTAATGTGCAATTCAACGCGTAGAAAAATTGTTTCACTGCAGCAGCGACTTTCTGAAATATGAGGTGCATCAGATCAAACGAAAGCTGCAACATAAGAAAGTCAGTTTAAAGCCTGTATGAGGGAATTAGAGGTGTTTTTCATCCTTACCACGAACCTTTCCGGAAATCCACGAACTTCTAAGAAATTTTATCACCATGCCTGTTACCACTGGATGCACAGGCAGAGCGGAGCTTCTCCAAATGACGTGTCGTGAAGAATTACTTGCGAAGTTGCTTGTCTTCGTAAAGATTCAGCTATCTTGCAATTTTCTTTGTTGAACAGCATAGGGTTAATGGCCTTTATGTAGATATGTTTGTCGACGAATCTCCGCCTGTTCAAAACAACTGGAGGATTAAATTAACTGCAGACAGAGAGGACACCGGCTGTTAAAATCTTTTGTTCCCGTTCGGATGTTTACACGATTAGTAAGACATTTATATGAGTGACAGCAAAATTTCTCAGTTCACCGAGATCTCCTTTTCGTTCAGTAATTGCAAATAGACACCTCACGCCGTACTGAAGGCGAAGCGGAAGGCACATAGTTTGCATGACGTTACGTACGTAACTTTCGTCCCTTCAGTTTTCTTTTGTTCGGTGTCCTTTCATTCGGTGTCCGTTTTCACGAACGTTTGGATTCTTTGAAATCTTTTAAGTGAAACGTAAACGTTTAAGCATCAAGACACCACAAGGGTGAAGCAGCCGAATCTGATCGCAGTTTGCTTTGCTAGGAAATGGATTTCGCGTCAGTGTTCACGAAATGCTTTTCAACGCAACCTTTCTTAAAATACGATCGTCATTAAGGCGAAACGTAATGATGTGACGTACAATTAAGTGAAGTCATCTTTTGAAGGCAGACCGTGTCTCTATTTAAAGTTCTACAAACACTAGCGATTGCTTCAGTTACTGCAAAACTGGCCACAAAATGAAAATATCTGACTTCTTCCCTGTTCTAAAGAAAAAGCAAACATATCAACATCTCCGAATGAGCTGGCGAAAAAATTAGATTGTTGCATTTGAAAACGATTTTAGCGAACAACGCTTTAATCGTTTTTTTACCTGTTCGAAACCGAACGTTGCCAATGGAAAATCATCGGATGTCGTTTTCAAACAGGTATACAAGGCAGCGTTTGGCCAATGGATGGATCAATAGTGGATTGATCATATTTTACTTCGGTTTTCATTTGGGATTCATTAGAATTATGCCACAGTTCTTACCTCTTAAGTCGCACATTTTAATTGTTGTGGTCTTTCTTGACTTTTTTCGGTATTTTTTCCTCTGAGTCACAGACATTGAGCGCGTTCTGTGCTGGTTGACGTTTACAGCTTTGTTTTTCAAGATACGTGTAATTTTCGGCTTTCGCAATAAATCATTGGTTCCACTCTTGCTGAAGCTTATTGCTTGACAACTGTTTTGCTCTGGTTTTGAATTGTTAATAAAAACGTAATTGGCTTGTTTTAACTGAACAAAAGAAATATTTGTAAGATAAAAAGCTTTATTAGATACAATTGAGAGCAAAACGCTCAAATCCTTCAGTGAAGTTTTTGAATCTTCTTTTTTACATCTTAATCAGATTTGTTGACCTTGTGTGCAACAAGACATTCCGCTAAAACAACGGACGGTTGGAAATCGCAGCTAAAGCATCTAGAATTAAATGTTGGAAGGAAATGTTGCAGAACTTATGAAAAAACAAGATAAATTGTTTGCTGAAAACGAAACGCTGATTAATGAGAGGAACTTCTAACACTATTTTTCTCTTGCAACTTCTCAGTTTACACAGCCACTGCACTGCTGTAAATTCGGACGGTATATAATAAATGACTTCCCTTCAGCTCACCATGTGGACGTCACGATGTGGACGTCATTTCATTTCATAGCAGAGTACTTCCTTCTTGACTACGAACATAAGCAAGTTCTACCAAATAAAAATCACTCTGAAAGCAGAGCCGAGCATTTTTGTTATCTGAAATCAAGGATGACTTGTGTTATAGCAAAAGTAGATAAATGTGTCGTTAGTAGAAAGACATGTGTCAGAAAAGTGCAAATTGTAAATATTTTTTTAAATGTCATTAACAGTTTCATTCGAAAAAGTCTGGTTCTCTAAATAAATTTCGAAGCTGTACAGAGTACCGCATGCACACCGAAATAAGACAGTGCAAGCATGCTGTTCCCATTTGTGCTCTGTTTGACTTTCCTCAAGTGTTGTGGCCAGGATGTGACTATCACTCAAACGAGAACAGTTGACGTGTTCACAAGAGATGGAGCACAAAAAGTTGTTCAAGTGCTTTCATCAACATCTCTTCAAACGCCATTCCTCACAGCAGAGCTTCAATTCAGTAACAACTTTACATTTTGCAACAGGAAACCTTGCTTTGAACGTAGAAGTGGGTTTCCAACGTACATGATGCGTTTGCACTTGTGCAGCGTGTTAAGAGGGAACACCTGGTTTGTAGATGAATGCAACAAGAGAACATATGCATTTCTGTCAGAATACTACGAAATAGTCTATCTCAAATTTTGCCAAAACCAAACTTATAGAAACGTCTGCCCTTTGTCTATTTCTGATCAAAGCTCAGTCAACTTCGACTGGATAGTACGCCGGTGGCTGTCAATCAATGGACTTGATATTTCTACAAACGCCAATAATTCTGTACGAGGAAAAAAGCATTTTGCCTATGCTGGGCAGGAAACCGATTCCTTCTGCGAGAAAGTTGAATTATATTTCAAGAGTCTTATTTATCAATACAAATGGACCAATGATTCGAATTTGATTGGTGCGCAGCGATCCAAATCATTTGACTTCAACACGCCGTTTTCCAACACAGAGTATTCCGAAATCGACTGGAAAATTGTTCCTTTATGTCGCACATTTTTCTTTGGTTTTTCGGAATCTGGATCATGCGTATTATCTCATGATTATTCTGAACACGCTCACAAAATATGCGAAATATCTCCAATCACGATGAGTTTGGTTGCAGTTCTGTCTGTTCTTGTGATTTCTGCCAATGCACTGGTTCTTGCAGTTGCTCTGAAGTCAGACGCACTTAGAAACGTAACTGGAATTTTCAAAACTCATCTTGCTGTTGCTGACATGATGGTTGGTGTCGTAGTTCTACCAGGATTGGTATACCAAATTTATGCACTAAATTTCAGTCTTTTCCCACATCGACTGCTTACGCAAAATTACTTTGATGCTATGGGTGTGTTCACATATTTATCCGTTTGTCTTTCTGTCTGCACTTTGTTGATTGCTAGTATCGACCGCTACATTGCCATCGCCAGGCCTTTGCTTCACCGTCAGGGAAAATACTTCACAAAAAATCGAGCAGTCGCTTCTCTGTTGCTCGTTTGGATCGTGAGTTTGGTTGTTGCCATTCTTCCAATACTTCTTGGAGAAAGGTATGTTGTGACTTCGTCTGGATATACTGTCGGAAAAGGTGAAACAGCATCTTTTGTCTACATATCTCTCATCACTACTGTACTCTTGAACATGTGGATAGTAAATGGATTGACAATGTGTCAACTTTCGAAGTACTTCAAATCTCTCAAGTTACGTTTCAGATTGAAAACCATTGACTCTAGAACCCAATCTTTGCCGAATGAAGAAGATGCAGTAAATAACAAGGAATGCCATAAACAACGAAAAATACCCACAAAACCTGTTGTAAGTTTTTTTTATTATTATTATCACATTCCACAGAAGTGTCCGTAAATGGTTTGACAAAGTTAACAATAACAACCATCATCTGGCATTGTTTCGGACAGGTTGTTTTGTTAACGTAGTTTTGTTTTTGAGCAGCTGCCAAGAAACCTTTTTGATTCGTGGCTGCAGTCGTAAAAAATAAATCGCATGATTCTCTTAAATATTGCTTTGGGTGCATTGCCCTAAGGTCTGAACAGCCAGTAGCGTACTAGCCTGCCTGAATCTAACAAACGTAGTGGATGAACGGCAGAGTGTCGAGGCTGAAAGCAAACGAACTTTATGTAATCATTACGAAGTTCTAAGTCGGAAAACGAAACAAAACATAATGTATTTAAAGGAAAGCTACGTTTATTAATTTCACAGAACAACGTGCTTCCTGGCAATCTTGTGTAAAAAACACTGATACTCCTATTACTGTTTCTACATGCTACTTCACTTCAATATCATGGGCAACTATCATGCTGTAGATAAAGCAAAATATTCAAGAAGAGAAAAGTTTTGAAAACATCAAAATATTTAACGCCCCACTTTATTTGAAGTTTCGATTTTTAGTTTGATTGAAAAATGTTAATGCTATGTCAAGTTAACCCACTTGTTACGTTTTACCTCTGTAGTTTCCTGTTTTGCTCATGAGTTTGATATTCTTTGAAGAAACATTATCGCTAGATATAAGAACATTTCTCTACGTAGCGTATTTTCTTGGAAATTATGCTACCTTTTGTTGCAATTCTTAGCGAAATTTTAAAACTTGATCTTCCTTGAATGTTGTGCTCCGGCATCTTTTCATGCAGTCTCTTTTCTGTTTACTTTAAAGCTGGAATGCCCGCAATAAACGCATTAGAAAACCAAAGGCAAGTACTGTCAGCAATTATTTCTTTCCCAAATCTTTTAATCAAAGATGAAAACCAGGCCAGAAGGTCAAGTCTTAATATGTAAAATATATTTATTTATGATAACGTTCATTGGTTACACAGATGCAGGAAAATGTTTGCTCTGTTTGTAGTTCCAACCAGAAAGTCTCACTGAAGAGCATGCCTCCTCCACCTTACCAAGGAAGTACGACGACATGGAGAAAAAACTTGCTGGAACAATAGCAGTCATGGTTGGAGCATTTACAATTTCCTTTCTTCCAATAGCTTTGTGCTCCATCGTATTCGTTTCATCGCAAAGGTAAGTAGATAAATTGCGTGTTTGTGAAAACAACATAGACGACAATTACTCTGTTTTTGTTTAGAAGCTCGTAGTTATCTGCAATAATTTTATTAACAGCAATTTGCTTATATTTATTCGGTTATTTCTTCACCAAAATCGAATTTTTCCATGAAAAATTAGTCATGTTAGTGAAATGTGCAAAGTTTTATGACTATGATACTGCAAAATGTGAAACCAACATAATTGAAAGATTTACAGAATGTAAGTTCATTGAAGTTAAACTTTCAATCTATATGAAGGATCTCGTACACTTGAATTAAATTTTCAGATCTCCAACACAAACTGAAGCAATTGTATTTGAACATGCAACACTAGCTGCGGTTATTATCTTGTTGTCCAATTCGTTTTGGAATGTCGTGATCTATAGCATGAGAGATGGTCGGTTTCGAGAGGCTGCCAAAGGTTTAATTTCTTGCAACAAACACATTAAATTACGAATGTGATGGGTCTACCCGCAAGAAAAGGTAAGTCTGATAAGTGTATAAAATAGACCTACTGTTGAAAAAGTCATGTGGCTGCGTTGAGTGAGTTTTCGTCTAATTAAGAGTTAAATGCTGTTGGGATACACCAAAGCTTTGCATTTTAAGAAGTTTGAAAGCACGGTACATTTGTATTGTATTTTCAGTTAGTCATAATCTGCAGAAACGTATGATTTTTTGAACGTGAATTGAGTTAACATGTTTTCGATGGCAAATTGGAAAATGCTGAAAATCAATGGAATTTTTAATTTTATGTTTTTTTCAGCAAATATGAAATGCCATTTATTCCAAACATTACTTGTGAAACACTTTTTTGCGTGCATAACAATGGTTTGACTACATATGTGCTGGTGTATGGTGAGTTGAGAAGATGTTAGCTTCATTTTAAGGGCTTCCAACAGCGTTTTGAAATGTTTATGGTGTATAACATTGAAAATTGCTTAAAAAATATCTTATTTCACTTGAAATACATCTATGATACCTACACTGCGAAAATATACCAAGTGGTAGGAAATAAATCATGTCAATCATAAGCGATACTTCATTAAGTCGACTATGGTCGTCATCATGTGTTGTCCCACGTGATGTTGACAGTTAACTGTAAAAGACTTTCGAACAAACTTTTGTTTTGAAGCAAACAAACTTGACTGTTGTGGACATCCTGCTGTCTAGAGCCATATGAAGACTCGGCGTTTGAAACGGAAATCGGAAAGAAGTTCTGAAAGAAGTTTAAAATGTTCACAAAAGACTGTGACAGAGAATACGTAACGAGTAGCCACGGACACCGGATAATATTTTCATTGGCGTAATGTCGGTTCGTAGTGGCGATCCTCCACAACTCCGTTGTGGATCAACTGGTGCTGCTACCACCCTTCCAACTGATAAATCGTCTAAAGCAGGGGTCACAAACACGCGGCCCGCGGGCCACATGTGGCCCGGGAGGGTAATTTGTGTGGTCCACGATGCTCTTTGGGAATTTGCAAATGACTAACATTTAAGTTAATTAGTTTATTTACCGGTGTTTACATGTGCTCATCCAGTGAGTGAATACGTTCGTTTTAAAGGAACGTAGAGATGATTAAAATGATTTGCCAGTAACTCACGGTACCTGCCGCAGGAAATAAAATATAAAAGCTGTTTCTAGGAAGGTTCACGTACGGCCATTGTTGCGTCAGCGTCGTAATTAGTGTTTCCAATTCGGGGCAAAATTTTAAAACCCCGGTTTCGGGTAGTTGAGAAAGGAAACCCGGGAAAATCCGTTTTTTTCGGGTTTTGAAATGAATGCGGTTTTGAGCGATAAAATCTCAATATCATTGTGAATTACTACTGTTAGTCCCTACGCAACTTATTAGCGAATTATGTTAGCACAGTTTTTTCAATGATGTTTATAATATTGACCCCTGACAATCAAGGCACACTTTCATCATTCAGTCTGTTTCTGAGTTTTGTGACAAATAGTCCGGTGGCTGAAAAAGCCCACTCTGGTTCCACTGATGTGGGCTTGATTGTAATTAAGGCATGGAACAGTTTTTCAAGGTTATTTTTGACCTCTTCTTAGTAGCCTCAAAAAGACTCTGCCTTTATCACAATTTATGATCGGATCTTTTCCTGTGCCGCAATGCGTTTGTGGTTTTCACCCTCGTGGATTCTGCTTTGATTTCAAATGGTTGATCAAACAGTCGATGCTTGAACCACCTCGTTTTGTATAACGGAGCACAAATTGCACTTTGGTGTTGGTTGAACCTTGTTGTAGTATAAGAATTGGCTCTACGCTTCTGATTTTCTTTGATTACTAACATCTTTATACTGTATGTTTATGATTAAATATCTACTTAAAGTCGCTTCTAAAGGAAAGCCAAATATTTTGTGGAAAGTTATTGCAAACTGAAAAGGAACGAATCGATTTTTCAAAGAGTCACATCTTGTATATGAACTAACAGATAACAGCTTACAAATAAAGTAACTAGTAACTACGGCGTGCCTTTGAAGAACTACCTCACGTGGCAGTTATTTTTTAATTAGGTTAGCGAAAAAACAAAAGTTCGCGTAGAAACCTATCATGTGCAAAATGAGGCCACGATCCGTCTAAATAGTTCAATTGAACAAAAATATAAGCGGACAAAACAACGAACGTACGATGGTAACCGAGAAAAACCGGCACCTCGTGCCTCATGACAATAGTTGAAAGTTCAAACGTGCTAATTCGACCGTTACACGCGCCAATCTGCAACTTCAGTGTTGTCAGAATCACTAATATTCGAATGCAACAGCAATTCCAATTTTTTAAAAATACCCCGGTTTGGTAGTTGAAAAAAAAACGGGTTTCGGGTAGTAGAAAATAGCCAAAAAACGGGTTTCGGGTTCGGGAAAACCCGGGTTGGAAACACTAGTCATAATGCAGCCCTCGAGTTACCTTATAAATCCTCATTTGGCCCCAGTGGCGTAGCCAGCCCAAACATTTGGGAGGGGCCAAAAACTTTGGGGGTGCCAAAATGCTTGATTTTTGGCAAATAACACTATTTTGTTTGTAAAAACGCCTCTCAAAGCACAAAATAACTATATTTTCTAAAAAGTTTGGGGGGCATGGCCCCCCTGGCTCCCCCTGGCTAAGCCTATGTTTGGCCCTCGGAGCAATTTGAGTTTGAGATTCCTGGGGCTAGACCTTTATAAATGGAAACTTTCCACTTTCCACATTTGTTTATGCATGCATAATCCTGTTAGGAAGATACTCATTGTAAGTACGGTATGCTCGCTCTCAGGCGTGGATTTACCATTAGGCTAAAAAGGGAAAAAGCCAGATATTTTTAGGGCCCCCAATTTGCCGCTAACAAACGGTCTCTCGAGAAGAATGAGCGCCAAGGATTGAAGTGAATGACGAAGAGCATTCTCTTTGTATGGCGTTGACAATGGGTTATTGTTACGTATAATGTGTGGAACAAAACGCTTGAATCCAATTTTCGGATTACACGAGGCCAGTGAGGTACTCAATAAATAGGTATTGGGAGTGTGGTCAGATTTCTTCACCGCTGCCTTTTTCATTAGTCTCAATGTGACCGTTTTTGTTCCTGATATCGCGGGGATTCAGAATAAAGCAATATGTTTATGAATTGGAACAATTTGTTCCGTGAGTGTAACTAGCACGTGCAATGCTAATTTGTATGACATGAGTCGTCGCAAATTTTCCGGAAGCGCCCACTATCTAAAATAGCCTTGGGCCCGAAAATGAAAATTTGTCTCTGTTCGCTCCACGTTAGACTTCTCAAATATATTAGCATAAAAGCCGAACCTCATGATTGAAAAACTTTAAGAGACGTCGCGTAAACTGTGCTTGGCGACCATTTTCAACTGCAAATGAACTTATCACAGCGATTGTGAAACACTTTCTTAGAAATTACTGGAGGGCCTTGTGCACGAAGCATAACTATATCACGTTGATTGCATAAAGAGGGTCGTGAGCCGTTTGCTATAATTTGCTCTTGTGTTAATATTTCGTGTGATGGGTTATGCACCAGATAGTGTTTGATGATTTTGCAATTAAAAGAAAATGAATTAAACAAGAATGTTGCACACAGAAATATTTTGTGAGTGAGATTAGAGCTGCTATCTACGTCGCAAATCTAGTACAGACATCATACGAAGTGGCACAGGTATTTGTCACACAACGTCTCTCACTTGTACTTAGCAGTTCACTCTTTCAAGCTATAAGACATCGTAAGCTTAATATTCGGTAGTTTCATGAAGCTTCACGTTTTTCAATAAAACAAATTTCACCTCATACCTCGGCAAAAATCAGGAAATATTGCAAAATTTATTCAGCGACTTGCTTGTATCGGATAGACAAGCTAGCACTTGCCGCGTACAAATCACACGAAAACACAGCGCCAGAAAAAATACAAGCGAAGGATTGGTTCCTCAGCGGTTCGACAAATATAATACAACATTTTGGCAAATCGACGGGTTTGTGCTCTTGGTTTGTCGAGATAGTGAGCTGGTCTTGAATGTGATTCAAGACTATAAATGTGAATCAAGACTATTGATTCGCTCTTGGATGTGTGATTGAACAGTGAAGTTCGCAACGTCTGAAGAGTTCATAAATGGCTACACCATGTTGATATGGCAAAGCACCGGCTTTTGCTTCATGCATGCACAAATTACTATTGCATTCAGTGGCTTTGTGTTCAACCGCAACCTCCAAACAAGTATTTTTTACTGCGGAATTCAAGAACACCATTTTGTAGTAGCATAAGCGAAATTGAGAGAAGATCTTCTTAATAAAAAAAACTGTGCATAAAATCAAAATTTGAGAAAAAAGTATTTGTCATCAAGTTTTCGCGCTTGTGCCAATTAGTTTTTCAATCGATTTTGTCACAAGTTTGTGCTTTATGAGTCAGAATGACGTAAATATTGACAGCAACAAAAAACGCTTGCAAACCAAGCGCGATAGTCTTTGGATACTTCAGGGCAACATCTCATCGAATAAAACTACATAATCCTTTTCGCTTATCATTTCATCTCAAATCAACACGAAATAGTAACATTTTTTTACCCAATATGTCAGTTACGGAAAGAATGAAAAATGAATCGTGACTGCAAAAATATGAATTTGCGTTAAGCCTCGAACAGATTGTTTAAAAATCGGAGTGGGGCGTGATTGAGATGACATGAATTAAAGTTGACTTTTCTGATAAAAAAGATTCAGTTCTCTAGTAAATGGTCCTCCATTTGCACGTTTACTGCCTGAAGCGAGAGACTGGATATTCATTGCATGTAGATACATTTAGCTGTTGCATCATTTGCACTCACGCTTTGAGAGTGTTCCCTGTACGTTGCAAAATAATAGAAAGGCTGTTTCAAACTACAATTGATGGAAGAAATGTTTGACAAGGAAAAAGTCACGTGATATTCAAACACTTATATTTGTTTGTTTTACAGGTTCATATGCAGTAACACAATGGATTGAATACATCAAACTCACTTAATAAACTCAAGAACTATCCTGCTACCATAATTCGACTCGCGCGCTACAATTAAACTTTGTTTTATTGAGTACTGCGGTGGCCAGCATATCTCATCACAAGTTCTATGTTTTGCTGAAGTGTGTTTTTTGCTAGGTGTTTAATGTGAATTGGAATTGTTGATTCCTAGGTTTTGGGGCTATGTTCCTGGTGAGCATGATTGCAGTATCTATCCTTCCCAAGGACGTGCAGAGCCATTCCAGCGCCCTAGGGGAGATCCATTTTAGCGCCCCCTTGCAGATTGATGGCCCCATTCTATTCAATCAACCGTGGTACGGCCTTTTTGCAAAATTAGCATTCTCTTTGTACATAAAACTCCATTACAGCACCCTTCACTTCAAAATGACTTATGACTTTTTCCGTTGTACATAAGGTAGCTAAAATTTTGCAGCAGTTCATTTATTGCATGAATACCAAGTTAATGAGTATACCAGTGCACCAAATTCACAAAAAAATGTTATTGACACAAGTAACAACCATTGCAACATTCATGTAAACCAAAAAATGCAGCACAGTTCTTAAAACTTTGCCTTCCTGGTCTTTCTTTGGCATTGGCAAACTGACTGACAATGTCCTTCATCAGAGAAAGTCCCCGCTGACTCAATAGACACGCGGCTAGATCCACCAATCTATTGCAACCTGGTTGTATGGTTTTATCAGTTTCAGCTGAGAAAAGCTCCTTTCCCCAGTGACTAGGGATGCAGGGAGGGTGAGCAGAATTCGGAAGTCTGCTGATATGTTTGGGAAACATTTTATCAGACTGTGTCTGTGAAGAAAGTGGAAAATTTGTTGAGGATCTTTTTGAAGAACCTATACACAGAGGTCCTCTGCGTCAATATCTTAACCATGTTTAATGTTTATTACATGATTTTGCAGTGATTAAGAAAGAACTTGATTTGGCTTGCTGGACTGGACATATTGTGAATGCCATTGAGAAAACCAAAGACAGAGCTGTGCTCCTGCATCTGCCGGAAGCGTTTCTCATTAGATGAGATAGCTATGTCTAATGTACCGTATTAAATGTTGACCTTGAAATGGCAGTGGTCCAATCCAGTCCCGTCGGCACGGGGCCTTAGCCATCCCCAAACATAGCTCTAAGCCCCCCAAATTGAAATCTGAAACACTATAAATACATATAATTTTTGTAAAATTTCAGAATGTCAAGCCCCCTGCACAAACGTAAAGATCCCACTTGAAGACTACCTGGCGACGGTTCTGGCTCAATGTAGGGTCCGTGAACCCCTTAGGTGTCAATGAATGTGTTTTGAAGGCAGTGTTCCCTCTAAAAAAATTTTACACTGCGCAAATATTTTTTTTAGTGCCCATGCAATTGGGCAACCATGTAGACACACAACCAGCAAAGCGTTTCAAGGGCTATTTGGAATTTTACAAGTGCGCAAGAATATGATATTTCACTGCGCTGCTGGTTTGGTGACGCTGCGCTGTTGCACACCTAAGATGGAACGTTGTTTGCGGGGACCTTAACACCAAAATCCAATCAAGAAAAGCCGTCAGTTTTTATCCGCCAATTTGGGTCATTATTCAGCTTAATCGCGCCACAACTGTAGTCAGATCTGTTCATGTTGCAAGTCGACTAACCTTTTTTTATTTCATCTGAAATTTCCTTCTTTCCGGGGCGGTTGAGGTGCCCATGAGAAGAAACGGCCAAATCAAATTTGCCAGTAATCGAAAAAACTTTGACAAAAAAGGACTCCGTAGCGGCTTTGGGTGCAGTGAAAGGGTCCGCAGCAAAGTTTGAGAACCACTGCTCTGTGGTGTCAACTTCTGCGTTATAGTCAAAGTGAGTTTCCTTTTTTCTGTTTGTGGCTAAACTCAATGCCATTGAGACTAAAAATTCCAACCACCTTGCAGTACCACGTCTGCCTCTCTACCATTCTGCAGCCTTTGCAATGATTCAAATGCAAAAGCATTCAATACGCGCAGTCCTAGGCCCATTGTTTGTCTGGTGTTGTGAAAATCGACGAAGTTCCATATGCAGAACAAACTTCTAACGTTGGCGAATGCCCCAGCTGGAATTTGTTTGGTAGAACAAATTAAGGCGGTGCATTCTATAATCTAAAACTTACACGTCAAATAGGCTAATATGTACTAACATCAATAATGCTGGCGTTTCGGTACCGTTTCCTAACCTGACTACACTGGATGGCTTAAAGATGATTTAGTGAAGGTAGCTTATGACATAAGCTTATGCTCCGGCAAAAGCGGCGCAGTCAGGAAAAATCAAGAAATAAAAAGAATAGAGATGGCAACCTTACAATTTTGCAGTCAATTTGATAAAGTATGGCCCGAGATGCATGCCTGCTGGCCCTGATAGAACGCCATTGATAGATTTGTAAGCACGCTGGGCAAGATCCATTCCAGCACCCACCACTCCTGAACAAAGATCTTTATTCTATATATCGTCACGTTCTACATTATGGAGAAAAGGACGTTTGTTTTACACGAGAAACGTTTATAAGATGAATACAATTTATATCAAATTGCGACATAGCTTATCTATAGTATATATGAAATTGAAATTGATAAGAGCATTCCTTCTGCACTAAACTTGTAATAGTGTAGTGCCAATATTTTCTCATAAACTGCGTGAACGTGCGTTCTATTCACTTTTATCATGTTTTTTCACTTTTAATTGGTGTATGTTCGTAATTCCTGAACCACACGATTGGTGGTGCAGAAGGATTACTCTTATAATCCTTTTCCACCACCAATTTTTGGTCCATTTTGGCGCCCCCTTCGGCTCAGCACCCTGGGCAGCCGCCTAGTTCGCCTAGTGGCAGCGCCGGCACTGATCCTTCCACAGCAAAATTGCGGACTGTTTGTGTTTCATGTAAAGGTGCTTTAGAAAAAGATTAATAACGATGAAGACGTTCTTTTACTGGAAACGACTAGCGGCTGAAACGTCTGGAGCTTGTGCTTTGAATTGGAAAATACAAGAAAAATATGGGACTGGTTGTGATAAAAGCTGCAATGCGTTTTCAGAATTTGCAGATGACACTTGTACAGTTCGATTCTTTTGTCATTTTATTAGTAAACAAATCATTTAGACCACACGTCCAACAGAGTTCTGGTTTGCTGACCACTGAACCAATTTTTGTCGTATCAACTGATGAATGCGAGGCCTACGACAGTGCTATTATAGCGCTCGACAATGTATTTATCAAGACCCTAATGAATTGTTTGCGCGGTACTTGCTTGCTACGACCAGGCCCAAGCATGGACGAATATTTGCAAGAATTCGTCGGTTGAGTAAGGATTGTAATTTTCGAGCTGTCTCAAAGACCGAACATCGTGATGGCTTCATTCGAGATGCGTTCATTAACGGCATTTTGTCAAATCCCATACGCCATCGGCTCTTAGTGGAAAGTACGGTGACGATCGACGCTGCTATTCAAAAATCCCGCTCATTGGATATTGCACAATAAAACTCCGAAGTCTGTTCTGCGCGATCAGCTACGTTCTACGGGTGCCAGAAAGTCGGTCATTATGCGAAGGTGGGTAGAAGTTCGCCGAAGGAAGCACAAAACAACTCGTTGGCTTGCATTGCTCCTGCTTTGTCGTGTGCGATTCAGTAAGCCCAGAGCGTTTGGTGTTCTCAGCTGTGGACGTTTTTGTGCAGGGCAAGCAACGGTTCACTTTGGTTGACACCAAAGGTACACTGACATACGTGAACGAAAAAACTGCTCAATCGCTACATTTGTCCGTTCAACCCTTGACTCGCACTGTCTCGATGACCGTGCGGTCACTGCACGAATCCGTGCTTGGCGGCTGCGTTACAGAATTAACGCTAAACGGTATTCGGTACCAAAATGTCACCCTGCAAGTAACGAAGAATTTGCGCGACGACGCGTTCCTCGGCCAAGATTTCCAACGACAACATGAATGTGTTGTGTTTATGTACGACGGTACCAAACAGGGTACTGGTGGTGCCATTCCAGCGATGACAAACTTGTGCGGTGGCAGCAGCAACTGTGCAATATTCTCCACTGTTCAATTGTCTTACGTCAATTTTTGATTGGTTCAGTTGTCTCCTGTATGCGTGCCATCTCATCGTTTTTGTGCGGTTGACGCTGCTTACATTGAATTCGAGGTAAAGCAATTGTTTGAGGGAGGCATAGTTAGGGAGAGTAAATCGACTTGGTGCGCCCAAATAGCTGGATACCAAGACACTGGCAAAAAGCACCCCACCACCGAAGATCGAAGATATTGTCAACAAGCTGCATGGCGAATTACAGGATCTTTTCACCTTTGACCTAAAAAGCGCATATCACCAGTTGGGAATGCAAGGAGCTGATAAAACGTTCACTGCTTTCGAAGCCGCAGGTCGTGAACGCAATTGTCGACTCGAAAAAACTAACCGGCACTTTTCCGTACCTAGACAATGTGATGATAGGAGGCCGTACGCAAGCTGAACATGACACAAATGTTCGACGCCTGTTCGATGCGCTAAAAATGGCAAATCATCTTGCACAATACCCAACTATTTAGTCGGTAACTGAAGTGATCATATTGGCATACCGTGTGGGCTGTGGTGTCATGAAGCCTGATCAGGAACACTTAAAGCCGCTGCACGAACTGCCACCACCAACAAGCAAGACAGCACTTCAACGAGCGCTGGGTTATTTGCGTATCACGCAAAATAGATCCCCTGATTTTCAGATAAAATTGCAAGACTTAAAACCGTCACAACTTTTCCACTTGACGAGTTGTGTTTGAACCACTTCAGTTATCAAAACGCTGCATTGGCAACCACCAGCGTACGGAGAGGGGGTGCGCAATGTGCCATGGTCCCCCGTCAGACCCTAAAAATTAAAAAAATGTATAAACAGTATGCGCTTTTTTAGGGGTAAATGCGTATTTTTAGGTGTAATTTGCGTATTTTTAGGTGTAATTTTGCAACATTTTCCCGGGGGCATGTCCCCGGACACCCCTAGAATGGTTGGCCTAAATTTGATTTGTGACGTCACACCATTGTGACGAAACTTGCCCCCCTCGGAAATTTTCTGTGTACGCCGCTGTTGGCAACAGTGGCTCACGGTGGTCATTTTGGTAGGGTGTTTACCAGGCTTGAAACCAGCCAAAAGCTGTGAAGGTTCATCAGCAGTGGTGGTTGTTGCCTACCACAAGCCATTCGAACAGTTGAACAGATTGGCAGTTGACCATAATAATCAAACTAAAACAGGGCTACTCAGGTCCAGTTACAAAAGTCAAATTGTTGAGGTCCGGTCACTCCCAAGAAATGACACAAATGTTCCATGACTTTGATTTTTCTAACAAAAAAAAACATGAAATGAGAATATAGTACGGTTATGTATATACACGCGTATGCAAAATCGCGTAAATGGATATAAATATTAACTTTTTCTACTTCTTACTAGTGCCTTGAATTTGGTTCCAAGCAGTGGCGTAACGAGGGGAGGCAAGGGGGTACATCTGCCCCCGGGCGCGGCTCTTTGGGGTCGCCAAATTGAGGTCGGAATATTACGTACTAATTACGAAATATCAATTCAGCAAACGCAGGACGCAGCCAGCGGGCTTTGAGTATATCCACACAATAGTTGGCATGCGGCTTGACCAACCGTCATATTGAGTGTCATGGAAACTCGTTGGAAGACTCTAGCGTTATCACCACGAAAGTTGAATGAAACTAAATTTCGTGAATAATGAAGACATCCATTTTTGACGAAGTCAAAAATCTACATGATCATATACCGGCCATTGACTCTATGCGCACCACAGTTTTTTGGAGGCCCCCTTGGATCTTGAGGCCCTAGGCTATAGCCTATAGGCAAATCCGACCGAGTCTACACGTACTCGCTGCATTCACTGAGTAAGTTGTTTCAATTCATAAACATATTACTTTATTCTGAACTCCCTCGATATCCGAACAAAAACACTCACAATGATACTAATGAAGAGGGCAGCGGTGCACAATAATCCCTCTCAGGTGCGCCATTGCGCAGAAACACCAAAAATCATTACCAAATTTTGGCAGAAGTAGAAGGCTTTCTGAGCATGTTGCATAGCTAAAATTCGGCAATAAACCTGGAAAAGTGTATACTGTATTTATTCGACTGCAAACCGCCGCTTACAATCAAGGACAATCGAGGACCATTTACATTTTTTTCTTGAGCTTTTCGAAAAGTCTAGATCAGGGGCTCAAAGACTCGGGTCGCATATGGCCCGCGATGGCATTTTGTGCCGGCCGCAATGCTTTTTGGGAATTTTCAAATAATTAAAATTTACGTTATTTAGGTTATTCACCGGTATTTAAAAGTGCTCGGCCAGGGAGTGAACAAGTTCATTTGAAACGAACGTAGAGGCGGCTAGAAATGATTTGCCTTGAACTCATATGATACCTTGCTCAGGAAATAAGATGTAAAAGCTGTTTCTAGTAAAGTTCAGGTACCGCCATTGTTGCGTCAGCGTCA
>Ga0210059_1005558_pt1 | contig 20284 bp, 7 predicted proteins | sample Ectturendosymbi2_FD_188042 | JGI IMG/M metagenome (GOLD analysis project Ga0210059, IMG submission 188042) | Ecteinascidia turbinata endosymbiont from Florida, USA - Sample 2 (SPAdes) (version 2) | ecosystem: Host-associated > Tunicates > Ascidians > Unclassified | place: Key West, Florida... | reverse complement strand
TTTTTATCTGTGGGGTTTCCTGAAAGACAATGTATACCAGGGAAATCCACAAACAATTGAAGAACTGAAAACTGCCATCACAGCAAAAATAAGAGCCATCCCGAAAGAGGAGTGTGTAAAAGTGATTAACAACTTTGCCAGAAGAGTACAGGTTTGCTTGCAACGAAATGGTGGACATTTGGAACACAGCTTGGGAAAGCCATAAATTGACTAAAAATCGACAGAAATAGTTGAAGCTCTGGTGAATGGTCTTCCATAAACTGAATAATGTGTGGTTGTAATTTGAAATAAATAGCTTTTTAATCAAAGTCACAATTGAAATTTTCATGGGTACACATCTTTTTGGGTCACCCTGTACCTGATTGTGGTAAAAAAATGCCCATTTTGGGAAAGGTTTACTAATGTGGCTGAAAATTGCAATGAAAATGGAAAATTTTCATGTCTCAACCTAATTTACTTTTATTGCAGATAGAACCACAAGCTTGAAATGAGGTGCTGTTTGAACATTAAACCGAACACCAACGACGTCTACTAGCGGAATTTTTTATTTTTCTTCACTTTTTCATTCATTTGTTCAGAGCACTTCCCACATTTTTGTTCGGAAAATTGCTTTTGTTCTTCATCCTATAAACAATTTTCCAAAACCAACATGTTTTTTTCTGATGGGATGAGCTTGGGAAGACTTGCTAAGTTGTACAAAAACCCGCGCGCGCGTCTAAACCTGTCAGTTAGTCCAGTATAAGCGAATAAACAAAATCTGCCCATTTTGGGCAAGGACAACAACGGTGTTTGTGTTTAGAGGTTACCTGAGCAGGGTTAAAATACGTTCATGGCGGGTAAAGAGCATTGTGTAGCACGTGCGCAACTTTTTGCATTGCATCAATCAACTATCTGCTTTCGCTTCATTATGTTCTTCCGATCTGTTGGTGTTCGCTTGTACATTACACGTGAGTAGTCTATGCCCTATTCTGTGTCGATTGCACTTGCGTGATTCCGTTTGGGACTCAACCCGCTGTAGAAACAAGTAACTTCACTGTTACTTACACATGATGGGAAGAGTCATCAATAAAACTAAAAATAAAAAAGTGTGCGACTTGTGATTGCACTGGCAAGTGTTACATAAAATATGAGCTGCAGCGCTTGTATTACAAAATACTGCGAGCACTTTTAACGTATTTGAATTTCTACCTTTATAAAAAAAAATCTTGAATATATGACTTGTATGTCTAAGTTTACCAATGGAAACCTTTCTTACTCGTTTCAAGTTGTGCACAGGTGTGGAAAGGTGGCAACGCGATAAAATGTAGTAAGTTTAAATTTCTGTACATCGCACAAACTTTTCTTACTTTTTCATATTTTGATCTTTTGCATTATTCCCAACATCTATTTTATATATATAGGAAAGTCAGAAAGTTGTGTTTCGCTCAAAAGTAATCATCTCGTACTAACATGTTTCAGTGTTTTTGTATATTTTTACAAGTTTCATCAGCAGTGACAGCCGTCTGAGGTATTGCAAATCTTGTAAGCACCAGCAATGAGTTTAGCAAAAGCTAATAGTTTTCAAGTGCACTACGAAATTTATCGGTAATTTGACACCACTTCCTTGTGGTGAAGGCCGTATTTAACTGAATGAGTTACAGAAAGAGGCTGTAATGCAACCTGAACCTTATCTTATTCTCTAACTTACGCGTTCTATTCTTAAGTTTTATTCCAATTCATTTGATATTCTCTGTGTTATAATCTCAAAGCTTTGGTTTACCATATAGAAAGTTCAGGTCTTCCTGAATAAGTCTAAATAAGTGTTAAGAAGATAACCTATAGCAATCCTGCAATAATAAATTAGCTCAGTTTTGTTATCTTGTTTAGTATGAAGAACTGACTTGGCCGCGTTCGTAAAGCAAAACCTGAATTTTTCGGCTAGCCGCTGGGAGGCACTTCCAGCTCAGTTAACTACGCACATCGCTTTCGCTTGACCTATACTTGCGAAGAGCTCTGCGGAAGCAGACAATAACGAGCTGCCCTCGTTAATGCCATATTTGCAGAGTAATCATCTGGAAACTTGCCACTTAGCAAACGCTTGAGAGCGTCTTTTGTTGCGACCTGCTGAGGTAGAATAAAAGAAACCTGTACCTATCCTTTAATTTGCCCGTTGTAACTCATTTCTGTACAAACAGCGCCAGCTGAGGGATCGAACTTTTACTGTCACCATGTTTGCATCTCAAGTAAAACGTGGTCTGGTGGTGAAAGATGATGTTTGCACAATTACTTTACACAACTTCACCTTGAAGTTCAGTGCTCCGTCAAACAAAGGCGTTCGTAATGGTCATGTACAACCCAGATGAAGCCTATTTACCAAGTGTTGGAAAGCTTTTCTGCACACTTCAGTTTCTGTTTTGTCAAAAACGGATGTAAAATGAAAAAAACGATATAGGCTTACCGATTCCATCTTCCTTGCTTGTAATTATTCCCTGAAAAATAAGGAGTGTCTTCATATATAGGTTATGTAGGTGTGGTACTGTAATGTCACTAGTTTAGGTTAATTCGGCAAACATGCCATGTACCTTAGTAAGCAATATACGCTCTAAGCACCGTTTCTGCTTCTTGCTCCAATTCAGTTAGCAACGAATAAAGTTCCAACATATATTTGTTCTGCCCTCAAAACATAACGCTCTAGATAAGGCTGATGAAGGTGGGTTTTATCATAGATGTAAACTTCAAATTAATTATTTCACTTTCCTTTTTTAACTCATGCTTACGTTTGTTCAGCGTAGCGTTCGTACAGAAGCATTTAGAACAGAAAATACTGAAGCATTTTACTGGTTATTTGTTTTTTTCAAGTGTACCTTAACCTAGTACAAGTGGCATGAAGGATGCATTTTGACTCAGGAAAGCATCTGGTTGCATTTGTGATCTTACAGGTAACCAAACTGAACTTTACCAACATATTGCAGCAACGCTCAAATAAATATCCTCATAAAATTTGAATAAAAATGCTTCCCGTATAAAATGTCTTTTGAATTGCAGTATCCTCTGAAGAACTTACTGAAAAGTGAAAACTCGTGAAATATCTCTCGAAAAATAGATACGCAATTAATGCCCACAATATTTTACTTATTTTATTTCTTCAAAACTACCGCTAACCGAAACGATATGGGTCTTGAGTCTAAGCTAAACAAAGAAATAAACACATAAATGTAAACCCTGCTTCTCGCTTTGGAAGAACATTTTATGCATCTTAGGTAACTATCTTTAGACAAAGCGTAAGCACAAAAGGACTAGCAGATGTAGAGAAGGCGGAGACAGTAGGGTATAGCAGGACACGTTCAAAAGAACACAAGTAAGATGTGAGTTGATGGAACGGACTCTCAGATAAAATAAAAACTGTTGAAGAAACTGTTCAAATAAATTTTGCCGTCCATGCCTTAGGGCATTTTGCTATTTCTTGCGATCAGAATCAAGAAAATGGCTGTTTGGAAAACTACATTTGTGTCCGAGCATTTAAGCATGGACCAGTCCCAATTGACCAAGTCTTTTGTACGCCTTTGCAGGCTTTGCCTGTTGCAGTCTTGGCGATTCCAGTTAACAGCGCTGCCCGGGAAAACCATGCAAAGAGCGCAAAGCACACAGTCGATTACCTTTCTCATGTGTTCTTTCAAACATGCACACGTGCATTTAACACAAATGCGAAGATGTGTTTAAAAGGCTTTGTTCAAAGAGATAGCATGACGTCTGGCAAGAAATTCACCTTTGACGTTTTTACAATAGCTGAAAACGTCTGATTTCTTATCATTTGCACTAATAAGCAGTGATGAATCGCAAAGTAAAGCACAATTTGACCTGCAAAAATTAAGAGAAAACAAGACTGAAAGCTAAGGAGAAAATAAGACTGGTTACCGTGCTGAAAACATAGATTTTTTCCACAGATGAAAACTTCAAGAAAAGTCCATATTTGTTTACTTTTATTTTTTATACCCTCCTGGTAATGTACTGCTATGCAATGGCGTGCCCTGCAATTCACGCTCAAATCTGCTATGGTATCATATCTCAATCATACTCCCTGCTAACAGCATTATTACATAGCTACAAAAACTGTGGATATTTAATTTTATTCCTACTTATTTAGCTCAGTTCTTTCTATATTGCTACACCACCAAAGACCTAGTTTGATCATTCTGACTAGAAACCAAGATGTTGTGGTAGTTAACATTTTTCTCACTTACAACCGCTTAACTGAAGGGAGCCGAATCCAGACATACGATTTTCTTAGAGAGCCGCACAAAAAAGTTTACCACAAGTCAATTGACACCTTTTGTTTTATTGCACTAATGACGTTTGTCACACAAAATATTAGAGGTGTGACTGAAAGACACTGTCTATCGAAAAGAATCCTTTCCCAGCAAAGAATTAGACACTAAGCTCTTGCAGAGCATATATTTCGACTATGAAGTAGCAAGTAGGCATCATCAGCTCCTATTCAAATAGAACCAGTCACTGAAAGATTGCTAAACGCCGCACAAAGGATGCTTGGGAGCTGCATGCGGCTCTTAGAACAGTGCTTGAGAAACATTGTTCAACAAGTAACACCACGCCTGCCAGCAACGATGTCACAGCCTCAACGATATTAAACCAAAGAAATATCAAAGGCTTGCAGATCCATTGTTGCAGTCTGGTGGCGTAACTCGTAACAATCGTGTTTGGTGTGCTATAAAGTGAACTCCTAAGTCTATTTGGCAAAACCGTTAGTAGCTAGGAAAGGGCCTGGAGCCGGAGCTTCCTCTTAAATGGCCATAACTCCGGTTCCGATCCTAAATTTTAACTTGAGCTCCGGTTCCGGTTCCCAATTTTTAATTTGAGTTCCGGCTCCAGACAAAATGCCCAGCTCTGGCGCTCAAGGACACCACACAACGTTGCTGCTGTCAGAGACTTTGTTGTCCACAGCCCAAGCAAGTCTGTGCGTAGGCGAAGTCAGAAGCTTGAAATCAACCGGGAGTCCGTGCGGAGAATTTTGATCGCAAATCTCCACATGTATCGTTATAGGATACAGATTAAACAAAAGCTTACACCTGACGACATGAGGAAGCGAGTTATCATCATGTGCCAGTGATTTTGCGACAAGATTGACGCTGTGCCAGACTTTCTTGACAATGTCTGGTTTTCGGACGAGGCACATTTTCTGTTGTCAGGTCACGTAAACTCTAAGAACAACATCTTCTGGGGTAGCACACCCCCTGAGCACTGTCTGCAAAGGCCATTACACTCTGTGAAGTGCACTGCCTGGGTTGCCATCTCCAAACATTGCATCATTGGACCATTCTGGTTCGAGGATGACAACGAGCGGTTTGTGACAATCAACACCGAGCGATATGTCCAGGTGCTTGGCAAGTTCTGGACAGCACTTGGTCGACGGAGAGGGGTCGTCAGGGTCCTCCAGTGGTTTCAGCAGGATGGTGCCACCCCCCACACCTCAAACGAATCATTGGCATGGTTACAGGAGCGTTTCCCTGACCGACTGATCAGCCGCAGGTGTGACCCGCAGTGGTCACCGCATTCACCGGGCTTGACCCCCAGATTTTTATATGTGGGGATACCTTAAGAACAGGGTGTATTGCAACAACCCCCAGACTATCCCTGACCTGAAGGCAGCAATCACAGCAGCAATAAGAGCGATCCCAAGGGAAGAATGCGGGAGGGTCATCGAGAACTTTGCCCGCCGGATCCAAATATGCCTGCAGCGCCGGGGAGCTCATCTGGAGCACATTTTTGAGCGCCAGTGAAACAAAGAGTTTTTGTAGTACAGACTTGAAACTTTGGATGTGTCTGCTACACAGGCTCGACCTAATGTAGCTGAAGTTTTGTGTCAAGCTAAATAAAATTTTGGAAGTTATTCGATTTTCGGTGATGACCGTTTTTTTTGTGTCACCCTGTACGACGCGTCTTAACTACGTGACAATACAATTTATTGATTGATTGATCCCCAGTTCGGAGGCACTGCTGTACTTAAACTGAGTGGAGGATGCAACCTAGCTTCACAACGAAAGGGGAATAAGAAATACTGGGCATTTCATGTTTTGAAACGTTAGTGTGTAGCATATCATCAACTTCTGAATATGAAAAACTTTAAGCTTGCAAACAACAGTGTGCACAGCTAGACATGTGCAAGATGGAACTCATACTGTGGCAATACAGAAGCTACCAAGTCAAGTAAAAATTCTCTCAGCTTATTGGTTTTTGATCACAATGAAAAAAATCTTGTGATAAAAATAGAATTACCCCATAACAGTGCACTACAGTTTTGTGCAGTAACCACCGCTAAAAATGCTCAAGGTCTTGATGTGATCTTGTGTTATAAACCCAGAAACTGAGAAGCGAAGTGTCTCAAAAACGATGTTTGTTTCAAATCCGCAGTAGTTTTGTACCATTTATTTACTAAAATCCGAGTAATTTCAAGTAGGCGAGCAAACGCTGCAACTGGCAGAGTACTCGAATTTTCACATTTGTCAGAAAAATGGTAAGCTTGTGCAATCAGCTAACAGTTTCGAGTGGTGATATACTGTATCGTTAAAGGTTTTCTAGACGTTTGTTATTTTACTGTTTAAACCAAGCATAAGTTTTTATATGGCCGTTAAGGCCTTAATCCCGCCTGCTGCACTTGTCGAAGTCATATTAATAAAACCAATTCATTTTTTATATTTCATTTATATACGTTTACACCAACAATGCATCTGTCTACTCTCGAACCGGGTCGCTGACAATTTTAGAATCCTCTGTGTGGCCGGTTAGTCAAAAAGTTTGCTCAACTATGGTCTAAATGAATAAAAGTAGGTACAATGTACGTAAAAGAACAGGTGTATTATACAATCATACGCATCACCACACATAAAAAAGGAAATTTTTGGTAAAGCATTTTTGCACGTTCTTCGAAAGGCCACCCTTGTAAATGTTTTGTGTCCCTCTAGGGCCAGCGGCCCTAGAAGGTTTTGAAACACCTCACGGCTCTCAGAAACCTCTGATAGTTTTGATGCGGCGTGACCAGGCCAGGTGTAACCATGCCACCCGGTCTTCTGTCGGCCTCTGGGTATCTTCTTGGTGGGTGTAGCAATATCATATCCCATTCTTTTGAATTGCTTTCCCTTTTTGTTTTTCGTTTTGGTACAACCTTCTTCGTTTCCATGCACTCTTGCAAAGGGAGTATAATGCGGTCATGATTGCTTTTAATATATTTGAAACCTCAGCTAACGTCCCTCTGGTCACATTTTGTATCTTGACGTACTGTTCCCAAGGTCTGATCCTTTTATACAGTACAAATCTCCTAAACTGTGGTTCTTTTTGGTTGCTACTACAACTATCAATAACCTTCGAACAGTTTCCCATCAGCAGTAACCTACTTCGCCGAGCACCACGCTGCCTTTCCAAGTGAAAAGTTTCTGCAGCTATACTTGGTACAAACGCACATGCAGTCTATTTCGAAATTATTTTTGGAAGCTGCATTTGTTAAAATTATGTAAAAAGTGGTACACTTTGTCAAAATTATTGGAAATTGAATAAGATACGACGCAACATGAGTTGCCTTACGAGGGTTTTAACATCTACAGTTGGTGCGTGCCAAATTTTCGTTCACTCATATTTCGTTGTACTGCATTTATCTTTTGCATCAACATGTCGAGCCATGAACAACAACAGCGTTTTAATTTGTTTGGAAGGCATCACTCTACAACTACAGAATTTACTGCAGTCACTCAGATTCTTAGGTGTTGGAAGAAGCGGAGTTGGAGAATTTCACTCATATTTTCACAGCAGTCAACGTTCTGCAGTTTCAAAAAACATATTTGTGTTAACATTGAGTTCTATTTCATTTCTGTTGAGTGAAAGCAAGAAACAGTAGTTTAGCGTAAAATTAGTTACTGAATCGCTCTTGAAAGTAAACAGCATTTCACCGATGGTCAGGGGAGTAGCGTAAAAGAAGAAGTGTGGGAACGCACCCAAAAACTAGCCATTTTCAACAGCACGTCAAACTCGTTTTTAAATCAGTATTTAATGAAGTACACACAATCAATGAATTTTTGTTGTGCCTGTCCTACTTTCATTACACTACAAAAACTACGATAAAAGTGTGGGAACGCCGTTCCGACGCGTTCCCGCCCCACTACACCCTTGCCGATAGTTCTAACTTGTATAGTTCGTTACGCTAAAGACTTAGAAGTGGCAGTCGAAAAACCGTGGTAATTTTTTGGTTAGTTTTTTTAATGAAAACTAAACTGGATGTTACCAGCTTTTGCTCGTTTCTGTAATTGCAAATGAAGGGATTTCACTAACGTTTGGATTTATTACGCAAAAAGGTAAACACTTTCTTCAGAAAACAACAAAGACGCAGTGAACATTGCAAACGAAAAGGACAGAACGTGGAAAACCACAACAAAATTTACTCAGAAAAATGTGACTGAAGAACAGCGGCTCAGTATAAGACGACGATCATCCCCCAACATGATGTGTGCTTAGTTCACGCAATCATACCACAATATCAAGAGCAAGTTCTTGCTTTGGCATGTTTTCACAGTTTTTTATTTGCGATTTCCGCATTACAATAATAAAACTGGTTGTCATGAGTCTTCTGCGTCTGGTTTTCTCCGCGGCACGTGCAAATTGAATGACGTATCAACGTGACTAAAAAGGCATTTTCAAATGGGGTAAAAACTGAAAAACATGTGAAGTATCTATTGCGGGGGTGCTCACACTTTTTTAGCATGCGAGCTACTTATAAAATGAACAAGTCAAAATGATGTACCTACAACAAAAACGCAAAACATACATTTATTAATAAATATATTGAGCATTCTTTTTGCAATGTATGTTGATGTACCTTGCATACCCACATGAGCCCATATTGCACAATACAATAAACTATTTACAACCATTTTTCCCAATTAACCACGTACATTGCAGGACATGCCAATTCGTAAAGTCAAAACGAAAATGCTAGCATCTGGAAACTTTTCTGTTGGTAAGCCCAAAGCGTAGTCACATCACCACCAGTCAGAGAGCATGCGTTGTTGAAGTGTATCGAAAAAAATGGTAGAACGTGGACAGGATAACAGTAAACTGACAATCGTTTCAGTTCAGTTTATTTATGCATCCCGACCAATCACAAAATACTTTATCAGGAATACAGTGACAGTAAGCGACGGCCGTAGCTGTCATTTACGTCACTGCCCCCACAAGTTCACGCAAAACAACAAAATACAAATGAAACACCATAGCAAAAATACAACAAAAGCATGCATAGTAAAGACAGTTATTCGGCTGTCAACAGTCCTTACATAAACACATTTTGGAAAAACTTCCACTGCCAAAAGTCCATTCCAAATTGTGTTTGGAAACACTGCTTCCACACAGGCAAGCTTTGCAAGGCCTTGACAACATGAGATGACACAGTTTCGCCTGGCCAACCCATTTCAGTAACCCAAAGTCAACAATCAAACAAACAAATAAACAACTGAAAAATGAAACACATGTCCAACCAGCTTCAAGTGTACATAAAACCTAGACTGGACTTATCATTCAGACATAAACAAAACAAAATGTAAATATCGAAGGCAAAGCAATCAGACAATAATTATTATTAGTTAATTGCCTGCTTCAAAACCTATCCAGCACATATACACAGTATTTGTTTTCAATCAGTTTCCTAAGCCAATGTCATTGCATGTGTGAGAATAAAACTAAGTATAATTTTTTAATAGGTAATCATAGTAAAGCTTTTGAAATTGGATAAATGTTTTGTTTTTAATAGTTATTGGTATGGAGTTCCAAACTTTAGGCTCTAAGTACATGAAACTATTTTGATCTTGTTTTCGGTGTCTTAAAGGAATTACATAATTATATTTTGCTGAATGTCTTGTGTTATAATTATGCCTATCACGAACAAGTTGGTAATTTCCAATCAGTAAAAGAGGAGTTTCATTGTAGTGCAAATTAAACATATGCTTTCCAAGTTCATAATGTTGTAGTTCATTTAGTTTTAATATTTTTTGTTTTTTATATAAGGTGTTTAAATGTCTATTTGCAAATGTTATACAACGAACTGCGCGGTTATTTAAGACATTGAGTTTATGTTAGTCACTTTTATAGGCTGAGGCCCAGAGAGTTATTGCATATGATAGTTTTGATTTAATGAGTGCATTATATAGTATTTTTAGAAAATTTTTTGAAAGGAAATGTCTGATTTTATGTAGGACTCCAGCACTTTGTGCAACTGATGATGTTAGACTTAAAATTTGGGCTTCCCAGTTCAATTTTGCATCAATAAAACTCCCAAATACTTTGAGTCATTTGTCTGCATTACCAAGTTACCATCAAATTTAGCAAAAAATGGTGACTTTGTTTTTCTTTGCCTGGATGGAATAACAAATAGTTAATTGTATTTAAGTGAAGTGTTAATTTGTGCTGCATAAACCAGTTTTGAACATTTTAAGTTCATCATTAATAGTGTTTTATTTTTTAAGTTTTTTAAGTTCATCAATAGACAATAAATCACTGACCAGAAATTTACACCAAACGACAACGAAATATGGATATCAGCCTACTTTGCTTATTGAAAGAAACCAAATGTCCTGCTGGTCGAAATCGAAACGTGAACTTGGTCAAGCGTTTGATGTTTGTGATACAAAACCTTCTTCCACACCTGTAGTCACACGCGGACACCACGTGTAATTGCAAATGAGGAATAATTTTCGCAAGTGGGCGTTCTACACCAGCTTTTCCGGAAGACGTCCAGTGTTCGCAACACTGAAACGAAGGTTTTTCTTCATACTTACAGAATCACACTTCGTCAAATGAACAGCTGGTGGAACATTTTACAAAGGCTTAAATTAAGATTATACTTTTATTAGTAAGATGACAAAATATTAACATAAAATGTTATGTGCTTTACTTGTTTGTAAACATTTGACAAAAAGCGGCGTTATTTAGGAAACAAGTCATTCGCACTGCGGGCACATGAGCATAGAAAAAGCATTTGTTTGGCAAATTTTTGTTCGAAAGGCAGATCTTTGATTTGGCAGGTAAAGCAATGGCATATATTTTGACAAACACCAAACACTAAAAGCGCGGAAGAGATACATTGAATAATGGCCATTTTATCACACCGGCACCGACCCTTATTTTCGTATTTTTGCTGGAGGCGCAAAGAAAACAACAACGCTGCCCTGCCGCACCTACATCCCAACTTCACCACTGAATATACAGTACTTGTGTGATGGTGATTTCTAAAATAAGCTAGAACTTTTTCGGGCTAGAAATAATCTACTCACGGCCTACTTAAGACAGAAGGCGTGGTCTACTTTACGTACGGTATTTACATAAAATTCTGCGTAAATTTGCAAAATATTTAATTACTGGGCTGACATTTTTAATGTGCTGTTGCATCCAGTCAAAGCGAGCATTCAGGTGAAAGACAACGACTCCAGCATTTAAGTAACCCGCAGTTTGTCAACAACCTGCCGTCTGGGAGTAACAACGGTTTTGTCATTTTGTTCTGTTTTTTCACTATTTCTTTCCCTCAGTTGTTCTAGTGCAAGTGAGGGCGTTTCTATTGGCAGAGCCTACTGACGTCACAGTCATATTCCTTCTGTCAAGCAGCTTTCAAAGGTCAACTATGCAGTGGTAACATGATGGCGGCTATTATTCTGTCAACCACACGTGTGAAATGATACGATGCAATAGGAAAGCAAGGTAAAAGATGGGCGCAACTTCCGATAGGATCAAACAATAGCGGGATATTAAAAACATTGGATTTTTTAAACCCGCTCGAGTGCTGTCTGCGATGTCTTCTTGAATGTAATTCTTACTCATGTTTAAGTTTGAAAGACGTTCTAAACGCAAATGCCAATCGTGATTAAAGCGACGACGCTCATAAAATCGCTGTTGACTACAAATATTGAAAATGCAATTACAGTACTTCGTGCAGTGCTTACAACTTGTCACTGTTTGATGGCAATGGAGTTGCGACTTTAGTTCTTCGTCGAAAACAAATCGCTTTTCTCAACTGCCGCCAAAACGTTACAAAATCACTTGGAAGCAAAATAGACAACTGACTCTCAAACCATACAAACAAGAAGGAATGCAGACAAGTCAGTCAAAGACATATCTATTGATAAAACGATTTTCGGCAAAATGGTTGAACAAAGCTTTGGCAAACGAAAGGCCGCGTTGTTGACGAAATGAGCGTTTTGTTACCCAGCAATTAAGTAATTAGTGCGGTTGCCTCCTTCGCAAGAGCGCAAATCTGTAGTGCATGCTTGCTTTGTCAGCCTTGCATACAGCTTCTTACCTACCACGCCCATGATCACGAAGGAATTACATCAGTGAGGATATTGCCGTGTAATTGGCTGGTAAATGGAGGTGAGAGTCATTTTACGATTTGCAGCTAATAATTATAAATGAGTTCATTTGCACCGCGTGCCACATAAGAAAGAGTCCGCCATCGGCGCATTTTCTCGGCGACAGCCATGTCGGTCGTTTTTCAACAACCAAAGCTGAAAACAGATGGTCACGGCTGATTAAGATCTTGTCGCCGGCGTTTGGTTCGGAAATTGATGCCCTTCTTTGTCAGTGTTGCTTTTAAGTCAGTGAAACGTCACATCAATTTTCCGACACGTGGATTGGAGCGCCCATGATTGTCGCGCTCCTGCCATTGCGTTTAGCACTTTTTGTTCTCGTGTTCGTGATTTGATTAAATTTCCGGCAGCGCGCAAAAATCCGATGATATCTGAATTAAGAGTGATTAATTTGCTTTTGCCAAACTTTTATTTCAAATATGCCATAACCTACTTAGATAAATACTAAGCAATGCAACGAATGTAACAACTGACTCGCTCCTGTTGCGTCGCATCTTCCAGTGAATCAAAACATTAACTCCCAAGAATTCAAATCGTCGTTACATTATTCTAGATCAGGGTTTCTTAACCTGGGGGCTTGCGCCCCAGGGGGTGTTGAAATCAATTTCAGGGGGTCCTGGGGAAGGTCACATATGTGGCGGTAAAAGGAATACGTTTGGACAAACTTATTTTTAGTAGGTATTAGCCAATGGTAGAGGGTTCTGGACTGCTTAGGCGTGACCAAACGGGATACTGAGGTAGAAAAAGGTTAAGAAACGCTGTTCTAGATCTACGCTGAGCAGCAATTGCCTGTTGGTAGAATAGTAAGTAAAATGATAGCAGGAGCCAAATGCAGTCAACTTTAAACAAGTTAACAGTTGAAGTTCTTTTGCATTTGATCCCGAAGAGCCACTCACCAAGTGTCGGATTTTATCAACATCCAGGGGTGTCAGAAAAAATTCATATGTTTTTAAGCTGAGCCATTTCCATCACGTTACAAAGAAAACATGTTGCCTTTTCAAAATACTCAATTAATTGTGTGCGAATTTCAACGTGGAAAAAAACTTAATTTTTTTGCTTTCATGCAAGCAATAATTGATTGGCACAACAGTTTTGTTCGTGTAGTGTGGAAATTGATCTCGTGTGCTACAAAATACACAACTGTCAATGTTCTCCTGGCCAGTGGCACAATTAACGCAAACTGTATTTATACCTTGTTCCTCAGAAGCATGGAAAAAACGTGAGAAAAACTATTGAACATATTGGTTTATCTTTGCAGCTTTGTTGCTGTTATGCAAGTCAGATCGCATTGATTCTTTCAGGGGGCAGTTACGTACTGGAATTCGTTACAGAGCGACACAATCTATAAAAAAGCCCAATTTTCACAACTGTTATTATGCTTTCAAACCAGTAATAACGGTCATGTCGAAAGCGCCCTGGGATTTGGTTTTAGAATTACAAAAGTGTTGAAGGACTATTGTGACAGATTTCAACTATAAAATGAAATGCACAATCCCCATTTCATTCTTTCCAAGCTTTGTCGTTATCAAGCGCACGGCCGCGGTTTTGCAAGAAATTCAAAGACAAAGAACCACCTTCACAAGTTTTGTTTTTCAATTAATGCTTTTTCCTCTTTGCATGGCATCCAAACTGACTGATTGCCGTTTAACTTGATACTCGCCTTCACTGAAACCGCAAACGCACGAATTTGTATTTACCTAGTGTTCATAGGGTAGCCAGGGGCCAAGGGGGTCATTCCCCTAAAAATTTCTAGCATACTTTGCCTTTTTGTGCTTTGAGAGGCGGTGTCCCAAACTAAGTACTGTTGCTCGCTTAAAGTCAAAAGATTTGGTCCCTCCCAAAATTTTGAACTGGCTACGCCACTGCTGGTGTTCAATTCTGGGCAAAAAAAGCATGAAGCCACGTATGTTACTTTTAATTAGAAAAATGTGATTGGCTTAAAACCCATTGCTAAATTTTTACTCTCCCAAAGATATTGTGCTATATTTTCTTAAATAAAAAAGATGTACACAACAATTTCAAGTTATTATGCTGGTTAGAATTTAGAAAGGAAGATTAGAGGAACACCTGTAAAGAGATACATAAGCATTAGAATTTTTCATTATTTAAAGTTTTCCAATATTTTGAAATGTTACCTATGCCACAGTATAAAATAAACCACGATATAAATCAACAGCACAAAGTTCCCACGATCTCCATCTGACTCCTTACGGTCAAGAACATAGCAACCATTAAATTAACGATTCTCATAAGACTTTGCCTCGCAAAATACGCCTTTTATTTCCACAGACACAAAGACTAAAAGCAACTAACAAGTTCCTGCTTTGCGTTTCTATTTGCCTGAGGAGGAGAAAGATACTTCGAACTCTGGAATGCTTCGGTTTTGCTCACAGAACGTCAGCACACTTAGTCAGTTTAACAAACGTTACCTTGTGAATGATACATGGTTGCTCAAGGGATAGGTGCAAAAGCTTTCTTTTCAAAAAAACTTTTATCACTCTCTCTCACACTCTACTCCAGCAATAACCAGCTCATAGCGTTAAGCACATTTAGGGCTTGCGCAATTGCAATTACGTCATTTTAAAGGTTTCAAAGAACTTTTGGTAGCCTTGAGACACGATTTCTGCTTTCAGGTTTTGAACTTGAGCGAAAAACGGTTTTAAACAAGTTTATTTGGGTCAGCCAAACTTGGTAAGGTGTTTCAGACTTATAATACCTGCACTAAAGCAAAAATTACCAAGTCCAACGTGAATGTTTAAAGAAAACAAATACACCGAGCAGGACATCCAACTTCAGAACGGCAACGTATTTTTCTTCACATTTTCTCTTCCGCCTCCGCGCCTGGTACCAAAACTGTCTGCTAGAATGCAGAAATCCGACCCGTGATCGATGAGGTGCGGTGTTTCCAGTTCGATTCCAGGAGAGAAAGGTGTCTGTGACCAGCGGCTCGCGGTTCCAGATGCGACGTGTCCCACTTGTCAGGGTATAAATAAAGATTGATTGTGAATCAGTGTTGCTTACCCTATTTTGTAACAGTGAATGTGCAGCTTAAAGTTGGAGGACGAGAACGTCATTTGAGAGCAAGTACGATAGGTGTTGCCGAAATGCGGTCAAAAAGAGCGGTTTTAACAAATGTTGTGTTTGTTTGCGCACACAACATACAGGATTTTGACTGACACCCAAATGTGCAAATAGAGTTTTAGTTAGTCAAGCGCTAACTTAAGTGGTTTTGGTTGAAAATAAGTCATTTTTATTTATGTTGCTGAAGTCTAACATTACTTTCGGTCCGCTCTTTTTTCATGTGTCGATCAGTTTATTTGAAATCTGGGGCCTATCGTGACTAAGCTGTATTCTGTCCAGGTAGCACAAAAATTTCAATCTGCCGATGTGGCTGAACTCGTTATTGCAAATAAGAGTAGAAGTGCGTGCAGTCGAGAATCACAATGACGGATAAATATAGTGAGATATCTCTCACTGCCACTCTCGGTCGTTAAAACAGACTGGAATTGAAAGGTGCGGTTAGTAGTACTTCATATAGCACGCGAAATGACCGAAACTTTCTGAATTTTAAACGAAACTACCAATTTGTTGTAGCCTTTAGTTGTTACACGCAATCGTTTCCATACCTCTCTAACTGTTGTATTTTCAGCAGACATGGATGTTGAAATGACAATTAATTTTTTTATAAAGTTAATCTTCCGGTGTTATGTAAGGGCCTGATTTGGCCATTGGGTCCGATGCGTGTGTTCAGACAACCCATTTGAAAAGAGTGCTATTGCGGCAGCAGCGGAATGAGAAGTGACATCTTGCAAATCCGCTAATCATTGAGGATCCAGATTTGTTTTATTGTACAGAAGCAGTTGTAAAGTGATGTGAAATATAAAACTGCGGCAGTATTTTAATAAGAGTTTTTTTAATTGAAGTGACACAAATTTGAATTTTGTGGTTTGACTCAATCACCTTCTTAAACAGATCGAAAATTCAGGGCGCTGCTTGATATCAACTATTAGATGGGTGGTTAGCAGGTCAAAAACTTAACCGCTATTTACTAGAATGTGGGAGATTACTTACTTGTTCGCATATGACCACTTGAACTCTTTGGTTAATGGGTCTTTTGCAAACATTTAAGTAACTTAAATATTTACATGTCAGTGTAAACGAAATGAATAATTTTGTTGCTGAATGTCCGCTCTTGACCTCTGACGTTGCTGCTGGAAACCTCGACTAGATTTTACGAAAACGCCTAATATAAGGCAGAAAACCTGGGCGGAGATGGCGCTTGCCCGGCGAGCGTCTCCATCCCTCTTTGTTACTGGCACGCCGCCGATTCTAAAAATGGCGTGTTGTATGTTTTTGCCTTCCGACCTCGAGAACTCGTATTTTTTCACACATAGGTCAATCGCCGCCGTCGAAAAGAAAGGAGCCTGTGCACGAAAATCGTTGCGACAAGATTTGTCATGGGAGTTAGTGTAAGCATGTCTCGGGATGAAGTTTTCAAAAAAAGTATAGCGTTGCTTTGAGCCAGGGAGCTTTGGGGTTGATTTTGTAGCTTTTAGCCTGTCTTATTTCGAATTGGTACATAGCAACAAGCGTAAACTCAGTTATCTATCAAGGAGATTACATTCTTCTCCAGTTGTTTATGCGACACAGAAAAATTTATCCATTTCTTCGATATGATTTTAAGTTTAAATAGAAATGGTTCTCTACGTTTTGGTGCAATAGAAAGTAACAAATCCGCAGTTTAATGTAGGATTGCTTCTCATCGCCAGCTCTACAGAAGTGTACAATAACAGAAAGCGTGTGTGGTATTTTTATGTGGAATCACTCATAGGCAAGCAGGCGGTGGCTTCATCAACCTTTCGTCGTGCACTAAATCGGGTCTGTGTTCTACGGTTTGAGAATGACTGCTATAGACTATGCCTTGAAAAAAAGCTTTAGTCAGACACCCACTTTTTTCAGGCATGTAGGCCATACAAGGTAATGCATCCACCTGTGTCTTGTGCTTATCTCTTACGCCGTAGAACACAAAAGTTTTACCTAATGTAATGGTTGAAATGCAATCATTTGGTTGGCTTGAGCTTAAGCTGCTTTAAAAGTTAAAAGAGGTAAAATGATAGCTTGCAGTAGATGAATAAATATGTTTGGTCTCCACTTCCGACTTGATTTTACGCTTCCGAATTAACTTTCACGAGAACGAAACTATCATAAAAATTTACCAAATTTCTGTTTCTTAGCGGACAAGTACTGTTGTTTTAAAACATAGGTTTGCAAGATGGAGACAGGACTGTCTTTTTCATCCAATGTAGTGAGCCCGCCCAAATTAATTGGAAGTGATGAAAAAAGAACGGTAGCTTATGGCGTGATGCCTCTCTCATTTTCCAATTTTGCATACCTCGGTTGGTCGGGGCCGTTTTGGCCGGATATGGGATTTCCTAAGTCGGCATGGAGTTTGCCAACTTTTCCGATACCACCTTTTGCTCCTACAACATTGAGTGTGTCAAGCACAAACAGCAAGAGCACAGATATTCCATACCTTCCTGTGAAGCCTGTTCCAACGACTTCTCTCGATTTCTACAGCTACGCAGACACAAAGCGTCGCGATTTTGATGGCGCTGCACGCTCAGAAGCATCAAGTATCCGAATCTGTAACCCTTCACCGACTGCTTTAACAGTTCCCAAACGCTTAACAGTTAACAAAACATTTGGTGAAACAACGCGCAGCAGCAGTGGCGGAAGTTTCGGTGCTTCGGGAGGCACGTCCCCTCGCCGCATTCCGTCTTGTACGAATGTTCCGAACGATGAGCAGCGAAACGGTGACACTCGCATGTCACAGAGGGATGAGTGTTTCAAAGGCGAAGTTCATGATTCTGCGAAGAGCACGGTTGCCTTCGATCACGGTCGTTTACGTTGCGAGGAAAAACCGTTTTTAAAGTTTGGCGTTCAGGCGATCCTGGCCAAGTCCGACACAGGAGAAGCACCTCTGACGCAGCTGCCATTAAGTAAGTGCTTTCGTGCCCGGCTTGATTGCAGCCATATTGGAATCGAGGTTTTGAAAATCGCTGGGTATAGTAAACAAGGGATGTGATGGACTCTTTGCAGTATGTTTGTGACGTCACTGCATGTGCGCAAACAGGATATTTAAAGCACTGTGATCGTCCTCATTCAACTGTCAAAAACAGTTGGAAATAACAATCGAACGCATCTGAGGAGGTGTAATCGATTTCCCATTAAAAAATTTGCTGATCGATTCCTTGCTTAATCTTGTGGAGAGTACTTACTTGCATCTGAGGAAATTTTACTTTATCTGGTGCTAGCTCGTAAACATGAAAGGGTGAGGACTTTTGCAAGGCCTTTAAGGAAGAAAAGTGGACATTGACCAATTTAATAGCAATCTTAAAATCAACAAATGTTTCGCAAATATATTATTTTCTCATTATTGACAAAATATCTCTGCGACCGGATGAAATGTCTTCGCGGGCCATAGTTTGGAGACCCCTGCTTTAAAACAAGCAGACTATTCTTCACATTTCTCATGTTTTCCTGCGGTAGCGATGATTTCTGCTGATAAGCAAAAAAGCAAGAAAAAGCATCGTAAACTGCTTAACGCTGATTGATCAAATTTTACGTTAAAATAGAAACCGTTGTTGCACCAAAATTCCTCGAAATTGTTTCAGTAGCACGGAAAAAAACATTACTCTTTTTTCGTAATTCTAAAAGTAATTCTTTTTTCGATTTCTTGAGGGTAAAAGAAACTTTTCACCGAAAAACAGCTGACTGTTGCTAATTACGTTTGTTCGTAGTCAGTCCTCAGAATGAATTTTTCAATTTCCAAACTGCTCGCATCCTATATCCTTTAGAACCGGGATTCTTAACCTGGGGTCCGTGGATCCCTAAGGGGTCCGTGAATTTGATGTAAGGGGTCCGTAAATGTGATGTAAAGGTCAATAAGCTTTGCTCTAACAAAGGCTTTGCACACATTTGAATTACTACTACGATTTTTAAAATCTAATCTCGAATATTTATTGCAACGTTTCTTCTTTAAGGGGTCCGTAATTTTTATCAGGATCTATTAGAGTCCGTAACCCACAAATGTTTAAGAAACTCTGCTTTAGAAATTTTCGATTAAAAAAAAGAAAACACAGCAGTTGTTGCTATCGATATTTGCCTGTTTTGGTATATAAGAAAATATTCCATAAATTTCATTAAAATAAGCATTTGAATATGTCCAGTATGTCCAGTGGTAGGATTCAACTATTGAGCAATCGCTAAATACAGTATGTCCAGTGGTAGGAAATTTACAGAATTGATATTTAGAATGAAAAATGCTCGAAATCTGCACGAACAATGTGTCACAATGGTTTTTACAAACTGTTCCAAGTGAATGTGGCTGTGCTAGCCAAAACGAATTTTAATTATGAAGAGGACAAATTCCATGCGTGGTTTATAACATCAAAGGATTTTAAATTCATCCGACGCGTTCTAACAAAACGTTTCGTATTGCAAGGCAGAAAAAGATCTTTTATGCTTTTTTATCAACTGAGATCATGAAGATCAAGCATTGAGTAAAAGTTTCTGGCGGCTTTTGAATGAAAGTAGTCGGATAAAAGACATAATCTTGGTTGAAAATGAACCAAACATTAGAACGTAATCTGCGAAAATGGATGAGAATGGTAATTTGACGAAAAGAAAAGCTGTTTGCCTCTTTCAGTATTTTCTTATGCAGCCTTTCCACAATTGAAAGAAGAAGCTACACACATCGCTTTGGACTGCTGGGTGAATAAATAGTTAAGCTACGCTAAGTTTACCTCAGGCAACAACCAGGTTCAGTAAGTTCTAAAAGGCAATCTCGCCAATGCTTGAGAGGAAGCTGGCTTTCACGAGTGTGCATAACT
>Ga0210059_1005557_pt1 | contig 20285 bp, 11 predicted proteins | sample Ectturendosymbi2_FD_188042 | JGI IMG/M metagenome (GOLD analysis project Ga0210059, IMG submission 188042) | Ecteinascidia turbinata endosymbiont from Florida, USA - Sample 2 (SPAdes) (version 2) | ecosystem: Host-associated > Tunicates > Ascidians > Unclassified | place: Key West, Florida... | reverse complement strand
CACTATCATTATATAGGGATAAGAGAATTACGATAATTCGCTTGTGGTGACTATCACAGTGACTTGTTACTCATGGGCACCATCTAGCGGTGACCATTTATTTACATGTGGCGCAATCGTCTGGCCGCCACACTACCCTACTTACACATGTCCTACAACCTCATAGAATTTTTTACGGATTTTCTGTAAAAATTCAGAAGCAATTCTTTCGCGTATTTCAGATCTTTGCCCCGGAGGTCAAACATTTCTATCAGAAAAACACTTGAAAGAATTTACAAATCATATTCATTTAGTGAAAATGCTTTATCACCTGAAACAACTTTGGCACAGACTTTGCTTCGGAAGGATTCGAAGCTGCCTATATCTCTCGAACAATTTTTTTCATGTATGACTACTTAAAAAGCTGCGTTTGCTTGTTACTGGCAGCTCTTCCCGTCACCAGCGCTTCATGCGAGAAATGTTTTTCAAAAATGAAATTAGTGAAAACATTTCCCAGAAATTCCATGACCAGTGAAAGATTGGGTAACATTGATCTACTTTCAGGTGAAAGATACGAGCTGAAAATAGATTTGGATCATTTCGTTGATGAATTGACAGTCGACATAATAATCCAAGGATTGAGTTTCATTGAGGTAATGATGATTCAAATTGCAATATATACTGGCGTGTAGGCCTAATGCCCATCTGCAGAGTGGAGAGGGTGAGGACTATTCAATGCAGTATGCAGTTAACAGCAGCGAGGTTTCGGCACCACTTGCACCTGAAGTAGCAAAGCAGCGCGGCAGATTGGTGTGCATCGGCGTTTAGGGCATGTACCTGACAGCAGAATGGAACAGCAGGCATCAAACGTATTTTGCAGAACATTCCCAATAAAGTTCATTTCAATATTCACACAGATTTTTCGTCTGACTGATTCTCAAAAGCTGACTTTTCAACCCTGCGTTGGTTCATGACTGTCTTGTCATAAGCGAAACACGCACTAACTCTAAACCTAAACAGATTCTGACAAATAGACAATGAGCAATATAATTCTCAGACAGATCCCTGCACAGTCTACAAGGTCGTGCGCAGGGGGGAGTTGGTTGGGGTTAATCGCCCTTGAGTTTCATATGTTTTTATTAGCTGCGCAAAGGAGATTGTTTTCGCATACTTTTTGCTTGTTAATTTGTCGACTTAATGCAAATACCACGGAATGAATTTGAATGCAAATTTCAAGGAACATTGTTAATGGGACAAAAAGTAATAATTAGGTTTTCTGGGTTATCGTCTGCATCCAGGAACCATCTCACCACTTTTTGCAGACCTTTCGTCCACTACTCATTTTCAAAATTTGTGTTCCGCGATAGCTCACTATATCCCAAACTATTATCGGCTGCTCAGCGTATGAGCTGAGGGCATTGGCTACATTACCAATCTGTAGCATGATAGTACAGTTGCACGAGTTCAAAATAGCAGTTGTTAACATAGAAGCACTCAGGGATTTGATAATGTTTCAACAGGGAAAACTAAAAGTTTGCTGGACTTCTATACAAACAAAAAAAACGAAAGTTTTCTTGCGTACTTTATGCGCATTCTCAATTCTTTAGTAGTTTAGCAAGATTCGATCTTGCAAACCGGGGTGTGCGCCACTGCGTCAACCTGTCCTGCCGCACACTTACGCTCGGCTGCTCGTATTTGACGAGACATTAGCGCCAGGGCTGGCCCCAGCAGGTGCGGGGCCCAATGCAAGACCTAGGCGCAGGGCCCCTCTGAGCGGTGATTTTGTGACGTCATCGTGTTCAGTCAACCGTGTTACGATCGTGGAAGAGCGCAGATATACAGCAAAGCACTAACACGAGAATTCAGCACGTTTGCTAACATTCGAGAGGAAATTCGCTAGTTCTGACAAAAGCGTTCTTTGTTAACAATGAAATTTATCTGGCAATTCTACTGAATTCGCAAGCGCAAGGTGTATCTGGCAAAAATGAACAATCTACTCAAACACCATGGCGCGTGCCCCAATGCGGCTGCATCGGCTTAATGCCGGCCCTGATTAGCGCAGCCTGATTTTGCAGCTGTAACTTGCTCTGACGTAGTGATGGGCGTGTTTTACTCCCTTGGAGCGCTCATACTTTATATTCAGTGCAATGACTCACAAATTAAGGAGAGTGTGTGCAGAAGAATATGCATAATGTGTCAACAAACTTCGCCAAAACGTTGGTTTGGAAACATAAATATGATGTCAAATTGGGACGTCACAGACAGCGCACGCCAAATACAAACGGCCACCATATGCCACTGAATGAAAGCCCCCCATGAAAACTTTCTGGGTACGCCACTGTGCACTTGTAATAGTAGATGTATAACATTGCTATGGTTTCACCAATCACAAAATGTCCATAAGCTACCACAAAATCGGATTAGTCAGTCGTCACCAATCCGTTGGCAGATGGCTTATTTTTTGTGTTTTGTAGTAAGAATATTTTGACGTAACTAGTTGGCTATCATTGGCCTGCTTGTCTCTGTGTCAAGATGGAATTCGTGGTTGGAAACACTTCGCTTTCATGTGAATTGTATTCACTTTCGTGGAGCTGTTTTCGTTCATGTGGGGCCGGCACAATTGTGTACGAAAAATGGTGTTTCGTTTTACAAGTGCAGTGGAAGTTGCATGGTTAGCATAGAATATTCGACATAGCATTACACGTGTATGATTGCATCTGAAGTGGCGTTTAGGTGCGATAGTTTATATTTAGTGATATTCACAAGCCTACTGTATGTTGGGTTTGATAGGGTAAATGATAGCAACTTTATCTTCAAAACAACGAAAAATCACCATGCAAAATGGACGTTTATGCTGGCCCCCCACTTATTAAATTCTAGAATCGCCATTGACTGTATATCGGATGACTACGTAGCTTCCCATTTCTTGACAGTTGATGCGGATTCGGCTGTCTTTAATTGAGATTCTTAGCTTAAGCAGATCTTTTATAAAAGTCAAACTCAGCAGTAACATTGTATATACTGTACAATAATTATGTTATTATTGTTACATGAGACATGCATTCGCAGTGGGATGAATGGGAATGCAGCAATCAATCGCAGGGGTGAAGGAAACTGAAAATGGTGAAGAAGCAATGGGCTACTGCATTGACGAGGCAAAAATCTGCTGATTCCACCTACTTCTCTGAGGCTGGATTTTCAACCCCTGTTCACGTTAAAACAGTCACGGAATAGACTGGACGCTGAGGATGACACCAGATTGGCTCTCACAAACACATCACCAAGAATAGTTGCAAGCTCAGTTGTCGCACTGATTAACATATGTGCTGTTTGCTTTAAATGAGAATATAAAGACAGTGAATTTAACGTGTAGTGATGCCGGTTGTTAATTGAACATCTTTAATAACAGTTATGTAGTGGTTGGGGTCGAGCCTTTACGTAATATTTTCGAATGGGGTCGCGAGATCAAAAGATTGGGAGCCACTGGCACATTAGATATATGCCTTCCGCATTACGAATTGGCATTTCGTAACTCGTGATTATTTTACTGCATGTGTTTGCTTGCGTCAACCCAATGCGCTAAGGTAGTTTCGCGTGTGTGCTCGCTTACAGATCTGGTGCGCTGACCTCATTTCACCGTGGGCAAACACGGCCTGTGTGAACATTCAATATGGCCCGCATCAAAATTTTCCTTACAAAAGACAGAACATAATTTTGCGTCAAACCGAAACTCCCTATGGTTGTAGTCTGACTCCTTATAGTTTTCTCTTTTTACTTTCGTGTTTTATCCTCTTCAGTTTGACTTCGAACAGCTTTGCAACCAGCACCTACCCAGTGGTGCATTGTGCGTAAGATTTTTATGCCCTTGTGTTCATAATGCTCCGTATAGGCGTACATATCGGCACGAAGTATGAAACATGTGTTATCTGCATATTCATTTAGATTTAGTTTCAATGAAAGCAGCTCTAAACTAATCTTAATTAACAACAAATTTGTAAAAAATGACAAATCGATAACGCTACATCTGCAAAGATCAAAAGCAAGGAATTTTCACACAAGTAACTTTGCTTTTGTGAGATCCGCGAGTGGGCAGTACTTTTGACCGATATGCAGATGCACAGATAACACAAGTGTTAAAGAAGTGCTACGTAGAGGTATTAATGGACATTATTGCAGCCTTGCGAAACTACCAAGCATGGGCGTCGGAAAGGGGTGCCTTGCCCCCCTGGATTTTGAAAATTTCAGCAAAAAAAGGTTGTTTTCTTAATTTCGAGTGGGAAAAAACAAATTTCACCACTTTTGGCCCCTGGAAAAAAATTCTTCCGACGCCCATGCCAGCAAGACAGGCTGAAACTACATCCTGCATTCAAAGCCGAGCTGTAGCCACCAAATGTACTAATCATATCAGAAAATGTCTATTACTTTTGCTGACCAAGTTATCGGTTGGTCAGTTGACGTTAAGCCACAAAGACTTAGATACTAATGTGTGGTCGTGATGGTGTTTACTTCCCGAGAAACTTGAACTGATAAGAATGCAAATTAACGTTGCATTGATCTCCGAGGTCTGTTTTGAATATCCTTCAGTGCTTTGACACTGCATGAAGTAGCACAACCCTTACTGGAGATTTTGTTGCTCCTGTTGCCACCAATATTATTTTAAACGTGCAAGTTTAACGTAGTCCTGTCCGATTCCATGAAGAACAGCACTTGCGCATCGTAAGTGTGCCATGCTGGAACGTATGGAATTCGACCCAGACACACCGACCGTTTGACAGCTATCAAGCTTGCGGCTTATTCTCTGCATCGTGTGCGTGACATTTCTGCGTATGCCGCTTTCGACATCTTTGACACTTTTCACCCATAGCCTGTTACTAATCGTTAATCTTTGCTGCATCAATGAGGATTGAGATCCTGCCCTCAAATTGAAGAAGGCTTCCAGAAATGTTGTGCTATCTCGAACAGAATGCGGAGTGCTTTCCATTGAGGTAGTTTTCTTGGTAGGATCTTCGACAACGAAAGTGCTCGAAATGCTTTCTGCGCTGTCTGCATGGGACGAATTTCCTGTGTCATTGAGTAGTTCCTCAGAAACAGATTCTTCTTCACTTTCGGAAGCTTCGCCGGGAACAACCACAGTACTGTCACTCATCCTACGCTTTCTCAACTGCAGCAAAAACAAACACATACCAGTATATTACACGTAAAATCAAACAAAGTGTAGTAACAGCATGAGGCAGAACCTAAGATGAGAATAAAACTTCCCGTACGCAAACAACTGCAACTGAAAATAAAGCGTTAGCATCAGGAATAAACTATGAGGGGCAAGTACGCAGTGATTGTTTGAATCCTTAGGTGGTTCAACCCCGTTTGTTAGACAATCTAACATTAACCCGAAAATGCTTTCATGTGAAAAAATTAAAATATTCCACGCTTTTTATTTAGTGTTTTGCAGTTACTTTTTGTACTGAACGGAATCCTTTTTTGAAACAGCAACTTTCTTTTTTGGTGGCTGCCACCGCAGAAAAGCAGTATCCACAGGTAGTCTCGGTCTTTTAAAGTATTGTGATCGTAAATGTTCTTCAATATGTTTCTGGGTAACACAAATAACATGTTGGCCCTTCCAATATTTAACCATGTTGAGGGACTGAAGTGAAGAAATGATGTCAGCCTGAGTGATGCTTGTCATCTCACTCAAGTCCTTGATGGACAAAGTTCCACAAAAATCACGCAGTATTTCAAGCAGAACCCACGTCCAGTAGCTGCGGTAACTTAGCTTCCCAAGATCAGACAAAGGTTTTTCTGGGGAACCAATGAGACATTCGATTTTAGATAACTCGTAACTAAACGCGATCAGAAATTTTCCATAGCCTTTTCTTTGAAAAGGAGGAAGAATAAGTATGCATGCCAAGTTGTTTCCATCAGGGCTTTCTTTTTCTTTGGAAAAGTATCCAACAACATGGGCACCATCCCTGTCTACCTCTGTCATCACATAAAAAAGAAATGGCTCCACATCAAAGTACAGGGTCTTGTGGTCCAAAAACAGCTTAGCTAACAAGCACAAATTTTGACAGTAGATTTTGTTGTCTCTGCCATCGATTTCATAGACTGATATTATTCCTTTTCTGTATATTTCTCTTCCTGGTGGTTGTCTCCAAGTGCAGTCTGACAAATGCTTCTTGTAAGTGTTCTCTAGACGCATGTATTTGAAACAATATTCGCAAATGTACAACTTAGGCTGCTTGCCGTATTCATCTGGATAAGGAGAAAAATACCAGGCATCAATTTCGTATTTTCCCAACTGAATTCGATCGATATATTTAACTTTTGTAATTGCTTCATGTTCTCTTTCTAAAGCTGCTGTGGCAGGATCCATTTCTGCGTAGGACATCTGCACATGATTTATCTCATCGTGCTTCCGCTTCTGATTACGCGTCATTCTGTTGTCAACACTTTCATTATTATCACCAGATTTGACAACGGCCGTATTGGTTTCAACAACAACTCTTGAAGTGTCAATACGTCTTGCATCAACCCACTCATCCAACCTGCGATTGAATCCACGATAATGAACATAGTACTCATGGCAATCACTACGAAATTGGTTTATCCGCTTCTGTATCACTTCTGCCACATGCATTGTTCCATCACTCCGACAGCAATAGTATTGTCCATTAACAACTATTTTCGCTTCATGATTGCGTTCCGATTCTCCATCATGCTTTGGTTTGACGTGAACGTCCTGCTTGATCATATGAGAAAAGTCACTGCTATTTTTTGTCAACTGTACTTCACTATCTTCCATTTTAACATATATACCTGCAGGCAAAAATAATTGTTTATGGATGGTAAGCAAACCTTACATTGTTTTGAAAAATCTGATTCACATGAAGCAGTTATTACCGGTGTCTGACTGAAAATTTTCATAATCGTTTGATTTTTTGCATGATAAGAAGTTATAGAACCACTAGCACATCCAAATTCGATTTTCAATTTAGACGTTGTGTTGAGAAGGATTAACTCCGTCTAACCTCTACATCAAGGATCTCAAACACACGGCCCGCGAGGGCATTTTGTGCGGCTCACGATGCTTTGTGGGAATTTTCAAATAGTTAGCATTTAAGTTATTTAGTTTATTCACCGATGTTTAAAAAGTGCTCCGCTAGCGAATGAACAAGTTCCTTTCAAACTGATGTAGATGTCTTGAAACGAATTGCCTGTAACTCACGACACCTTTCACAGGACTTAAAAGCTGTTTCTAGTAAGGTTCAGCTACCGCTATTGTTGCGTCAGCGTCATAATGTGGCCCTCGGAGAAATTTGAGGCCCCTGCTCTACATCAATAAGTGCAAACAAAATTATGTATTTAACCTAGTAACCAAGCATAGCCAGGGTCATACTTTTTGTTTTTCATGTGCATGTTAAAAACTGCTTTAAATAATAGCAGATTTGCAGTTGAACAAATGACGTGCCAAAATAAGTAAACCATTATTTTCTGCAGCTGAAATTAACCGCTTGCAAGCTTATGTAGCAGATGAGGCTCAGCAACTATATAAAACTGATGTTGCTCCAAAAAATGACACAATTATATGCGAATGAAAGCAATTCATAGAATGTCCACAAGCTGTTGGCATGACACGAATTACTACAGGCAAATCCTGATTTTTCTTGCGTAATATTACCTTGAAAAATGAAATACAATTGCTGCTGGTGTGGCAATCATATACAGGAGTCAGAAGTATGTTACTACTAAAAAATATGACACTAGGAGCCGAATGTAAAAAGAAACTTCATAACATAAATGCAAATTAAAGATAATTAATCATTGGTCTACATATCTTTATACAAACTGTTTAATTTATGAGAAATCCAAATCTGTGAGGATCATGCAGTATGTACTGTCTTTGCTTCACCTTTCTCATCCAAATCTGATAAAGTTAAGCAAAAGGCACAGAGTTTTTTCTTTGTTTGCTCTTAAAAAATGCTTTCTGCATATTGTAATGATTTTGCAACCAAAATTGTGAACCAAATTTTTTGTTTTTCATATCTTTTCAAAATTTTGAACCAAATCTGTTAGCCAATTTCAAGCAGTTACTGTTATCCTTAAAAAGTTTAAATCAAATTAATGCAGTGTCAGCCAATTGCAAACACTTAACCTTGTCTTGAAAATTTTTTAAACATCATTGGTTCAACAATCCTAAATAAACTTTAAAATTCATTTATTATATCATAACAAGTGATTTACATTGATTTGATTCAACAGGTTTTACATGAATCAGGATTGAAGCGGGCATTCTTTTCAACTTGAAGCAGAAAACTGACCTTGAAGCAAAAAAATTTGTTCCAAAATGAAATATACATTGCTTCCGGACAATTTTAGAAAAATAACATTTCTTATTATGGAAACAAAATCACAACTGCAACAGAAAAATGCAAAGGAACAGCTTTCAAAGCTTAGACTTGTTTTCATATTTCTGATGCTTGAAAAATTTAATTTCCCTGCATTAACACTTTTACTGCCATGCAGTTTTTTAACCAAATTAACATTGGGTTCTAAGCAGTTTTGTGCTGCTACAGCATGTTTTTTAATTTGTAAATGAACAAAAGAAGTGGAATGAAGAAGTCAGTTATCTTTTCAATTAACACATTGATTGCAACCATATTTGAGAGTTTTCCCGATGCACCAATTGGCTGTTTTAGCATGTTTTCTGACACTGGAAAAATAACTGCAAATTCACAAATTATTTTAAAAACAAGCATTGATGTTTTTTTAATTAAAAATTTGTTATGACATCATCAACCGCAAACTTATTATTATCTAAACATAGAGTGCTGACAATTCATGGGATAAATCCTTCGTTTTCTATAAAGTGAATTATGCATACTGACGTAGCAAGCAGCTGTTGTTGCAAGCCTACCACTGTGACATCATAACTACCTCACCATGAAACCTGTGAAGTCACAGTATTTGATATTAGTGATGGAACCTGTTTTTTTTGTTCATAGACAAAAGCGTTTTTAAAATGACCGAAAAAAATTAAGGCCAAGGCAGTTTTAATTCTATTTATATACAAATATTTTCATTAACACGATTTAACAAGTTAATCTAGCAGTGGATTACAAGAACTGTCACACTGATTAAGAAGCAAGTTAATATTGCAGACTAAACACATTTTAAACAAAAAGTTCGATTGATTGCATACATAACAATGATCATTATGCGTCTTTAAACTACAGTTGCACTCAAAAGTTTAAGACCACTTGTCTAAAATCTGGATTTTACAAGTGTGGAAGATTGTCTCATTTGCTTCGTCACATTGCTTTTATGTTGGAAGAACATTGTTACCTAACTAACTGACGCTTCTATTAACACCTTTAGGAGTGAGCTTTTTAATGATGTGGTTGTCTTAGAAGCAAGAATGTTCAAAATTATCACAAGTTTTAGTGCTGAAAATATGGGTGAAAAAGGGGTGTTTTCAGGTGTGGGCAGGTTAAAAATTATCATATTGCATGAACAGGGGTACTCAGAACAGAACAGGACTTTTTAGTCTGAGCTGCTTCGGTCATGGGACATTTCAGTCTGGGGACATTTCTGTACATAAACAACTTTACATTGCTTTAATTAAATGATTACAGGGAGGCGAAATGTCACTATAGCTCAGTGGTTCTCAAAGAGGTCGATGTCGACCCACAGGGGTCAGTTGGACCAGCCAAGGAGTTGATAAATAGTCACGGGATCAAATGGGATCACTGAATAACACCTGGGGTCTACTGGAACAATAAAGTCTCCAATTAAAAATTATTGTTAATCGGGCAAGGAATGCTAACCTTCAAACCAAATATTCGTGTGCTTGTTGAGTCCCATCAGGCACATTCTTCGCATGGTTGGAAGTGGAGAAAATGGTGTGCTGCACTGACAGTTATGTTTTATGTTATGCTTACATCTATAGTTCTAAGATTTCATAGTCTGACTGAAATGTCCCCAGACCGAAACGACCAGACCAAAAAGTCGCATACCCACTCCGAAAGGTAAATATCTGAAAAACTGAAGTTCAGTCAAGACCTTAATCCATCAATAATACCTTTCTCCACTTTTAAGTGGCCTAATCAAGGTGAGGTTTTGTAAAGGTATTTCACTTAGTTTTCATGGAAAGTGCAAGCCTAAGTTTTCTGGCAAGTTTGTAGGCTCTGAGCCCAAATTAATCACTGAAATGATGTTTCAGGGTAAATGTATTGACATCTAACAAATCTGATCAAATATTTGTGCTCACAGTGGTGGGTGAGTGTACTACCATCTTCTTTATCATGTGATCATCTCTTTGACTGGTAACCTTGTGCCTACCAGTCCTGAAATCTACCAAACGTCTTGAATCTGGCAACTGCCTGGCTGCCCCAAAAATCCTAAATCTGTGGTGGTGCATCGTACTGTATAAATGAGGGCCATGATGAGTGTCAAAAATAAAACCAAACATGATTGAAAAATGAACTAAAATAATTTATGTTTAATGCTACACATTTTCAAACTCTACCGAAAATACCTAAAAACTAAAATCCCTAAATAGCAGGGTTAATTGATTTAAATCCATTTGATTTAAACCAAGCAATAAAAACCATGATTTAAAGCAAGCAATAAAAATAATCATTCAAATCAAGCAATAAAAATAAAAAATTATGCAAAAAATCATGTTGTTTTAGAGTTTTGTGTGATATCTATGACATTTAATTAGCATTCTAATAGGCCTATACAATATTAGTGAAGGCAAAGAGTTTTTTTGATGACACAAATTTGATCAAACATAGCAACTGTGAGGTCACAGATTCTCTGTCTTTAATTGCAAAAATGACATGTGTACTGAAATCACAACACCTTGCAGATTCAGAAGTCATAACTGTTGGAATGCCACAAGTTTGAAACTGCAGACTGACATTAAAGTGAAAGCTACATGTAAACTCCATCATATATGAAGTCGTTGACTGTAAACATAGTTATAGAATATACTTTTGGTTCATGAAACAGATATCTAAGCGAACTCGTGGCAGGTTTAAATGTGCACCCCAGAGACTTACTGCCCACACATGGCGTACTATTTTTCTCCACCTTGTTAGTCATTTTTTCACCAAGAGTTAGTTTTTGGTTGGAGAAATTTTTCAGCCATTAGCATCAACTAGTTAGATGTTTCAGTCATTTATTTATTTGAGTACACGTCTTTTTAATTTTTGAGTAAACACTTATTTCATGAGTCAGTTTTTTTTGTCGCCACTAGTATTCTTGACGTCAGTCAGTTTGTTAAGATGTTATGATTTATGAGCTTGTATTATAAAATTTTAATTGTAGTCTTGAGTTTGTTTTTTCTCTGCTGTTACTTTAGCCTTTCAACTTTTCACCTGCAAGCTTTGCTTGCAATTTTCAGTACTGAGGATGCGTAATTTTACGTGAAATCGATTTCTTATTAAAAATTTGCTGATTGATTCCTTGCTTACACCCATCGTGGAAAGTACATACTTGAAGAGATGTCTATATGTTTCATGTTAATAAAATACATAAAAAAACCTATAGATTTTAACATTTTATGCATGCATGCCATGAGTGTCAATGAAATTACTAAACTGTCAGTTTCAGTATTGGAATTTCAATAAATATTTAATTTTGTGCATTGGTACTGGTGTTATGAACTTATTTGCATTTAAGAGATATTGCATCAGCACAAAAAAGTTTGAATGAAAGTTCAGCTATTTCTAGTCAGGGTTGATTGATTTAAATCAGCAACAAAATCAAAGAAATCAAGCAAAAAATCATACGCACTTTTGAAGCTTTCTGTGATTTGTATGACACAATTGGTATTCTCATTGGTTTCACTTATTACTGAAGAAGGCAGAGACTTTTTAGGACAACAGAAGTATAAAAGCAATTGAGGTTTTATCAATCATTGCAACTGTGAGGTTACAGATTTTATTAACTGCAAAAATGATATGTGGACTGAAATCACAAACGTTTGCAAACTCAGAAGTCAGAATGCCACAAGTTTGAAAGTATAGGCTGGAATAAAGCAGGCCTGTAGTCAGGTTTTGAGGGCAAAAGAAAATGTTATGGGGCAAGACTTTTGTTTTATTGTACAGTATATGTTTTGTTTTTATTACAGTATATGTTAAAAACTAACCTTTCTGGGCACAATAAAATTTGGGAGCACACAAAAAAATTTAGGGACACTGCCTCTGAATGCCCCAATGGCTACAGGCCTAGCATTGTTGCAATCGGAAAGTCCGAGCGGCAAGTGCGTAAAGCTTCACACTGTGGCAGCAAGCAACAACAGAGATCACACGCCATGAGCACTTTTTGTGCACACTAGTCATGTTTAATCGTTCACAAGTTAGTATTGGCAGAGATTCCAGGCCCAATCACTCTATTGGGATTACTCTATTATTGCTTGTTCGCACCACATATACATGGGTGTTATTCGTCGCGCGCATCCCATTCGTGGTGAATCGCACATTTAACACAATACCAACTGAAAGGTTGCAACAGCATAAAGTAAAAGTTACATCTAAATTCCAGGAAATATGTAGGCTGTTGATTGTAGAAATAGTAGTTTTAGAATATATTTTTGATTCAGATTCATACTAACACATATAATTATAGGCTTTTGCCATTTTATGCATGTAAGTTATACTTTCACAGAAGTTGAACTAGTGAAAGCTGCATTACAATATAATCAATTTTAACAACAGACTTCACACCAAGAAGGCTGGCAAGCTTGTTTTTTTGTTCAAGCTTTTTAACATGCCTTAGATGTTAATGAAGTTGATGTTTTGAGTATTGCCATTCCAAAATATTTCTTTTTCTACACTGGGTACTGGTTTTATGAACTGATTTGCTTTAAGCAGTATGCATAATTGATAGTTAGTGCAAAGCTTGAATGAAAGTTCAGCTGAATTCTAGTTGTTGCTGTACTAGAACTTAGAAGAAACAAAGCATGAAAAATTATATTAAAACAAACTCTACTAAATGTTAAATCAAACAAATCTGGTTAAAATTCTTGAAAATCAGATTTTTTTGATTTGAAAAAAAATCATGATTTTTATCAACCTTGATAGGGTCAGACCACCGCATGCGGAAATTCAATAAACAAATACTTTTTATGGAAAAAATAGAAAAGGAAAAACGTTTTCTTAATAATTGTATTCCACAATCTTCCTTGGATGCTTATACTAAATTTCAAACAAATTCAATGAAATCTGACTATTCACCACACGCTTTTCTTGCACCAACCATGCGTTCATAGCGTTTGACCTTAAAAAACAAAATTTCTGCTTGCCCACACAAACACCACTACACTGCTCAAACTGGCTCCTAGAGCTCCGGATTTTTGCGTACTTGCTCCTGCAACTATCTTCTAACGGCTTGCCAACTTCTACGAATGTACCTTTTTCTTTTCCCCATTTTTTTAGATTTATGAGGGACAGTCCTTGTGCGCGTTTGGCGCTAGAAGAAAGCAAATGAAGGTTTGGTGCTTGTGTGACGTCATACAGATCTATGTGAACAGTGCACCGTATCTGCTAAAAAGCCAACATGCTGTAAATTTTAGTGAATTAGATGAGGGATTATCATAATTTTTACTTAAAAGCTGGAAACACATATTTTTGCCATTTCTGTGCTGTTATCAACGAAAATCATCAGTTTTTTCATGCTTTTACGTCATTCGCCCCATCCGCTTACTGACGCTCTCATCCGCATATTGAGCTGAAACACGGGTTTGATTGAGGGCGTGAAACTGGAGTTATGTCAAATGAAATCAGATGGGATAGTGAATGATTCGTATGATAGAGGATGGTTTTTGTGAAGTGTTGTTAGAATTGGAAAATGTTATTTAACATATTTATTGAGAAACAGCTAATTCAGTCAAATTTTGATGTTTACATCCGCATACTGGTGGACCAACCCTAGTGCTAACAAGTGTCAAATGTTCCAATCCTGGGACACACTCCCAAAAAGGGAAAACATTGGCTACGTTCCACACCTGACACAAACGATTATTACATCACATACACAGTTCAGTAGTATGCGCATTAATATTGATGATGATGTAAAGTACATCATGATCATGTGTACAAAACAATCATGCGAAGTTGAAAAGTAATCATACTCTACTGTACACATAACAATGCACGCAGTTGAGTTGTATTGTATGATGAACAATACATCAAATTTAAAGTTGTTGTATTGACGTGCATTGTACACTGAGTGTACAAGACATAACGACTGCCCATAAACTAGAATTGAATAGTCTAGCTACTCACTGTATTGCAAAAAAAGGCAAGGGCAAGGCATAGGCGGGTCCAAGAATTTTTTTTAGGGGGGGGCTCAAGGACAATTCATCCAGATGTGTACTGACTGCATAGCAGTGAAGACCCAACTGCTCAGATATTTTTTTTTTAACAAACATGGATAATAACCATAGACATTATGGCTAAATTGCATTCCCACCACTACCCAGGCTTTGTGGGACGTTTCTAGAGCAGAAGCAGCCTTCAAAACAATTCAGAAATTATTCTCAAACGTATCTAACCTTAAATAAGTAACTTATTGAATGTCGGAAAAGTTTTATTATTAGCAAAACAGACACGGGTCCACGCAAAAAAAACGTGTGGGGCAGGCAAAGAAGTGACACAAAACTACACGAAGAAACATGAAATGGCATCAGTAACCTTGTTGGCAGTGCTGTGCAATTGCAAGGCCATGGTGTATTGCGCTCGAAAATTGCAGATGTTCATGGAATAGAAGTTCATGACGTTCGGACTTGAAAATTTGTTTATTTTCGGAAAATTTTCTTATTTTTATTGCACATTACCAGGGGCGTAACGAGGGGGGCAAGGGGCACAATTCCCCAGACGCCGAATCACTGCAGGGGGCAAAAAGTTACAACAATGTCATAGGCACTTCCTTCAATACAGTACATTTGCTTCCAAAAGACCTCAGGTTCGAACATGGGGGCGCCAATCTTGTTTCTTACCCCAGACGCCGTCTAACCTCGTTACACCTCTGCACATCACGATTGTCTAGCCAAATTGGCAAAATTTGTTTACAAAAATACCTGTCCTTCAGGCAAACAACCAACCACAAACTATTTAAATAAAATACTGTTGATTCAAAGTCATTTGACCACAGAAAATAACTTGAAGGTCGAAAAAAGGTATATTATTTCGAAAACAAGCACAACTTGTTTCTCCCCCGACAGAAACGCTTGGGGTACGCATAGAGACAAACATAACAAAAAAACTCAAAAGCAATAATTGTGCTGGCACTTTGTCCAGGAAGGTGTTTATTGCATCACAAGGGATTTGAAAATGATCAGACAATATTTTTCCATGTCACAGCGGGAAACGCAAAGTTTGCAGTGAGTCAATGACCAACTTCTCTTCTTTCAATTTTTTGTACGAAACCCGACTATGTATATCGCAGTAATGCAGTTTTAGAAATTCTGTACAGTAGGTTGAAAAAAATTATTAGAGACAGCAGATTTTATTGGTCAATAAAAAAGCATCTGATTTCGTGCTGAGCTGAACTATTGTCAAAAAATTGTTGTTGGCAGGTCTGATGCTCATCAGTAGCCATCTTTAGCACAGCCTACAGCTAATCTAGCGCACTTCATTTTAAGCCTACCTGAGAAGTAAGCTACGTTTTACAGTAAAGTTTGCTGTTTTGGAATCTATGCTGTCACTGAACGCTATAACCTAGCCTGCAGTTAACTACATTGTAAGTTCGTTTTAGCGTACTTTTAATAATGCCTTCGCTAAACTAATAACACGAGCTGAACTCATTCATAAAAGCTTGTAGAAAAAATAGTAATAGTATGATTTGCAGCTTATGAATAAGCTATTCAACTTTTGCCCACAGTCTGCTTAGTCCCGTGGCCACTGGGGAGCTTTGGTGGGGTTAGCCCCTCAAAACAAAGCTCCAAGCCCCCCAATTTGAAACATGAAACACTACTCTATAAATCAGTGGAGTTCTGTCAATTTAATAGAATGTCAAGCCCACCTATTGAAAACTTTTCAGCGATGGTTCTAAATCTGCTGCTTTAGTGCTTAATCATGTTTTGCCCACAAGAAGCCCACGCCAATCTTACCCAAATGAAACAAGAGTTTAAATACTTACATGAGCAGTGGCATGGTCAGCCCAAAGTTTTGGGTGGGTCAAAATGTTTGATTTTCTTTGAGATACTGTCTCTTAAAGCACAAAATGACTAGATATTCTAAAAATTTGGAGGAGCCATGCCCCCACCCCTGGCTACGCTTATGTGTTTGCAGTTTATATATTATAACGTATATGTAATTACAAGTACTTTATGTTAAAACTTATGTATTTATATAACATTGGGACCATATTTTTTATATACAAACTTGTTTATTATAAATTACATTATGGTGAATTAACACATTCCAACTGCCCAAATTCAGCAAAATAAGCTTTGTATTTAATATTTTCGTCTCTATCCCTGTGCAAGAATTAGAAATGGTTCATTTAAAGGCTATACAAAGACATCACCCCAATGGACGTTTTTGTGCCGGGAACCATCAATCAAAAAACGTATCTGAAAAAATTTAGGGGGCGCTTCAGCCCCCTTAGCCCCCCTCTGGATCTGCCTATGCAACTGGTGAACTGCAAGGCCTGATTCGAGTCACTCCGCTTTAAAAAAATGAATCACTCGATCTCTTCTCCACAGTAAAGTAACGGATAAGTTTAACCTAAGACAGGTACAAGACAGACAATAATAACCGGATATTTGCATCGTAACGTTGTTTTCATTTGCAGTTTTTCCAAACGGCTAATGATGGCCTTGCCCAGTTGAACCATTTCATGCCATTCCAAAATGGCGACAATGTGCAATTGTGTTACCACCCTATTTTTCCAACATTTCCTTCAGATCGTTCTTTTATTTATGCTGGCCAAAAGAGACGGGCCAAGAAAAAAAGATTACATTGGCTATGAAAAAGATTCCTGAAGTCTTTAAAAAATCTTGAAAACCCTGCACTTTTCATAATGCTTTCAAAAAATAACAATTCTTAAAAATTCAATTTCACCTTTGCAAGTAGCTAAAATGCAAGAAATTCGACATAATTGCAAGTTCACAGTGGTTATGACATTTTTTGGAAAATATTCAGAAAATTATTCGGCATAATCCACAAATTTTCAAGTCTCGTGTTTCGGTGTTCAGACTCAAGTCTGGAGTCTCGGTATCGGATTTGTTATGAAATCTCGATCTCGAAGTTTAGGTCTCGACTACATCTCTGGGATCAACAATGCTATTCTTTCGTATTAAATTATGATTTACTATTCTTACTATCAATCAGTGATGTGCCCGAGGCAATTTTATCGAGTCAGAGTCACAAGCCCCTCGAGTCAGAGTCATCTAAAATTTTTTCGAGTCGAATCATGACTTACTCGAGTCGAGTCACAAGAACTGCCGAGTCACCTCGAGTCATTGGTTTGCAAGCTCGAGTCAATGTCGTCTCAAGTGAAATTTCACATTTTTCTTATGTCTTTTCTTGCTGTGAAATGACACCCAACACGCTATAACATGATGCCTGATAAGTTGGAAAATGGTGCCCAACATGTTATAAAATGGCACCTGATAATTTTAAAAATGGTGCCCAATATTGTTTTAACAAATTGATTGCATGTTATTTTTTATCTCAGTTTGAATTTTGCTTGTCTTTTTCACTCTCACTCATTTCCACAAGTGTAACCCAACATTGCTGCAAGTGTTGCAACCTCTCCGTTGGCATCACGTTTAATGAGTGATTCTCCACAAACAAGATGTGCTTGAAGAACAACATCCAAATATATGTGGTGCGAACAAGCAATGATAGAGTGAGCACGACGTGTGATCTATATTGTTGCTTTTTGTCACAGTGTGAAGCTTTGCACACTTGCTCTTCAGGTTTTCAGATCGCAACAATGTGGTACTGTGACCTGCATGTGAAGGTCATGCCAGGTGCAGCCTTCACAAAAGGAAAATGCGATCAGTGCGGTTCGTCGCAAAAAGGAAGGGATGTTGTTGCAAACTCTCAGTTGGCGTTGTGTTGAATGTGCAATTCACCACGAATGAGATGTACGCGAAGAGTAACACCCCTATAGCCTATATGTGGCACAAACAAGCAATAATAGAAAGAGATGAACATGTACTTTGGGGGAGATTGCCCCCCTAAAATCCTACGAAAGTAACTTTGTTCACCATGATTTTGTACAACTTCGAAAAAAGCATTCGCAATTTAAAGCAATTTTGACGTCCATTGTTTTGTCCAGAACCGTCGCCAGAAAGTCTTCACTAGGGAGGCTTTACGTTCGTGTGGGGGGGCTTTACGTTTGTGCAGGGGGGCTTGATATTGAAATTTGATAAAAACACCAGTGGTTTATAGTGCTTCATATTTCCATTTGGAGGGCTTGGTACTTTGTTTAGGGGAGGGCTAAGCCCACCAAATCCCCCCCATGCCGACGGGAATGGTTTTGTCACAGCAGTGTCGTGAAGTATAGTTCATCTCTCTCACAGTAGTGGACCCGCAAATGAGACTTGGCTGCCAAATATTATTGAAATCGCCCCCCCTAAACTTGCTGACTGGATCCGCCCCTGCTTCTGGATTGATATGTTACACGCTATTGCTAAGCTTACAGTAACATAGTTCTCATTGCATTGCTGCTAACAGCGAATACTTTGAAGTCTCTATAGTGTCAGTTGTTATGATGTTGTGAGTCAGTGGCAGAACATAGGTTAACTTGATTTAATTTTCAAACTATTTATTTATTTGTATTTGAGTTTGATTACACCTGAGTGTTGCAGCCACAATTATGCATCGGCCCGAGCCAACCAAAGAAAGAGTCGAGCGTAAGACACTCGTCATAACAGCAATAGAGATTCCTCATTCGACTAGGTTCACTCTTTTATGGGCTAAATGCAGGGCCGGCTCTAGCAGATGTGGGGCCCAATGCAAGACCTATATGCGTAGGTCCCCTCTGAGCAGAGGTCTTATGACGTCTTCGTGCTCAGTCATACATGCTACGACCTTTCAATGAAGATGCTTTAGCAAAATAAGTATGTGAATATTGAAAAAGACAGCAAAATTATTACAGTTGATCAGTATGTACATAATAACACAACAGTTTCTTTTATTTGGAGCGGCGTGGGCCGTGGGCATAGTTTGTGAGTCCCCTATAGCTACATCCATGCTTATATGACTAATATTATGCTGCTGTCATGGACATTTGACAGTGCACCGCTATCAGTCGTTATCTAGCCGAAAGTTGTAAAGGAAGCTCTGCAGCAGAGATTCGAGCAGTGAGCGCAAGTGCAAAGTTACGTAATATACAAAGATTTACAACTACCAAGTCACAGACGTAGAAATGCTTATCACATGCAATATATATTGCGCGCGATTGGTTGATGAACTAGAATCATACAACACTGCCCATATGAATGATGAACAGGAACGAGTGTGCTGGATGACATTCACAATTTTTGCCTTGCCTTATTAAGCTGAAGCCCAGATTTAAGTGTCCTTGACGTTTATGAACCTGAACTATGAAGTAGGCCTAGTAGTTTTCTTCATATTTACGTTCGCAAATAGGCAAAACACAATTAGCGTTTGGTGGAGTGGAAAATGATAAACGTACTCGCACGAGCGACAGTAACGCGGAACAATTTTGTGGACAAAGGAAAGAAGGCAAATTTAAGTGTGAACACTTCACAAAACTTTGCCCTGGTTTGCATGAGATTTTTGGCTTTCACTGCTTCAACCTCTCAACCTATACATCGGACTGCGACAGCACGTCTAGCGGTCGACACAACCTTCACCATGGAAACATCAATCTAACGTACTTTAGGGGCACTTGACTAGATAACCCCTGTGTTTTTTCGGTGCCCCGGCGTTTTTTTCTGTTTTAGCGCGTACATCTAGCGCAATTAATTCAGTTCCGCCAAATACATCTATCTATCTATCTCAACCTTTGTCATTTGTTTCAATGTCGTAGAGATAATTTTACTTTGACAAAATATAAAATATGTAATCTGTGTTAAAATCCGCCATGAAGCAAAACTATAAGCCTTTGTCAAAAATGCAGAAGACCCGCAACCAACCAAAAGCTTTCCAAAACAAGATCTTGCGAGAACTGAACAACTTCACGTTGGCAGAACTGCTATAGTAGTCCCGGTCTGATGAACCAATGTAGGGTTTTCCTTTTGGTGTAGGAACCCAATGTTGAGGTTTGGGGTGTTGCCCAGCGTAGACGTTGCTTGCGAGGAATGCTGTCGTTGCATGCAGAGA
>Ga0210059_1005555_pt1 | contig 20291 bp, 13 predicted proteins | sample Ectturendosymbi2_FD_188042 | JGI IMG/M metagenome (GOLD analysis project Ga0210059, IMG submission 188042) | Ecteinascidia turbinata endosymbiont from Florida, USA - Sample 2 (SPAdes) (version 2) | ecosystem: Host-associated > Tunicates > Ascidians > Unclassified | place: Key West, Florida... | reverse complement strand
GCAACACCACCGGAGAGGTTGCAACAACATTCCTCCTTTTTACAACGAACCACACCGATCGCACGTTCTTTGTGTGAAGGCTGAACTCGGCACGACCTCCACATCCTGGTCACAGCACCATTTTGTTGCGATCGGAAATCCCGAGCGGTATGCGCGCAAAGCTTCACACCTTGGCAGGAAGCAACAATAGAGATCATGCTCACAATCTCTCTTACTATTGCTTGCTCACGCTACATATATAATGGTGTTATTCTTCACGCACATCCCGTTCGTGGTGAATCACACAATCAACGCCACACCACCGGAGAGATTGCAACACTATTGTCAGAACAAGCCCACGAGCGACCTGGTGCCCATGTTGGTGACCCCTGCACTAGAGCGAAGGGCAGCACAAGTGTTGCACCCATTGCAGCAAGCATTCTGTTCTGCTGGTACAGCATGAAAATATCTGTAAACACACATCAATCACAGGGAAAAATGTCTTGGCTGACAAATAGGTAATTATAAAGCTATTATTTTTCTACAGAGTTTATTATTACCTGTCCCAATTGCATCCTTATAACCTGCTTCAAACAAATGTTACTGCACAGCTACATCATGTTAGTTTGAAAATGTTGTCTTGCAATTTATGTTGGTTGGTGAACACTGAACATAGCCTGGCAGGCCGTGAATGAAGTTCAGCATTGCATAATATCACTGCAAGTTGTACCAGAGATCAAACCATGATTTCATGGCTCATGATATTTCATAACTTTGAGTAATTTTTACTGGAAATAACATTGCATTGCAGGCAAGAAAAATATTTTGTTACTTTCCCTTACCCATACATGAATGGACGTCTTCATTTGGGACATACATTTTCTCTATCTAAATGTGAATTTGGTGTTGGATTCCAGCGCTTAAATGGCAAAAAGTGTTTGTTTCCTTTTGCATTTCACTGCACTGGCATGCCAATTAAGGTATGAGAATGGTGAGATTGATTAGTGAAGCAATGCATTTTGGAAGAGTATACAGTATAAGCTATGATAATCATTTATGTACTTTACCCATGTTGGTTTATGTGTACAGAGTTCATTTTGGCATAAAGGATGCTTAATATTTTATACATTAAAGATAAGCGGAATTGTAACAAGCCTTGCATCATTACTGCATTCCTAACTTCGTTAGTTCGTCCAAGTTTTATGTGCTCATTCCCATTAATTTTAAATTGAACTGATCAAATCTGACAAGAATTAAAGTGGGAATTAAAACTTCTTGTTTTTTGTATCTTATTACAGCTCAGTAGATCTGATCTCATTAAGTAAGGGCACACTTGTTTATTGATGTCATGCTACCTAGGTTAGTTGCTGTACCATGCTATCACATTTGGAAATTGCATTTGTTTTCTTCCTGTTTGTAAAATTATTGTCTTGCTTTTACTGTGTGATACAACGCAAATATATTTGTTCTATCAATCCTAGTTAGCTGCAACAACGATAGAAATAACTGGTGGTTCCAGCCTGCCCTCACTCAGAAAACACTTTGGACTAGGACTGTGGAGCCAGAACTCAAATTCCAGACTTCGGCTCCAGCTCCAGGCATCTAAAAGGTTTGGCCCCCACTCCAGAATGATTTGGTCCATTAAACACTGAACACCATTGTATTATTTGTATGACTCGCTTGCCCCTCAGACTGGAACCCAAATTTGTCCGGCTTCGGCTCCACCATCTAAATGTTTTGGGCTCTGGCACCAGCCATCCAAAACTGCTTGGGCTCTGGTTCCGGTTCCACAGCCCTGCTTTGGAGTAGCAAAATATTGGGTCAACGTGTGTGATATGATTTCATATATTGCTATAGGTGACCTGAACCAGCACTAAAAAGTAGAAGCTAACCCTCGTGTCTAACTCATGGTGTAGGCCTTATGGTCTTATTTTCAGAGACCTATTCATGCTTTAGTCACTGGTTGCACCTGGCAGTAAACTTTTGTGTACATGAAGTGTGAACAAAGCTTGCTGCATCTCTAAGTAGTGTGCCATTCACATGTTTTTGTATTTTGAAGTTGACCATATTTTAAGTAAAAAGTTCCAAAGGATATTTATTAGTAGTAACAGTGTATTCATTGGCATGTCAATAATTGATTGCAGCGTTTAGCCATTTCAACCAATGTGAATGTTTATCGTGTTGTTCCTTCAGGAAATTACCAAGGTAAATATCAAAAGTGGAGACTCTCAATTGACTTTGAAATAACGTGAGCTATCGTGGCATCAGCCCCAAAGCGCATAGGACATACGAAATTCAGGGTTTGTTTATACGTATCGCGCGAATTTCGCACTGGGTGGTTAGTCTTCGTTTCACTGCGAAAAGTTAATAATTATGCTATGTGATACGTATTGTGAATTTGTGCTAACAGGCTTGTGCAGATAAATTGAAAAGAGAAATGGAAGAATTTGGTTATCCACCTAAATTCCCAAACGTTGAAATCGAAGAAGAAAAGTCGGTGAAAGAGAATGGACCAGGTCTGTTGTCTTATTCTTGTGACCTATTTGTAATTCTTGAGTATTCGTATGGAACAGTATTTACAACAAGGCAAAGTGTACCAAGTTTGTTCAGCATTGTTGTTTTGTACGTATGAATCGAAGGTTTGCACTGTGCGAGTGTGCATATTATGTGTAACGACACAAAATATCTTTTCACAAATTCGTTATGAAAACAAACCGGGCACCTGCTTCAAAAGTAAAGTCAAACTGATCTGGCTTGGAACAATTTGGTTAATGTAACGAAAGGGTTAGAAATTCATAAAACTGTAATTAGCGTGTATTTGTCAGCATTTGTAATAATAAGATACGTCTGCGTTAAGTGATTGTTGACAAATCTAAAAGCAAGAAGAGCAAGGCTGCTGCGAAAAGTGGAACTGCGCAGTACCAATGGCAGATCATGGAATCTCTTGGTTTTGAAAACGATGAGATAAAGAAATTTGCTGATGCTAATTACTGGCTCAAAGTTTTCCCACATTGTGCCAAAAAGGATCTGCAGAGGATGGGTGTGAAGGTAAAGTCTACATTGAGTTTCAGTAGCAAAAATACAGCAAAGCAATTACCAATCGATGCGGCGCAAACGCACAGTGTCGATGCAGTGGTTTTAACACATAAACGTACTTCATAGTGGTCAAGAAAGAGGTCCCGAAATGTAGCAACGTCTTCTCTTTGTGGTGCCGCTAATCGCGAAAATCCATATAGAGTTGCCTCTGCACAAAAACCGTTATCATCGTTTGAACCAGTTCTTTCACTTCAGCTCACTGCTTGGCCGCAGTAGATCTCGGGGCAGGTGTTGCGCAGCCACTCGATTGCTGCTTCATCCAGAACCGTCAGGCCGTGCAGTCCGTGGTCCATTCGACTAATTCTGCTTGAAAACCAAACCACAAAAAAACGTTGAAAGTCACTGTGTAGAACCTCCAGCAAAATCAAATTGTTTGCAAATGAACGAAATGATGAGAAGTGCAGCAGCATTTCGCCGCGAAAGATTTTTCTTGGGTTTTTCTTTGTAACACACGACCTGTTCTTGTGCTTTTTGTTACCATCACTAAAATAGTGGTTTCAGCGCCGTTGTTGGTTGTTTTGGCGCAAACTTGCAGTGAATTGAACTTTTCCAATGAGATAACCTTGGGCAGTCACGTGTCCAAAGAAAATGTCACGCTCTTGTTTTTGACTGAGCAGGTTGACTGGAGAAGGACGTTCTACACAACCGACGCCAACCCGTATTATGATTCATTCATTAAATGGCAATTTCTTCATTTAAAGGAAAAAGGGAAAGTGAAATTTGGAAAAAGACACACAATTTTTTCACCAAAGGTAGCGCATGCATTAGCTGTGGCTAGCATGAAAATCGAAACATAGCCTGGGTATTTTTGTTGAAGAACGAGCAAACGTGAACGTTATTTTCATGTAGAGTTTGTTAGCACTCCTATTTCTCGGTGGTATAGCCAACCACTTGCGGCACCAGAGCACTGATCCCAAAATAGTGGTATTTATTTCTGGAGTTGTAGGGAAATCGGCATATTCCTTTCCAACCGGATATAAAAAAATCCGCCCGGATTTCAAAACGCAACCGGAATTTTTTTGGTGTTTTGGAAGTTATTAAATGCATCGCCTACGTAAAGCATTAAACAATGACGATTTTATTTGTATATGTGAATCTTTTATGCCAATGAATTAACTTTCTGTACGTCTTTCATCTTATCTTTGGCCATGAAAAGCTAACCCCTTACATCAGAATCGCGAAAATCTTGTATAAATTTTACAAAAACTGTGTGCATTAAGGTAAATACTGTATATGTTGAGAAAGACTCAGATTTTTTACAGTATAAAGAAAAATAATGACAACCAGGATTGCAGGAGCGCAGTGGAATTTCCCTGCTCTTTCAGAAAGAGACAACGGGACAGAAAAGCCTTACAATAAAAAGGAACGTGGGTGTTTACCAGCACCACTTCGACTTTTATGACCTTGTCAGTGGAGCTTAGAGCAAAAAGAGCAAGATCACAGCTGCGTCCACTAACTCTTTAGATTCAAATATCTAAATTTTTGCCAAAAATGTATAGTTAAAGCTAAGTAATCCAAGAAGCCTTTTTGACAAAACCAAGTAAGTGTGAACGTTTGCGAAACATACCAGCAATTGATGTAGAAAACCAGATATAAAAGTTTGGACACTACCTACTAAAATTTTCAAGTTTTGCAAAATATTGCCAATTAGTTAAAATCAATTCTCATGTGAAAATAATATTTATTCATGGTACACAAATAATGTGCAATTATTCTGTATCTCAGCCACGTGGATGTTAAGAAATCAAGCAACAATTTCGCCCATGTGGGGGCGCCATCGTAAGTGAAGGAGCAGATGAATGTCTCTGTAAAAACTTAGTGGCTTTATAATAACCTGGACAACTCCGATGAGTGTCACCGTATCGTTTTCGGCATACTTGGAAATATTCGCCAATATTTTCAGCGATATAAAACATCTTCTAAAACCCTATCTGCGTAATCTTTTGAGATCAACAGAATTTTGCCACTGCAAGTTATTTGTATAATCTGGGAAGACCCAGGATTTTGATTTCGACATCTGCGAAATTATTGACTGCACTCCAGTCATCATTGGAAAATATAATTTTTTGTTTTGCAACTCCTAAGTACATTGAACAAAGACTCACCACACGTTCATAACCGTTTATTTACGTAATGGAGAATGATTTGCAGGTGATGGCGTCTTCGCCAAAAGAGTCAAGTTCGTCGGCTCGAACCATCGCAGACAATTTTATTGCAATCGACAAATGTCTGTGTTTTGGCATTTTCATTATGAAATAATCTCGAAGAACTTAGCATTGTCATGACAGCAAAGCAGTGATCGCACCACAGCGTAGTTTATCGCTCATAACTTTGTCACGCACAAACTGATTTTACACTGGCCACGGAAACCCATGTGGCTCCCCCAAGGAAATCGAACGAGCTCTACCTGTTTTTCACTTGGCAGTGCAAGGTCAATATCCCAAGTTGGTTTCGTAACAACGATACATAGTTTTCTTGGCATATTTTTAGTCTTCACGTGATCTTTTATCCGGTAATCCAGAAGCGTTACATAATAACATTGTAATGGAAATTGCCTGAGCTGTACGTTGATAATGACTAAGCAATTTAGCAAAAAAGGTAGCAATTACCACAAGCCTGACAGAACTTTCCGATACAAAACATCCGGGATAAAGCCTGTTGAACGGAACTTGCAGCAAATGCATCGCCATGGTACAGTAGTGAAGAAAACCAGATAAATTCATGTCCTCAAGTAATAAAAAATTATAGTAGAAGTTAGCTTGCATGTGTTAATGAGGGTGAATTGTTATTTTCATTCTGTTGACTAATATTCCAATATTTACTAACTGATTGATGTTTCCAGGACAACCAGCCGTGCATGGATCACGACCGGCAGTCGGGTGAGGGCGTTGGTGGACAAGAATATACTTTGATAAAAATGAAACTGCTTGAACCTTTTCCCGAGAAATTGAAGTGAGTGTATGCTTATATGCTTTCTTTTACATTTTCCATTGCTTTCTCAGCTTGAACAATACGTTTGTTATCGTCTTCATGCATTGGAAACATTGTTTAATATGTGTTTAGTTTGGACACAGTCTTATATCAATATGTGATAAAGGCATGCAGTGATGGACAAAATCGTAAGTTTCACAAAAATGTCGAAGCTTGCACCTAATTATTAGATAAATTGCACCGCAGGCATTTATCTGGTCAGCAAGTGTTCCTCGTCGCAGCGACTCTCAGACCCGAAACAATGTTCGGGCAGACAAACTGTTGGATTCGACCAGACATGCGCTACATCGCTTACCGGGTAAAAGAATGGTGTTTTTGTCTCTGTCTGCTCTGCGTTGGATGCAAAACATCCGTCAGGGATGGGTGCCTGTATAAATTGTGCATTTATATTAAAGTCTCGACAAAGAAAAATCATTCTCACCGACTTTTTTGTTACTTGTACGGCAAACTGTCCAGGTATTGTGTTAGAGTTTGTTCCTGTGTGCCATTGTGGTACTATTGATTTAATGCAGTTCAACATCAAAACCATTTACTGAGGAAATGAGAAACAACAGGAAAATCAAGGTAAAGAGATGCTCTATTAGTAGAATAAAGCAGGAACATCACCCAGTTATGACCAGCTAAAAATAGCATCGTCTGTTTAAATACTGCTTTTAAGTTTGGCTCAGCGTTAGCTTGCCTTTTTGTCTCTGTTTAACGATATTTGAGCAGCGGTACAATGGTATGCCTGTTTCTTTGCAACCGGTAGAAGCGCTTTTACGACATTCTGTAAAATCCTGAAGCATCTTCAGCAATTCGAACGATGCCCTCTGACTTCGCATTTGACATTTTATGATCTGTTCTTCGCCTGTAAAATGCTGGTCCGCTCTTTATAAAGGTATGCGTTGTTGCTACCTGTATTACAAGGAATTCAAATATTAGTCGTTCTTATGTCATTCCGTGTTATTTGGAAGAGACAGCAGTGCATTGTCAATAACTGTTGTTTTGAAAACTTAGCATTCAAACGGCGGTGAACACTGTTTAATCAAATAATCCTCGGTAAAGACTCACCTTGGTTTTTGTGGAAGCGCTGTCGTCATAGTACGAATTCAAATTGCAAGCAGGCGTGCAAGGAAACAATTTATACATAAATAACAAACTGAACCTTGTATTATTAATCTGTCTCAGGGCTTCATTTAAACAAAATTAATTTAACTTATTTTTCTGGTGATATTAAAAGGTCTGAGTCACGGCACACATGCTGATCTTGAACCTATTTACGAAGTGAGAAATGTATTCGCTGTATGCACACAATATCAACTCTTCAAGTTGGTGTAGTGTAGCCTTCTAAACACCAGCAATGGAAGTTTTAACGTGCTGTTGTATTATCACAGTATTCAGGTATACTTTCCAAGTTTCGACAAGTCGTTTCTTCAACTCCATGATAGACATACTTAGAATGAACATTTAAGGCTGATTCTCCCAGTAGCTCGTGTTTTTTCTATTCGATCTGTCGAACAGTCCTTTCGAAATTTGTGTAAGTTTTGTGTATTTTGAGTAATGGGGAGTAACTCCCAACGTGCGCATGCATGTCTTCGGTGTGCCAAGTACAAGCTGTGCGAAAGGCAAATATGCCCCCTCTGGGCAGCATAGGTGTAGAAGCATTAATTTTTTGGGGGCCCAAAGCTAGTTTTTTTCGGTCATAGACCGAATTTTTTTTTAAATAACCGAAAAATATTAGGTCAATTCAGCCATAATGTCTGAAAATACAAACTAGTGCAGGGATTCCCAACCTTTCACTGACCATGTACCCCTTTAACATTCCGACATGAGCATGCACACCTAAAATTTCTTATGACAAAAAGGCTGCGTAAAAGAACAAAAATGCACTGAATTTGTAATCAAATGTTTAATTTTTTAGAACTACAAAGGTAAACACTGTTTGTGTCTCAAAGTTAATTTGTTGTGGCTGTGCAATAAATGTACCCCTTCAGATAGGCAAATACACCCCTAGTTAGGGGTACATGTGCCCCAGGTTTGGAACCCCTGAACCAGTGAGTGCTGTTACAGGAAGTTTTAATACTATGATGGAACAAATGACCGAAATGCCTCAGCAAAAAAAACCTGCTGCAAAGGACATTCTGCCTGAATTTGCCCAAAAAGCTTATGTGCGACAAACTTTCTCCTTAAAATTTTTCTGTAACTGTCCTCTACCATGGTGCCATAGACTTGAAAATATAAAACTTGGTTCTTAATAACCCAACTGAAAAAAGTACGCTAGGCTGTGCAGAACCTTATCAGAAGCTTGCTGACTCAGTACTCTGAGCATCTGCCTCACAGTTCTGAGGTTTGGCGTTCCGTTTACATTCTCGTTCAGCTATCTCCAACCGAAATTGCTTACTGAGCCAAAAATTATGTCATTATCTTAACTAGGGCCGCACATTGAATGACATATTAATGAGGGCCGCACATTGAATTACTTACTTTGATCTTAACAGCTAAATTTAGTTTAAGCTACTGTACTGAAAGCGTTCGTATCCTAACTGCCATTGTAACGATTGTTTGACACCTTTTAAACACTCCGTAAGTGTGATTTCATAGGCAAGTTTTGTGCCAATGGAACAAGGGTAGAAATCAGATAACTAGTACAGTAGAAGGTTTTGCACCAAGGTATCAGAGGACATTTGGAAATCTTCCAGCACCCTGTGCAGACGTGATAAAGTGACACCGAGGACCACCTTCATCAGAAATCTTAAATTTAAGATTATCGAAGTAAGGACAGGTTGTCAGTACGTAGGCTACTTCTACTACAGCGGAAACCTAAACTGGGCCGCACAAAACCATACCCTGGCCCCCATGCGGTCCGAGGGCCGCGGGTTGGACATAGCTGTTCTAGTTGTTGCTGTCAGCAAGGAAGCACACACCTATCTGAGGTAGGCCTAAATCTGATTCCTTCTCCAAAAACATATATGTGATATACGAGTATGTGGCATGTATCGTATTATTTATATATTATGACTAGGGAAACCAAAAGTCAATAAAGTCAAAATTTTTCTAGCCTTTTCAAAGTTCATGAAACGTCCATAAACCAAATTTCACCCTGATACCATGAGCCACTCCGAAGTCATTAGGTCAAAAAAAAGTCAAAATTTATCGTTAGGTCAAAATTTCTTGCAGTGCAGTTTTTTTTTCATCGATATTTTATTTAAGCTACAACAACAGACATTGACATGCTTTTGTAAGGTTTAGTTACAATTCTGACTTTTTGCGACGTAATAATGTTGTTTTGCCCACAACTGGACGATTGAAAGAACTCCAGGAGTGGTAGTGCTTGATGTTGATCTATAACAATGTAGAACCTTCTCAGTGCCGTCAGGAGATTTATTGACACTGGATATTTCTCTTGTGCGTTTGGATTGATTTTAGTCTATGGTTTGTTACATCTAGTTTCCTGTGGGTCTTTCACACCTTTGATTTTTGCTTCATTTCAACAGAAAAAATATTTTTAACATATAGGTTTGATTTCTAATATATGCTTTGTATTCCGCGTTTCGATTGCAAACGAAGGAAATTTATAAGTCAAAATTTAAAGTTTTTTGGTCAAAAAATTGGTTTCCGTAATTATGACTGTGGTTCAACTGCACATATATGCAACAAACTATATGGCAAAATGTGTTCATCCAAAGACTAGTTAAAAATAAAAACAAAAGCTTTTCTGTATTAGCCTGGCATGGACTCTACTAATACGAAGTAGGTGCCCTTCAGCATACTCTAATCCCACGGTATAAAATTAATAAAGTACAATTTAAATGCCGTCTTTTGCCAGAACTTTCAAGTGAGTCAGTTACTCACCAACTCTCACAAACTAAAACACGAAGTTGCTAGAAACAGTTTGTTGATTTTGTATGTACTTAATGTGCTTTCTAAGGCGCAATAAACATGTATTTGAACACTCAATAACAAAGAAGTATAAGTAATATTGCTGAAAAATCTCGAGACTAATGTGCCCGAATTGTTTGGGATTTTGCCCGGAGGTGGGCTTGCACCCCCTGCACCCCCAGCCCCCTCACCACTGCTGGGCAAAGCAGATATGACATGTTGATACTCGAGCACGTATATTGGTTGCGGGCATGAGTGGAGTCGTGGAAACGAGAAGCCGATTCGACGCGGCTGGCTCATGTTCAACCTCCGTAATTGCTTGCCCGACCTGTCAAGACTTGGTCACCTAACTGTGCAGTAATCTCCGTTTTGAAAGGAGTGGAACTGATTTTGCGCTGATAACCTTGTGAAGTTCCACGAGACAGGAGATGTGTTCAAACAGTTTTCAGTCAACATGTCAGCATTTTGGTTTCCGAGCTCTGCAATTTCGCTGCGCGTTCCAAGCGCTGTGTGGCCAAGCAAGGCCTCCTGTGGGCCAAGTACGTTGCCGAGTGACGCTTGTGAGACCTGCAGTCTCACTTCGTTTCAAAATGTTTGTGATCGATAGTGCGCCGCTGATTGCCAGAGATTTTCGTAAAAGAATTTTGCCATTTTGGCTAGAGTAACCTTATGTGCATAAAAATGTTACAAAATTGTCATGGAAGTAACATATTGTCATGTCGCAGCCTGATTTACTCATGTTGCATGCACTATGGATCTTGTACAGGTCTCCAATAAAGGCTACTGGTGAAATTTCGGAATTTTTCTTGTCTTTTCTATTCGTCCCCCGCGTTTCTTTGGGTGGAGTTGTGTTTGTTTTTGAAATAATAATTTTTTTTCGACATTCAACAAATTATTTTTGAAGATCTGATAAGCTTGCAAATAATTGCTGAAATGTTGAAAAACCCGTCTGTGCACCGGAAACGTTTCCGTAAGCCTGGGTGAAATAGGGAAAATTTTTCGCGAACCTGGCTTTTGCAACTGATAGTGTTTGCTTTTTCTGGTAACCTGAGAAGGGTTCTGTCACTGAGAGGTAATGAAAAACAAGCACTTCAAAGCTAATGAAGCACTAGTATTATCGCACGAATAAAGTCCCAGAATTTGAGGAAAAAATGTGTTGAAGTGACAGAGACAGTAACTGTTAACTTCAACAGAAGAGATAGCAGTGGACCAAAGTAATTATAACACTGCAAAACAGTGCGATTTTCTTTTTGAGGCAACCTTTCGGCTTCAGCAACAGAAAGTGGGCCACCGCACATCAGTGCATATATAGTTTGATGAAATAACTCGTAAGGGTTCATCGGTCTCGGGAAAAACTCGCCTGCAACAAAAAGAGTGAAAATCTGCCATTGAAAGTGGAAAACAAACATCCCAAAAATCATTCTTGGGTTTTGAGTATCGCCGTGCCCATCTTCGCGCACGACGGGATAGGCCATGATGATGATGTTCATCAGTCGCTTAGAACCCTGTTAAAGTCTGAAAGAAAATCTAACACCGTTGGTAGCATAACCCTAATTGGGCAAATGTTGTTCCCACCATAATCGAGGCTTAAGGAAACGTTGTAGGAGCACATATGCGTTTTGCAACAACTCAGCAATTAATGTTAAGCTCACGTGACCCGAAAAAACAACGTATATTTTCGAAAAATTGTAGTATTTCAAAACCGCACATAATTCCTTCCCAAAAACCGCTGGGTACGCATAGAAAAGAGAAAAGTTGCGAAACTCCGCCTGTAACTCTTTATTGGTGGCTTGCTCGACATCCATGTTGTATTGCCGTCGAAGCCCACGGATGCACATGCAAAAGAAATGAGGCGGGTTACCGAATCGTAACCCGCGGGGCAACCTCGATTTGGAAAGCCACCATTGCGCCGAAGACTTGATCATATTCAGTGCTAACATCTTTTGAAATAACCGGCATTTCGAAGTGTTTTGCGGTTTGTCAAAACCATGAATGAAACCTCTGGGAACAGAACGGTGCATAAACTTTGGCATAGGCAGCGAAGCATTGTTGTGATGTCATTGCCAACTACTCCTTTCCAAGACGTACAAAGTCCAGTGCCTGCCTGCAAAATACACTTCTCTGCAGGAGGTGATTTTCCGGAGTTTTGACAGGTCAACTAACAACCAAGATTTGAACATGAGTCAGCCTCGTGGAATCGGTTGATGTCTTCAGCGAATTCCCTCCCCTGTGCTACAATTACCAAGCTTTCTCGTCCGTCAGCATGTCAAATTTGTTTTTTTGCCAAAATTGCGTTAGAGACCTCACGCCCAGCTTTTGTTGTCACACGTGAGGTATGCACTGACATCTTGGCAGTAACTCCCCCTTACACAAAACTTACACGTACTACGATAGGACGGCTCGAAAAAGCTCATAGTAAATCAGCTACTGAAAGAATCAGCTTAATAGTGTAATGTAAGTCTTCTTAAAATTTAGTTGAAAACTATTAAACATGTTATTACAAAAGAAACCTGCGCGGGGTACCATGAAGCAGACTCTACGTGTGTGCTTAGGGCACCAGGGCCAAAGGTGCCGCCAGAAAATATATTGTGGATATGTAAAAACATGTATGACTAGTGAGCAGTGATCACAGTGTTCTGTTTCTTGATCACGGTGCACTCTAGGTTGTCTTCCCAAGGGCCACCGCTAAAGGCAGTGCACCCTGACCAGGTTTGTTGCAATTTTACCCAACCCTAGAAAAAACCTCGCGGGGCGTTTTTGTAAAAAAAAGACAGTAGCAAAACACTAAAAAAACAGTCGAAAAATCCACTGATAAAAATATCTGTAAGGCATGCTTTTTTCAAGTGTGTATGCCAAAATTCATAGTTGTTAACTAGCAGACCGCTTCACCAGCTACTTCAGACGTGGAGCAGTACTAAAACATTAGTCATTACAAGTAGAGCAGGTATTGAACTTTCGAGGAATCTGCCTGCTATCTTTCACTTTCATAACCTTATGATGATTCCGCTGTACGTATCAACATTTCACTGACAATTCACCACAAGGGCAAGCAGCTAAATCTAATCATTAGATACTTTGCTAGGAAATCGATTTTGCGTTAATTACGCGTTTTCAGTCCTTCAATTAGAAATAAGGTTAATTACGCATTTCCAATCCTTATTCATATAGAAACGTTCTATTATATTAAAATACATATTGTAAGTTGTATTGATGTAATCTACAGTACATTTTATATCTGGTCTGAAAGATCAAAAACTAAAACAGTGGCTAAGTGTGGAAATGAAGGGGCACCATTGCTGGTCAGTGGGCACCAGTGAGCCTAATCCGCCACAAAATTTGTGTAAGACATTAGCTACGGAACTTAGCAATGCTAAAAATAGTAAAAAGTTCCTTGATTTTTTGTGGCTGACTCAACGATTCGACGAAAATTGTTCACTGCCGAATTGTTTCTCGTAAATTAGTGTTTACAAATTGTAATTTGTTTGAAAGACGAGAGTGTTTCTACTTTTAAAGATAAATTCCTTATTCCATTTAAGTAGCATCACGTTTTGAGTCTAATGCCAACTTAGGTTTTGCATTATTAGCCCCTTGAAGCAATTGTTTAAATATTGTTCAAGAACCGTGTGACTGTGTTTAGATGAGAAGTGGCGAAGTCTTCGTGAGCACAACGAGAGCCGCGAGAAACATGGCGTATCAGGAAATGACTCCAGAAGTGGGAAAAATCGACGTTGTGGCCGAACTGGTCGGTCAGGATATCATGGGCAAACCACTCAGTGCTCCACTGACGTCATACAAAGTGAGAAACTACCTGTATGAGCTAATGCGGTTAACGGTGCAAGATAGTCCATGTTGAATGCAGAAAATGGTGCCGAGTGCATTGTCACGTGGACATAATTGCTTCAAGACAAGTTCCTTCGTTCTGAAAACCGTACAACGAAGTGCTTCTCCAGTTTCCAGCACGGAAATGTTTAGAATCTACTTTATACGATTAAGCGTTTTACGACAGGTTATATACACTTTGCCAATGCTCACCATCAAAGAAGACAAAGGAACTGGCGTCGTAACCAGCGTTCCTTCCGACTCACCTGACGACTACGCAGCTTTGTGCGATCTGAAGAAGAAGCCGCTTCTTCGCAGTAAATTCGGAATCTCTGATGAAATGGTGTTGCCTTTTGATCCGGTACGTTTGCTTCGAAACAACCTGTTCTTGTTACTTTGCCGAAAGACGACGCTGGCATAAAAAAACGATTTGTTGTAAAGGTAGCGATGTAGTCAAGTTGGCTGGACACGACATTCCGCAATGGCATGCGCACTGCTTATTAGATTAGTGCCGCCGGATTTTGGCAAACACTGCAGAAAATGACGTTCGATTTGTCTCGTAACTTTTACACTTCTCCTTTGCGATGTGTTTTGGATGTTTTTCTGGTTTCGGAAGGTTCTGTGTTAAAACAATATCACGTAGTCGAGGTGTTGGTCATTTGAAGCAAGTTTTGTTGATTGCTGCCTGGACTTCTATAACTGCCAGCATTTAGAAATCCAGCCTGGAAATGCTTACTTCACGAATGTAGACCGAACGTAGTTTTAGGTTGTATAAGGGCAGCTCGCTAAACTGTTATTGCAATTTGAACATAGATTCCAATCATTGATATTCCCGAATTTGGATCACTTGCTGCAGTCGCCGCTTGCGAGCGGCTCAAAATCCAGAGTCAGAACGACCGTGATAAGTTGGCAGAAGCGAAAGACCTCGTCTACCTGCGTGGGTTTTATGAAGGCATGATGTTGGTAAGTGGTGCTAACTGAGCAAAGTACCTGCTCGTTTTGTTTTAAGTTTCTTTCGTGATGTGGCTGCAAAGCATTTTCTATCTTGTAGACGTGCACAATAAATAAACTGCACATAAAGGCCATGCTCTGGAGCACGCAAAATTCATTTCTCGCTCCGATCACCATCGTTGTTCAGGTTTTTGCGATCTAACCGCTGAGCTGAGCACACGCAACGTCAAGGAAATTTTTTTTCGTGTCAGGTTGATGGTTACAAGGGTCGACGCGTTCAAGACGTAAAGAAACCGATCCAGCAACGTATGGTTGCTGAAGGCGGCGCGGTCTTGTACATGGAACCGGAGAAGAAGGTTATGTCGCGTTCTGGCGACGAGTGTGTTGTGGCACTTTGTGATCAATGGTGCGTTTATACACTTGTGCAATATTTCATAGCTGTACATTTTACTGTATTTGCTCGAAGCGGGATTCTCTCGTTTGAAGTATTTCAACAATTTTTTTCTTTGTCTTTTCACTCTCTCGAAATTAGATAAGAAGCAACGAGACTGGTTGATCCAAGGCATAATATTTATAACTTTCGCGCAGAAACCTTTCATATCCGATTGCCATGATTATAAAACACTTTTACAAAATAACGAAATCTATTTTTTATATCGAATTGCCATATCGCACAAAAAATGTAATGATCGCCTTCTTGGTAGAGATTAACTAGAATATGAATATGATTGGAATTTCACCAATTATTTCAGATAATTGATTTCAACTGTCGTTTAGATATTTTATTTAATTGTTTTGATTAGATTATCTATTTCGGATGTTAACTGGTTAAATTGAAAGTATTTCCCAGTTTGTGGAATTTAAGGTCCAAACTGCACTTTCTGTTGTCAAACAACTCTCAATTACTAACATGTGTTAGAAAATGCAAATGTTGCTAAATCAGTTGCTGAAGTTTATACTTTATACTAAAAAATCAAACGCTTTCGACAAAACAGAAGTAAATGCTAAATCATTGAAAGTGTGTTTGCATGTGCCTGTGACTTTCTGCCGGAAAGAAAAGAAAGACTTAAACCGCAGTTTGCTAGAATTTTTTAAAAATAATGATTGCTACAAAACTTAGACCCTAATTTGAATGTTACGAGAAAAAGGTTTGATGGGGTGGGTTTTTTTCGCAGAGCTTAGGACAATTTATTTTTTTTCCAGAAATTACTAATTTTTGTGAGCTTTATTTAGAAATTTCCTATATAATAAAATTCCACAGTTATGTTTGAGTGCATCTTAAGAAGAAAAAGAACAGGGCAAGAGCTCCACCTATACCAAGCAGCACATCTTACATGAAAGAGAAACGCCTGTGTCTTCTTGTAAATTGTCGGGTTGATTTACAAGTTTTTGAAAAGCCGCTTGCACTATCTAATGAACAAATCTTGTGAGATACAGCGACAAGAAGTTAGTTATGAGAATATCACTTACAGACTTGGTATTTGATGATGAAGTGTTGCCAAAAATATTTTGTATCAACAGATTGGCGAGTTTGGTAAAAATATTTGTAGACAAAAACCAGATGTGCTGTCCTTAGTGAAAGTTGATAAACGAAATGTGGTATGCTTTTCGATTTATTTCATGCATTAGTTCAGGGGTGGGGAACCTGCGACCACCCGGGCCAAATGCGGCCCGCGTGAACATTTGATATGGCCCGCATCATGATTTTCGTTACCCAATTTAGAGTGCAAGATCGCGTCAAAACGAAGCTCCATGATAAGCAGGTACTTAAACAGTAAGCCAGAAGCCTCTATCCCCTTAAGATAGTATGTCATAAGAAACCTCTATCCCTCGTAGCAAGATGAAGGTAGAATTTTAGGATAAAATAAATTGTTATTTTCGGCCCGCTAGCGATAATCCACAATTTATGCGGCCCGTGGTAGTAAATAGATCCCCCACCCCTGCATTGGTTATTGGTATATCATGTCAACTGCCTTGACCAACAAATAGCGCTTGTCTGATACAAGAAATATATAATTGGTGTAGTTGGCCCATGCATGTTTACTACTCAAACTTTCTTGAGTTTGAATGATTTGCAAACGTATTTTTTCCGAACGACGAACACGCTAGTCCTTTGCTGTTGCATTTTTAGCGAATGCGCGCATTGTTTTGGCTCCAGCACTATTCTTTGCTGTGAGCTCTCGTCTGATTGCTACTCGCAATTAGCCTGATTTGGTATTTGCTTCAAACCTGTTGTTACTGTAGGTAGCGTGTGAACTGGTTTACTTGACAATCACTATATTTTGAACCTTGTGAAAGCACCTGCACTGCTGCAAATCTCTAACTCTGTTAAGTCGTTGTTCTGAATTACAGCATTTTTGTAATCAGTTCCTGGTTTGCTGGTTCTTAGGCTTGTACGTGATAAAGCCTATAACAGAAAAAAAGGTTGTGCTCATTATTTTAGGTATCTTGATTATGGAGAGGAAAACTGGCGGGAAAAAGCAACCCTAGCACTGGAACAACTCAACACGTATGGAGAAGACACCAGACGAAACTTTGTAGCTACTTTGGATTGGCTGAAGGAGCACGCTTGCTCCAGGACCTACGGATTAGGTGATTAGCGTTTAATTGCGCATGTTTTCCAGAGTACATAACTGATAAAAGCATCCTAGAAATTCGTCTTTTTGTGCATCACTGAACTTCACATTTGTGTCATTAAAATTTCTGTTGCCACTGTCCGATTTATCTCAAAAGACTGCTCTTTGCATATGATAACCTACCCCCGATTGTAAACGAACAATGGACGAGCTTCCTCATCTGCAGCAGCTGCTGCCCAAGTAAAATCCCAGTCACTCACCAGCTCTGTCACCTGATTATGTTGATTCGGTTGTCAGAAAACTTCAGAGGTTATGTTTCCTGGCAGCTTGCACCCGACCTCGTCGTCTTTAGCTCCACCCACACCAACATGATTGAACCGGGTGGCGTGAAAGGTTCGCGAGGGGGGCGCAAGTAGAGCAACATCATATTGTTGAAAAGCAGGATAATGGAAAATAAAGTGTTGTTCTTTGTTTTGTGTTTGATTTTGAGGTTAGGTGAGGCGCGAGTACCCCCGGCTAACGCCAAGGGGGGCGCGACTGAAAAAGCTTAAAGAACCTCTGGTCTAAATAGACCACCATTGTTACTGTTTCTGGCAGGCACTCGACTTCCGTGGGATGAGCAGTGGCTGATCGAGTCATTGTCCGATTCGACAATCTACATGGCCTTCTACACAGTTTCGCATCTTCTGCAGGAAGGAGTGTTTGACGGCAGTGAAAGTAATAAGCTGGGAATCAGGTGCGGCATGAAGTGGTGTTCAGTGACTCTTGTTCGGTTGGCGTGGTGCGGACGTTACATAAAGTAGCAAGTGCCATATGAGCGGTATCTCAAGCTGTCCAAAATTGAAGCTCGTCCGGAGCAGTTTCTGTTCGGTCTCGCAACAAACAAGCCGCCTTTTCAGGATTCAGATCGCAAGTTCAGAACCCATCTCAAATAATTTTAACATCGACTAAAAAGCAACCTGTTCCAGAGCACATTTGAAGTTTCTTTATTTGGTCCCACGCAAATAGCGCCAGCTGCTAAAACTGCTAAAGTACACTACCGATTGCTTCCACGGGACCATGACCACCAAGCTTCTTTTTTAGTATTTATCGCATCAAAGGGTCTTTCGTTGTAAGCACCAGCCGATAAACAGTGTACTAAATAAAAAATTAAGCCTAATGTTTTCATCAACGAATGGCAGTTTCCCATTGTGCAGATGCATGCATTGCAGGGCTGAACAAATGACCAGGGAGGTCTGGGATTACGTCTTTTTCAACGGAGCCTCATTTCCCAAGACGGACATTCCAAAAGAACATTTGGACAAGCTCCGCAATGAATTTCGTTTCTGGTATCCTCTCGACTTGCGGACATCAGGTAATGACATATTTCTTGCAAAGAATGCAATAAAAATGTCCGATCCCAGTGTCGAACATGTAAGTTAGGTACTGCCGCGTCTTCATCGATGCCCGCCCAGCCGTGTGGGGTGTAGGGATTAATCTGGTTGGCTCTAGGCACGGTGCCCCAAGAGACACCACCGCGCATGAGATCCGATGGTGATGATGTACAGGGAACAAGCTGAACAATAAGGTAAAATGTTGTAAAACCGGCTCTTTTCCGTAATTTCTTTGCTGTGAAATCAGCATATATAAATATTTAATAAAACCAAAATTACATCAAGCAACTGAACACTGATGCAATGAGTTACGCGTGGGCTGGTGATCATCCGAAAGTGAGGAATTTATAAAACGCTGTTGTGATGAATTCAGGCAAGTTAATGGTGCTTTGAGAAGGTTTGAGCGAAATTGCGCCCACTTTTCGAGACATATGACAAGATCGAAATCTGACCATGAGTGTGAGCCTGTCGTTCACTGGCGCGGTATCTTTGTTAGCCAGTTTCCGCTCTTGTTCCAACGAAGTCTTGATGATGTATTCGCAACAAGTGCTGTTTTCACGAAAAGTAAAAGAGAATAATGCAACCTGGACGTCTAGTACAGTGGTTGTCAACCTTTTATACTGGTACACCCTTTTGAACTTGTTAGAAAACCTGTACACCCTTGCCATTGCACTAAAATTTAGTGTTGTTAAAGTGTAAAATGTAAGGAATTTTTACGCTGTAAATGTCACTTTCTTAGCAGTTTTTTCCTTTCATTTCTCACAGTTCTCAGCATTCATGAATACCGAAATCTCACCCAATAAGCCATTCACGTTTTTGATCACATGTCAACAACCTTCCTTTGCGATCAAGGATTTTCTGCTCTTGTCGAAATAAAATGAAAAAAACAAACTCAGTCAATGATGTTGACCCTCATGAAAAACGCCATTGAAACAAGGTTAAAACCACATTTTTCACAACTGGTGTATGAAATTCAGCGGGAGCAATCACAGTAAATGAGATGATTTCGTTTTTATTCATACTGGGTGTTGCACAAACTTCATAAGCAGGAAAATTGACTTTCATTAAATTTAGTGTTACGTGTGCCGTGCCCTGCCGTTTTCTGCGATGCTTCAGCTACATGCGAAAACCCAACTCAATTTCCTCGCATGTAAACAGCTGCACGATCCATGGGAGGGAACTCAGATTCAAATAAAGCCAAAAATTGCCTTAAAATCAGTGGATATTGGGTATCCGTGTTGAGCAAGGAAAACCCGCAACTCCTGCCACAGTTGAAACACACGCTCTAACACTTTTCCTCTGGATAACCAACATGCCTCAGCATGGAATATTAACCTCATTTTTTGTCTGCTATCATGTCTTTGCACACTTCTGACAACGTTCGATACTTCTTTGATTGTGAGAGGACGAATTTCTCAATTTTTAACATCCTCAAGAACAATCTCCAGACCTGACCTCTGGTTATAATATTAAATAAACCTCTTACCACAAATTCTCAATTAATCATGCATTTCTCTTGACATTTCCCTTGACTGTGTTTCTCAGTTAATCGTGAGTTGAAACCTATTGCAAGTTTATGTTCTCCGAGACATTTCGGTCATTTTTCCGAAATGACTTAAAAATTTTCAGTAATTTTTTATTTTGGGAC
>Ga0210059_1005554_pt1 | contig 20291 bp, 14 predicted proteins | sample Ectturendosymbi2_FD_188042 | JGI IMG/M metagenome (GOLD analysis project Ga0210059, IMG submission 188042) | Ecteinascidia turbinata endosymbiont from Florida, USA - Sample 2 (SPAdes) (version 2) | ecosystem: Host-associated > Tunicates > Ascidians > Unclassified | place: Key West, Florida... | reverse complement strand
TCATGCGTGTATTTCAACAAAATGCATTAGCGCCATCAAGCGTATACTCTATACTACCGCAATGTATACGTCCTCATTTTCTTTCATGTATATGTGTTTTTTCATTTCTCTTTACTGCGATGCATGAAGTCTAGCGTTTTGCGTGTGGGAGTGAAGACGTTACTCAATACAATTTCAATTTACCACGGTTATCACGTCGCAACATGGGCTTAGGCTAATAACAGTGACAGTAATTTGGATATGCATTATATTGAGCTGTATATTTTTGCATTGGATTTGTATTTAAATAGCTTAAATCACTTTATCTGGAAAAGACTAAAAGTAACAGTATGTGGCCGACTGCCATTATCACGATATGCAAATACCTGATTGGATCATGATGATGTGTCAGTCGGTCTATATTGTGCGCTTCTGGCCCCTCAGTGAAAAGCAAATCTCAGGTCTACCTCTGTGCAAGTTATGAATACTTGACCCTTAGGATATAGTATTACACGACTTGAAAGTCAAAACAGAAAATTGCACCAATTTTGATCATTACTGGACCAAAAAATGATAATTTCTTTGCATGCAAACAAACTGCGTTTGTCGATCAGAGGCTCTGAGATTTTGCAAAAATGACTCTGACTCGAGTCTCGAGTCATTGATTGTGACTCGAGTCGAGTCATTCTGTGAAAAACGTGACTCGACTCGAGTCGAGTCGAGTCACCATCTTTCTCAACATGACTCGAGTCGAGTCAGAGTCACAAAAATCGTGACTCGAGTCACGCTATCACTGGTCAGTCGCCTAATTTATTCAGGGGTATCACATGAAACACAGATCAACATAACATTTTTTTGAAACTCTAAAATAATGCATACAAAATTCGTGGGAGGCTTTGAACGCCTGGTTTGTCCCCCACCCATGGTTGCGGGCCTAATTCAATTTACACGTGCATTAAACTCTGTGAAAAGCAGTTTTGATCTTTATTGCTTAACCATTCTCTTAAGTCTTGAGCACCGTACACACAGCGCGGAACTTGCATTGATATAGGCGAATTAAACCTATGGCAATCCACACACGAAGCTAAATGCACTCTATGGGCTTTTCTGCAGTCTATGTTTCATTTATATGCGCATACACTGTAAAATACGTTTTCCTATATCATAACTGTTCAATGACTATTTTTTCAAATCACGTTTTTCTTTAACAACTTTTTTCAAAAAATCATTTCAAGGTTAGGTTTTTCAAAATAGATCCTACGTCAATAAAACAACACCAAACATTTTTTAAAGTGCAGCAAAAGGAGCGGTAGCGAATAGCGGTAGCGATACCTCGCTACCATTTTTGTTCAGTAACAGGTGTGGTAGCGCCGCTATTAAATTTAGCAAATAGCAGGAGCGGTAGTGACGCTATTAATAAAGTAGCGGTTGCCCAGCTCTGCCCTTACCCACACCCTAACCCGACACATTTACCTAAACACCAAGTCTTTAGCCTTGAACATCAGTTTTCTCAGGGTAATTGACATTTAGATTATTTCTCTGTGCATGCGCCCATGGTGTGAAGTCAGAAATTTCGTTAGTCAGAAATTCGCTTGACACCAGAATCCGGACTATTACGATATTTTCAAAATTTGGCTTGGATCCGGTGTCAACCGAAATTTCTGACTTGCGAAATTTCTGACTTCACGCCATGTGCACATACACAAAGTAATATTTGTAAAGCCACAACAGTGACCCACACCAAGCGAATCGATCGCAATTTATTGCGTAAGGAAACTAGTTTCGTGTGTTACACATCTTCAGTCCTGCACAAAAGTCAACATATGAAACAAAAAGAAAAAATTACGCACTGTTGCTAAGATCAAAACTCAAGATTACAAAAATTGAAGATTACAAAATTTTTCACAATTGTAACTCCTCCACTGAACACAGCTACAACACTGTTCAACGAACACAGATCGCAACGGCCATTAGGCACTTCTGACTGACAAAACATACTCTCCGCGTTTAGCGTGGTTTCTGTCTCAGGCGATCAAGTGGTTTGCAACAGACCGTAGCGTGCAGCGGAAAAAGTCAAGCATGCCAACTCTAGTTAGTTCGTGCAGTACAGTGAAAAAGTTTACACTGCAGTTGCGGTACAATAAACTCTACATATCAAATACGCTGAGAAAATTGATGATTAGAGCTTAGGGATTCGTGTTTAGGTAAGCGTGTCGGGTTAGGATGAGAAAAAGAAAAATAATTGAGGTAAAAGACTAAGTCCAAAAATTTTCACTGGTTAAAGTTATTTCCGTGCTAAGAGCTTGTTGTGGGTACCTGACATCTAACCAAAATGTTTTAATTTACGCAACACACATCAAAAAAGTCATTGCCAAACTTTATTTTTTATTCTGGGAAGTAAAATAACTGAGAAACAATAACAGGTCAGAAATTTCGCAGAAGTCAGAAATTTCGCTTGACACCGGATGGCAAAGTGCAAATCGCTTTAAAATTTTGGATCAGGACAGGACCCGATTGGACTCAACAAATGGAAAAAACGCGGAATTTTTTGTTGTTGAAAAGCTGTCTTTTGTCAATATTTTGAATTTAATTCGGACTTGGACTTCACATTTGATAATTTTTTAGGACATGGGTTGGACTTGGACGGAATTTCAAAAATTCAGGACTGGATCTGGAACACCAAATACGACAGTCCGCTCATCTCTGGAAGACGGCAGAGGTAGGCACGGATACGAAAGGTCGGACTCAACTCTGGCAAGGTTCTGCATTTTTTTCGTACCAGGATAGGGTCTCGGAGTGGAAAATTGTGCAGAACCAGACCCAGATTCCCACTGACTTTTATTTTTGGCAGTAACAGCATTCTGTATGATCTCTAACCCCAATTACACATAACACATGATTAGAAGCGATGCAGCTAGTAGCTGTGATTGGCCTTACAACTAGTCAACGTCGTGCGTCAATGAATTGCAATAAAGCCACAGATGCGGACTTCATTGTGAAGGGCAACGCAGTACGCACGTACAGCAGAGTCTTGCATGACTTACTAAGCAAAAAACAGGCGTGCGATATAGCCAATGGTTTACTTGGACAATTTATCAGTGGTGAAGCCTATGTGATTTAGCACCATTAGTTGATGCATCATCTTCAGCAACTAAGGTGCAATTCAACAGAGTGTGTTTTCACTTTTTGTACATGCGTCAAAAGCTGTTAACCACTGCTTCTCATTTGTAACTTAGGTGGTTGCATATTATACGGTAGCCTATACTGATTTACCCTAAGTTAGAGTTACAGTATATGCAGTGATGGCATTCACAAGTGTTAAAAACAGTTCTGTTAGAAAAATTTTTAAATCTAGGCTATGGAACACACAAGCTGCAAGCTGTAATTTTCAGGGGATGTATCCAGTGCATGAACCAGCAAAATTTTGTGACCATCCACTTAAACATATCAGTTCGAGTGCTCTCTAATGAACCATTTTCATGATAGTGCATTATGAAACTTATTTGTTCATGAGAGAGTAAAAAATAAACGTCGTTGTCCATTGCTTTTTTTATTCAGATTCACGGGCAATATCCAGGGATGTAGTGCTAAAAAAAGAGGTGTGGGAACGGCGTTCCCAAACCAAATATAAAGGAAGACCGCACCAAACAGTTCGAATAAAGTAAGCATTCACCTACGAGAATTTCTACACTTGATCTTCCTTTTTCACTGTAGATTCTTGACTAGCAGTGGGAATCTGGGCTTCTCTAGCACATCTGTGAGATCGCAGCCAGAGATGGGGCGATTACATCACCAAATGTAATCGATTACGATTACTTCTCACATGCTCGATTACAATTACAAATAAACAAAATCACAATGTAATCGATTACGATTACATTGTAAGTAGTCACGATTATAATCGCGATTACATTTGTCTTGAAACGTCCTCAGAAAGAAAGCCAAACCATCTGCATTGTTTGATATGAGCATATGTTCAGACAATATACGATGTGAATTAATGCAATATATGAAATTACCAATTCTGTATAAGGATTAAAGCACTGGAAAAATCACATTAATTCTTTACTGAGAAAGATTGTGCAATCAACAAACCAGTGGCGCAATTAGAGGTTTGATCCATGGGCGAAAACTTAGCTGAAAGGGGCCCACTGGCCGCTGTCAGGGGCCCACCAGCCAACACTCAGAAAAAAACTTGAGAAATCATGGTGGATACAGATGTGGATGACTATACTTAGAGCGGAAAATACTCTGGTAATACGTCCCTTTGCCTCCTGTCAATTATGCCACTGCAACAAATACGTTAAATATTTATTAAAACAATGATCAATGTTTAAAATGTTTGTTACAGTTAATAGCATCAACGTTTCGCATCTTTTATCAGCAAACGACATATATTGATCTATCAGGCTTGAACATTCGTCCAGCAACGTTGAAAACCCCTTTGTTACAAATGTAAAAATTTCTGACTAATCTTTTCAAACTGTGGGTTACGATGTTTTCAGCATGTCCTTTGCATCGTCTGCAAGCGCAGCATAGCATTTTATTGCTTTTCATTTGAAATGAAATAAGCAGTGATGCTGATATAGCTGCGCATCTGTCTATAGGACCAAAAGTCATACGGTCAATAAAACTTCACTGGTGTTGTTGAGTTTTTTTACCAGTTTCCGTGAATGATCACTGTTCACATGCTAGTTATCAGCGTTGTGGACAGGTGCTTTCGACTTGGGTTAAATTACATCATTCCTCTGAAAAAAAGTTAATTTAGGGTATATAAATTACTGTACTAAATATATAGGCCTACATAGAATACTCAAGCATTTGCATTCATATGTTCACTCTGAATATATACAAATAAAACATCGTGAAGTACCGCTATCTCTTCTGCTGCCGAAGTATCAACCAATTTTCAAGAAAAGCTCTTATTTTTGTTGCCAGGTCTCTACTAGACTAACTACGTTATTTCGTGTGGCCAACAGTAAGGCTTCTGGAACAAAGTGAGAATTCGCAACAAACACTGTGCTTGCCGCTTGACTATCTGAATCTAATGCACACGCAGGCCCATAACCAGCGTGGGACACCAGGAGGGGCAAAGAGTTTTCTGGGAGGGGCCCAAATTGTTTGAACTATGTCCAATAGTTTTAAACGATGTCCAGCACATTTTTCTAGGAGGGGCGAAAAATTTTCTAGGGGGGCTTGGCCTCTCCTGCTCCCCCCTGGTTACGGGCCTGCGCCCACGTACGGTAAATGGCCTCCCCTGAAGCATAACCATAACAAATGATGATACAGTAAAAGGAGAAAACCCAGCCGCCAAAACTGCGGTTCATCGCACAGTGATATACTATGAATATTGCCAAGTTTAATCGCAAAATTCATCGTCTGTTACAATTTAATTTGCTGTGTATTCGATTACGATTACATGTCACTTTTAGTCAGTTCAATCGATTATGATTTCTCAAAAAATTGTAATCGATTTTAATCGATTACGATTACCTCAAGCCTGATCGCAACCATGTTTCAATGGCTTCAACGTAATCGTTTGTATCCCACATTTTCAAGTAACGTAGTTGCTAATGCAAAAAGGTGTGCGAAAGGCGTTCCCACTCCAAAAAAGGTGTGGGAACGCCGTTCCCACGCATTCCCACCCCACTACACCCCTGGCCATATCACAAGGAATGATAATTGAACAACAAAAGAGCATTGAAATTGTTTTATCGAAAGAAAGCCTATACGATCGAAATATTGTTATCGACATGAAAAAGCTGTAACAACAATGCCCATTAGTTTTACCAAGTATTTTCAAAAACCACAATTATAATTCCTAAATATAATATAATGGTGTTGTTGCATGTGGCCATTTGACCAAAAACATTATTTATGTAGCATGGTTTTCAATTAATCTGGCCTCTTTATTTGCATCAAAAACAACGCTTTGCTTGAATTTTTTCGAAGGCTACCTTATTTCCTAACATTTGAAATGCTTTGATAAACTTCTTTATTACATTTTAAGCTATGGTAAACTTGAACTCTTGACTTACATGGCAGTACAAAATAAAAAAGTTTTATGCAACATGCCTATCAACAGTGATAAATAATCCAACAAAATTTTATTGCAAATGTTCTGTTTCTCACAGATATTCTCCGCAAATAAATAATTGTGCAAGGATGGATAAGCATGTCGTACAGCAGTCGCAGACTGCAAGCAGCCGATCTTGGCCCCAGAACTCTAGGTAATCTTCAGAACTCCAAGCCTAGCCTATGCGCTTTCAAGTAAATTTATAATTGTATTTGGTCTTTGTGTGATTGATGAAAGTGCATACATAGTTAATCCATCAATATTTTGAAGTGAATTAGGCCACGTTGTTCTGGGCCTATAGGCAGGGCTACCATACCGTCCTTATTTCTAAGATTTGTACTTTTTTTGCAGTACTACGTGTTGGAAAATATAACTGTCCATATTTCTAAGAAATGTCCTTATTTGAGACTTGCGTCCTTATTTTTTCTTATTTTCTGTAGCATAACAATTTTAAATAAGTAATATCTGATAGACACACAGACCATTTCTATCTCATCGTAAACATTTTGTAATCAAAGTTGTTTTGATGTCTCGAAAGTAGTATAATCTTGCAGCACAGAGAAATAACGCACTATCAGGTATTGTTAGCACTGTAAGCTGTCTGCTCTCGTTAGGATTCTTAGGAAAGCTGGTTTTGTAGCGAAGGTTGAGCATTTAATTGATTCAAGCAATAAGCAAGCGAAAAAACATTTCCCGTGACGATTACAAGAAGGAAGTCGAGAATAAGACATTGCTGAAGCAAATGACTCCTGAAGATAAATAGGCAAAGATATGATCTGACGTTGGTTGTGCAAACAGAAACAATTGTTTTCATTTTGGGCAATATCATCAAATTTTCTTCAGCCGTTCTTATTTTTGGTTCTAGATCCGTAGATCGATGGTAGCCCTGCCTATAGGCCTAAGCTTGACAGATGTATTAACTTTCGATTGCCTTACATATGACCTTTCACGAATTGAAACACTTGATTAGTAAAAGTTCCTAATCTAACAGTTTCAGCAAAACTCATGGTGATCAGTACATACCATGGTAGGCTAAATATTAAACTAATGATCAAAACCCTTCAAAATCATCAGAGCTTAGCTGGCACTGTTTAACAAAAGGAATACTTTTCATGTAAAAATCACATGCTAAGATCTTACAGATAAAATATTTTGCCTATTATGTAGGTATCATCACCTGCACCAACTGCGTAAAATTTGAAATAGAATTAAATACGACCCACTCACAGAAAAGTAACAGATTATCACAACAATCTACTATGTTTTCCGTTGTTTTTGGCTCAAAATCTAACAATAAGTGAAAGGGTTTGCTGCTTGCTGACATCAGTGCTTTCATCAACCAAGTCAATAGTCCAGACAGCATCTGATTTGTCACCACAACATTAGACATAAATTTTTCTCAAAACATTACATTTATTTTTAAAAAAACTAACAAGTGGCAGTATTGATGTGACCCATGCTTACAATGGTAGGCGATTCAAAATAATTGTCATTATGTTTGATGCATTTGAAAAAGTAAGATACCTTTTATATCTAAATACATGATGTTCATTACCAAAAATATACTGTTTTTTAACTCTACTTAACACAAAGCAATAGTGTTGGCAATAGCGTTTCCAGTGGATGGTATGATCATTAGGGCAACCAATTTTTGACCTAAAATCTTAACTTTTGACTTTATAATTTATAATTTTGACTTTATTTTGACCTATCAATTTTCCGCGTTTTCAACAGAAATGCGGAAATACAAAGCATATTCATATACAATATTAGAAAACAAACTGATAGGTTTGTTCTATTGAATTGAAACAAAAAGTAGTTTATCTGCAAAATCTGGCATTGCATGTTTCAAAAACGTCTGGCTACTTTCAGTTTCATGAGACGAACCTCGTTAATGATTTGCATTGTGGCGATGTGCTTCCACCATGAACCTTTTGTCACTTTTCACTAAGCACTCACAGATTATGCAAAATAATTCACCCTTCGGTGTTGAGGTAAACTCGGAAGAATATTCATGCAGTATCCTTCGAACGTTTGAAGAATTTGGTTGTTGAACCTTAGGCATGATATGATAGAAGAGTCAAATCGGAGAATCTCATAAAGTTAAAACACTATATATGCACAATGGATTACTCTACTGCAAGAAAATTTTGACCTAACGATAAATTTTGACCTAAAGATAAAATTTGACTTTTTTGATCTAATAAGTTTGGAGTCGCTCGCGGTATCAGCGTGAAATTTAGTTTGTGGACGTTTCATAAACTTTTGAAAAAGCAGAAAATTTTTGACTTTATTGACTTTTGGTTGCCCTAATGATCAGTTATTTCCATGGAAAAGTTATAAACGTTTGAAAAAAGCTAGAAGCAATCTGTCAAGTGAAGAAAAATTCTATAAACAAGAAGGGTTTGTCTGTTACAATTTAATTACAAGCGTAGCCTTTTCAATATTCACTACATATCATTTTATATATCAATGACATATAGCACGTATTATATGTCATTGGGCAGATCAATGACCTTGTAATGCATGACTGGAAACAGATACGGCTAGTAGCTGTGATTGGCCTTACAACTAGTCCATGGACCTCAACGTCACGGGTCGGTGAAGTACAATATGCCGCAGATGTGGACTTTGCTGTGAAGGTCAACGCAGTGATCATGGTACGTGATTTGCGTGACTTTCGAAGCGAAAAACAGGCGTGCGCGTGCGACGTAGCAAATGGTTTACTTGGACAATTGTATCAGTTGTGAAGCCTATATGATTTAGCACAACGGTGCACAACCTGCGGTCCGGCCGCATGCGGTCTTCGATAATGAAATTTGCGGCTGTCTACATATAATTTAAAATAGAAGATTTGGCGGCCGTGCTGGCATATATTGAATTTAAAATAGAAGATTTGGCGGCCGTGCTGGCATATATTGAAGCAAAACAAACGCAAGGCAAGAAAATCAGTCGACACGATGCCTAACAAGCTAGATGGTGATGTAAGAAAGAGTTATAGAACGAATATGCATTTATGTTTGAATGTGCTCTGTGGTGGTTGGCACTTGGCAGTAACCTTCTCTTTAATTCAACGTATCTCATAAACATAACTCGAACTCATTGGCGGCCGTACGTCATATAAATAAAAGTAATGCGACCGGCAATAGCAAAAGGTTCTACACCCCTCCTTGAGCACGATAGGTAGATGCATGATTTTCAGCAACTCAGGTGCAATCCAATAGAGTGCGTTCCCACTTCATTCAGCCTAGTACATCATGCGGCAGAAAACTCCGTTGTTAACCACTGCTTCTCATATAATGTGGTTAGGTTGCATTAATGCGCAGTAAGTTAGAGTTAGTTACAGTATATGCGGTGGTGGCATTCAAAAGTGTTAAGAACAGGTTCTGTTAGAAAAATATTTAAATCTGTAGTATGGTATGGATGACATGAGCTGCAAGCCATTCATAGGCTATATTTCTGGGGATGTTTCCGGAGGATGACCCAGGAAAATTTTGCCAAGTTGCAGTCATTACAAGCCAGAAGTTTAGGTTTGCTGATAGCTAAAATTCTAATAAAAAGCTTTATCAAGGCATGTGAAATCTTTAAAAGAAGTAAGGAAACCTTTGAAAAAAAAATTGAGCAAACTATTGTTTCTGATGCATTTAAAAATGTTAAGTTTATTGGAAACCATAGATACTTTCTTTGCTAAAATGACAGGATGCAACACCAATAGAAATTATAATTAAGAATTGCATTAATAGTTTTTAATAATGCTTGGTGAAACCAATGAGCACAATTGTAACGGCTTTTTCATGTCCATAAAAATGTTCAGATGAGTTACCATTTTTGTGCAATTACCGTATTTTCGGGACCATAAAGCGCACCAGATTATTAGGCGCAGTATCAAAAATTGAATGTCAGCTGATTTTTTTTCATACATAAGGTGCACCGGATTATAAGGCACATTAAATGAAGCAAAACTGAGATTAGCCAAGCTGTATTCAACTCTTTCACAATAACTCCCGAGTCGCCGAAGTCGTCCGAGTGAATGAGTCGTCACTGGGAGTTTAATCTGTCACACATGCTTAATTCGCTAGACACGAATAGAATAAAATAAAAGTTGTGCGTATGTTTGATTCGGTGTGCGGCAATGTAGCCTGGAGCCCCGCAGAGTAATATGATCTGTGGTACGTGCTAGCTACTCTCGGGCGTTGCTCATTGCAATTGTTGTTGGTTTATTACGCAACAGAATTGTCTGTTCACAAAAAATCGTACCTAGCAATTAAATAAATAGCACCGTTTACCATATAAAATTGGTTCAAGATGAGGAAGCACAACCAGATTCGTACATCAGGCGTACCGCATTATAAGGCGCACTTTCCATTTTGAGAAAATTAAAGGATTTTAAGTGTGCCTTATGGTCCGAAAAATACGGTAGCTATTTTTGAATAGTTACCCTTGTTATGTGGACCATGAGTCTGAATGAAATGAAAAAATTATGAATAAAAATATACAAGCATTTCTTTTTTTACTATATCAGAAATTTAATAAATAAAAATGCACTATCCTAAAAGTGGTTCAGTAAGCACTAGAATCGATATATTTGAGTGCAACTTCACAAAATTTTCCTGGATCATACTCTGGAAACATCCCCAGAAATATAGCCTATGAATGGCTTGCAGCTCATGTCATCCATACCATACTATAGATTAAATTTTTTTTGACAGAACCTTTTCCAGTTTTGAATACCACCACCACATATACTGTAACTAACTCTAGCTTATGACATTATGCCGAACTTACCTGCTGTACGTGCGCAGGCCTTCACAACGTTCCCATCTTATCTACCGCTTTATTGTACTTCACCGACCCTTGACGGGCAGTAATTGTGGACTACTCGTCACGATTCGTGAACCTTGTACGAACAATGAAAAGCCGCGTAGTTGCTAATCATTTGTCATGATATCATTGGGCAGTTCAATACATCTGCCACACACGCTTCTGCCGACTGTTTTGCAATTCTGTCAAGCTTGACATCTGATGCGATGGGCTACATAGCGATAACCCTGCCTATCGATCAGACATTCAGCGCCTCTTTCCAGCCGTTTTTAAGCGTGACGGGCTAGCCGTTTTAAATCATGTGTTATATGTCATTATTAACACTAACACCTTTGATTTGGAACCCGATTTTGATTGGATTTGATCATTTTGTTTTGAACATCTTCGCAACTTTCAATTCTGTTTCGAAACTGTAGATTAGTGTATTTAATTTGTGAAGTTTCGTTCAGTGGAGATTCTCACGTCCGTCTGTTTTGTACATTGTGTTTGGATAAATTTTGAGCCTTGACAATTTCCAATGATACAAGCCTGCTCCTGTCTTATGTATCATGTCATTAAAAAGTTACAGTATTGTTGTGACTTTGACTGATCAAGATTCCTTTTCTTGTCTCATAGTTATAGTTGCCTCATGAGGCAAAAGCTCTGCGTGGACCATCTTGGTTTTCGTTTTAATGTTTAATGTTTGCGCCTAGGATTTCGTTTCAGGATTAGGGTTTTGATTTGGGTTTAGCTCATACAATGCAGACAGAAGCCCATAAGAGCTTGCAAGTTGCAAGCACTGAAACCATGACAACACTCTTTCATGCATATCGCACTGAGTCGTTACAGTCGTTACCGTCAACTAAGTAGGTTACGTGTTCCAAACTTGGCATGTGACCACTTCACTTCAACCATCTGTGTTCAACTACAGTAGAACCAAAATGACTCCAACAATGATTTTGCCAGATGATACGAAATAGACCAGTGTTTCCCAAACTGTGTGCTGTGGCACACTGGTGTGCCGCTGAAGAGGCTGAAGTGTGCCGTGCAAGTTTTATGCTTTGACAAAACCTTCTGTATGTTACATCACTTCCGTTACAAAGTTTGTGAAAAGTAGGTTTTTATAAAGTAGGTGTGCCGTGGCCAAATCCAGTATTTATTATAGTGTGCCGTAACGAAATAAAATTTGAAAAGCTTTTGAAAAGCGCTGAAATAGACAATATCTTGCAGATAGCCTGCTAGGTTAATCATGATAGGATTTTGGATTTTAAATAATATTTGGATTTTAAAACTTTCACTTTTCAGATTTGGAGTGGATTTTGAAATGAAATTGTTGGATCGAAATTGTATTTGAAAAACCTAAATCCGTTCATCCGCTATTACCGTCTTCTTCAGAAACACCATAGCAGAAGACAAGTGTTGCAGCTTGGAAAATAATTAATATGTTATCGCCCGAGTGGGCCTACATATATTGTCTTAACGGTGACATTTACGTTGTACAGGGGTAAATATGACAGAGATAAATCAGGCTTGACTTGTTTTTGTGTGACTCGCAAGGTTTCGAGTCTTTGTCAGGATTCTGAACGACCTGAATCATGAATCAACCAAGTATGTTTCCCAAAAACCTGGTTCGTTGAATAAATCAAACAAAAAATATTAATCTTACTTCTATATTGTGTGTTTGACTGACTCCAACTACGCCGCATATTTTGTCAGCGTCGCAGAACATCTCGCCGTTTTACTCTTCGTTTCAGATACTGAATGTCAATTAGCGAAAAGTCGCTAGCGCCATCGTGTGTGCATACATTGTCATAGCAACTTGCCTTGCACAAAGCCAACAGTTTATCAGCTAGCGTCAAGTTAATTTGATTTCCTTCGTCTCGGCAGTGTAATGGTATCGTAATTATAGTTTCTTCATTGTATTAATCATTTTGGCAGGTATTTATCTGTTAGCGTACGTCTGAAAGTAACACCATGTTGTCGACGCAAAGACCTAGAAGGACTAGAGAATACACGGGACCAACGCCTCATTCTGTAGCCATTGTAAGTAAAGAAATTAGGCTACCTGGTAAAGTTATTGTCATGCCAATGCTAATTGTTTATTCTTAAAACAATATTTTATTTCAGAGGGCAAAGATGCCATCAGCTAAACTTCCAGAGCATTTGATTTTGGAGCGTAGGAGAAGAGATGATTTACGTGAAGAAGCCATACAAATATCTAAATACAACAAAATGTTTGATTTAAAGGTACAGTGAAGCATGTGTAAACTTTTGCCATAATTTTATGTGATCAGTCCGAAAACAATGAAGAATTGTGTGACCAATTTATACTAGGCATTTTTTACAAGAAAAAATTTTTAGGATGATGGCATGTTTTTAACTTTTTGTATGTTTTTGCTAGGCAACAGATGAATTGTAACTCAAGCTATAGCAGAAAACACATAAAACAAAGGGTCTGCACATATCACTTTTGCAGTGGTGATGCTTCTTGATCTCTATATTTGCTATTAAAAATATCGTATCATATTTTCTTGGACTAAGCATAGCCTTGTTTATCATCCTCAAAAGTTGTCAAAAGATATTCATTTCTGAGTGTAAAAAATTACACTGTATTTCCTTTTACACATAAGCAAACTAACTTCTCTCTCATGTATACCTCAGGTCATCTTTTTAAGAGGTTTAAATACTTACGCTAAAGTAAATAATTAAATCCTTTGCTCTTATTTAGATTAACTTTAAAATCAACAAGTTACTTTTATATCCTTGTAAGATCTACATTTAACTGAGCAAGAAAGATGAAAACCAAGAAAATTTTAAAATTTTGTCTTCACTGTGTATATACTATATTCAACTCAAATTCATGTTCTTTTGCAAATCAATAAGAATATAATAAGAAACATACAGGAACAAATAATCTAATAATGTGGAAGGTACATGTAAAACACAGATTAGTTGTTAACAAGAAGTATATTATTGGTGGTGCCACAAGTGTCTGCTTTTTACTATTTAAGTGAGTTAGGTAAATAAGTTTGAAAATAAAAACAAATCCTTCATGTTACCCTGCATTTATTTGTCACACACTTGTATGAGATATGATTCTGACACATTTCACTATGACTCAGTTATCAAGGATTATAGGCCTAGGAATTAAACTGAAGTCATTGTCCATGAGATCTTGGAGATTAGCCTTACTCAGTTTGCCTTAAAAGCCTCAAATTGCAGCAAGGGTACTCCCTAACAGTGTGAATCTTATCTTTTTTAATATAGTCAATGACAGTAGCACAAGGCACTTTGCACTTTTCAGCTATCTTTTTAGCCAGCCTTATATTAATTGTGGTGTGTTCTGGTGACATCCCATCAGGCCCGTAATCAAGGGGAGCGCAAGGGAGGCAAAACCCCCCTAGAAAAATTTTTGCCCCTCCTGGAAAAATGTTTTGGACAAAGTTCAAATCTGTTGGACATAGTTTAAAAAATTTGATCTCCTCTCAAAAAACTCTTCGCCCCCATTGGCGTCCCAAGCTGGTTATGGGCCTGCATCCCACTACTTGTTATGAAAACAAAAATATTGAATTATGAAGTTTCATTGTCAGCAACTCTTTGTTCGCATTGGTCTTTCTTGACCCTCTTATAATGTTGGTATATTTGTGAAATAGTCATGTTAGAAAAGGACTGTGATGTGGGATATGTGATCCTTATATCAATGTATATTTTCTCAAAGCCGTCCAAAACCCCCAATCAGAAATATCCAGCCCTGCATTGTTGGTGCAGGCTATTAACTTATTCTTCAAGCTTGTGGCCTTAGATAGGAAGTTCAAGCAAGAAGTTGACCTAAACATGTTAGCAAACCTTTCTCATATATTGTGCCTCTGAGTCTGTTACTGAATTGTGTCTTGTTGATGTGTAATGACTAGGGCAACCAAGAGTCAAAATTTTTCTGTCTTTTTAAAAGTTTGTGAAACGTCCACAAACCAACTTTCATGCTGATGCCATGAGTCACTCCAAAGTTATTATGTCAAAAAAATTCAAAATTATCGTTAGGTCAAAATTTTCTTGCAGTAGAGTTTTTTCTCATTATCGATATTTCATTAAAGTTACAACAACAGATTTTGATATGTTTTTGCAAGTTTATTTGCAATTCTGAAAATAGTAATAGGTTTGTTGCGACTTCTGACATAATAATTATGTTTAGCTCACTACTGGATGATTGAATATTTAGTCGACCAAGCATGGCAATGCAACAAACATGGTCTTACAGTATTTGGTATGCAAATTATCAATCCATTATGCATATATAGTGTTTTAACTTCATGATACTCTCAGATTTGACTCTGCTGTATTTATTAATGTACTTATCAACATGTCATTACTAAGGTTCAACAACCAAATTCTTCAAAAGTTCAAAGTATGCTGCGTGAGTTTGCTTCTGAGTTTACCTCAACACCCAAGGGTGAATTATTTTGCAAATTCTGTGAGTGCTTAGTGAAAAGTGACAAAATGTTCATGGTGCAAGCACATCACCATAGTGCAAAGCATCAATGAGGTTCGTTTCATGAAACTGAAAGTAGCCAGACGTTTTTGAAAGATGCAATGCCAGATTTTACAGATAAACTACTTTTTGTTTCAATTCAACAGAACAAACCTATCAGTTTGTTTTCTAATACTGTATATGAATATGCTTTGTATTTCTGCATTTCAGTTGAAAATGCGAAAAATTGATAGGTTGAAATAAAGTCAAAATTTGTACATTATAAACACAAAATTTTAAGATTTTAGGTCACATATTAGTTGCCCAAGTAATGACCCAATTTTCATACGAGGCTGTGATCCATGGAGTTTTTTGCTTTACATAAACAATAAGTAGGTGTGTCATCTAATTTCCAACAATTTTCAGTCAGATGGTTTCCCTAAAATCTTTTTTGTTTGCAGTGGTTCTTAACCTTTTTTTATATATATTACCCTTTTATGAAATATGATTACCACATTTACGCCAAAATACTCAGTGGTGCTCATTTATTGAAAAATTGAAATTAACAAACACTTAAAGCAGGGGTGGGGAACCTGCAGCCCATGTGTCCGCATGAACATTTGATATGGCCTGCATCAGAATTTTCGTTACCCAAGAAAGAGTGCAACATCCCTTCAAAACGAAACTCCATGTTAAGCAGGTACTTAAAATAGTAAGTCAGGAGAAGTTACTCTTCCTTATAGTTGGATAAAGATAAAATTTTAGAACAAAATTAATTAATTTTGCGGCCTTTCACTGATAATGCACAATTCATGCGGCCTGTCACAGTAAATAGGTTCCCCACCCCTGACTTAAAGTTTAGAATGATTTATAAAAATTTTTATTGGGTGCAATTTATGGTTCAGCAAAATTATCCCCTTAGACGATAAAATTTATCCCCAGGGGTAAATTTACTCCAGGTTATGAACCACTGGTTTAGGTCATACCCAAATGCTTTGATTGGTACTGCTGAGCTGAGAGCCAAGAGGACAATTCTTCTTCCATTGCTCCTTTTGCATGCTGTTGCGCATATGGGTTAAATTTGTCATGTAATTTGTCCTAGCATCAGTAGAACTTTGTTTCCTTTAGTTGTCTTATTTTGCTTTTGATGGTTTCTGCATGTTGATGGTGAATGTTGTTTTTTATTTATTTTATTATGCATTTTGTCGCAGACTGGTCCATATCACAAGCACATTCCAGTAACCCAAGAGCACAAAAATGGTTTGTCATACTGTATTACAGAATAGGTGTTAGCACACAATCAACACTGAGAGGGGCAAAACACTAACAATGCCCCAACTATAATGCCATTCATTCATCATCGTTGAGGGATTCGGCAGAGGGAAAGAAATAAAGGTATTCTAACATCAAATTTAGAGATAAATAACTAACAGAAAAAGCAAAATATATATTGAATGGTGGTACACATTGGCACACAAAGGCATGCAAGTTATCTGATCATGGTTTCAAAAGTTTTGCAACACATTTAGCATGCAACTGACAGCCCATTGTTTTTACAGTTAAAAGCAGGATTTGCTAGTTAGTGTTTTACCAGTTATGTATCTTACTTTTTGTATGTTTGGCTTGCACATGTCATGTACATGTAGGAGGTGGTAGAGGAATCACAATAAAATACAGAAATCCTGCAGTGCCACGAAGCACATGGAAGGTTTATGCTGCTACACAAAAGCAATACTGATGAGATGCATACACCGAAACAATGCACCAGGGGATACTTTATATTATTAACATTTTAAATATTAATATTAACATTTCAGCTGGGGAAAATTGTAATTTTTATTTCAGTGTTTAATGCGAATGATGATAATGTGCACTGTAGTAACAGCATATTAAGTATGCTGCTTCAATTAAAGAGGCATGTGTTCTATGAAACACATGCAAAAATATTTAAGTTGATACTGAGCATACCTCATGAATTTCTTGATGTAGTGTTCATTCATAAGCATGTGAGAAAATGCAATTAAGAATACTATTGTGCATTCTTTTGTAACTGATTATTTTTGTAAAAGCAGGGAGTTTGTTTGAATTTTGACTGTTTATTTATGCAAAAAATGAGCTGGTAGATGTATGTTTTCAAAAATCAATGTCATCAATTTTCTTACAAAGCAATCTGGTGGTTACAAAATGTTTTTACATGAGTATAAAACTTGGAATGTTAATAAGGCCACCCTAAAAATATGTTACAGTTTAAGAAACATTAAAAATAATACAAAACCACAATCAACCCAAATGTAAGAATTGTAAATGCATTGTTGATTAATACAAAAAGCTTAGTTTCATTCAAGGAAAATCGAGTTAAAGTAGAGCAACCTATTTTGCAACAATAAAACAGATATCACTATTTTTGACGGAGCACAAAAAGGTCTTATTAAAACTTGAAAGAAGTGTAAGTTAAGAGACCACACAGGCGAATATGTTTTTATGGAGCAACGTCATGTTGCTGCAATGGCAAATCGTTTATGGACCCATTGTCCCTCCTTTACGATGCATTCTAGTTGGTAAATTTTGTTGAAACTGTTCAACAGCAAATTTTTTCTGAGTATTAAAATCTAAATGGTTTCAGTATGGGCTTTACAAAAACATGCACAAGTACCACAAGTTCATACATTGACCAAATTCTGAATTTACTCATGTAGGTTACCGACTGTATCGCGTGAATTCAAGCCGCTTTATTGCAATGCATGTGTGTGTTTGCGCTTGATTTTTATATTGGCATGTTAAATTTCCCATGCTGACTTATTTAGAATGATTGGGAAAGAACGACAGATAGAGCTATTGAGAAAAACACCGTCAAAAGAAGGGTAAAAAATGCTATAGAGCAAAGTAAACTTGAACTGGACGAAAGACGACAAAGGTGAGTTTTTATTTAAGCATACTTGTGTTGAAATCATCTTAAAAAATAAATTCGTTGGATGCAAAACGGTAGTTTGATTGATCGCGGGTGTGATAACTTGCTTTTTGAGCTTAATCGAAATGTTGCCAACTTCGGGCTTACACGCCCTTTTGTCATGCTAGAAAGCAATTGCAATCGCTTGTCCGGTGAATGCAAACATATTTTTCCGCGATGTTTTGATTTATGCAGATTACGGGAAATGTTGGCAAATGAAGAACGTGACTATATTGAAGAAATGGAAGCAAAACAAGAAACCATGGAAGAAAGACAAAAGAAGATGGCCGAAAGAGCCAAAGTTTTGAAAGAAAAACGAGAGATAGAACGACAGCAAATCGCTCAGGAAAAACTTGATATGCAGTGGAGGTGAAAAGTGGAACCACCTTTTACAAACACATCTACTGTTACTTCATTAATTACAAAAACCTAAAGGTGGTAGCAAAGAACCGTGAACTCATACGTTTTTTGTTTTTTCGACAGTGCATGTCAGGCCAAAACTTGAACGATTTTTGGACTAACTGGCTTTAGTAAGCACCTATAGTTCGTTGGTGGTATTGCACATTGTGCTGTTCCAAAACCACATTGTAGCCTAATTAACGACATGCCGGAGGGGTGACTCTGAGATGGGTGGGAGTGACTCCTCGGCTGTAGATGTTGTGGCTAAATATCTCAACATAAAACACAAAGTTCAGCATGTGGCAAAGTTAAGTATCTATCGAAAATAATTTTTCACAGCAGAGAATCGAACATTATGAAATCTTTACAACTGCATATTTTGCATACTGAACCGGCATTTTCAGCTCTTGTTCACATAGAATCAAAGTAGCTGTGACAAAGATGCTTGTTATACCAAGAACCTTTTGTTGTAAACGAACCAGTCTCTTGCCTGTGCGCCATCTCATTTCGGTGCACAGCTCTCAAATAGCGTAAGTTACTTTTTGTCCCAACTAATCTTTTTCAGCGTATTTTGCCTAGTGTTGTTTTTATGATAAATGCTTTGCAATATTTTTCTCCATCTAGGTGATATATACCAAGTTGAGTGGACAAAATTCTGTATAGCACAATGCATGAATGAAAAACATCCAGCCACTATGTACGCTGGTCCCCACCCGTGCAAGAGAAGGCTTTTACCAAGAAATTACTTCCATTATTTCTGCCAAGCCATTTCAAATTTTGCCTTGGTAATTCCAAGCTTTGCGGCGGCTGATCACGATCATTTTTTTCTAAGCATCTCTTGCGACGGTTTGAATCCTGTGAAATTGTCAATAGTGCTGTTGAAAATGATTCACAAATTTGCAGTTGTATTCCGACTTGCATGGCTGTAGCTCAGGGGTATGTGTAATGTGTCTGCCTCTCTATCGAAGGAATGGGTGATCGATCCTCGGCCACTAAGGAACTCGTCGCTTCTGCGGTGAGAGTGTTAACTTCCCTGACAAGTGACAATATTCAGGCTTCGGTCTGCCGGCAATTGCCGTTGCCCAAGTAATACGAAAACTTGACTTACTCATGGGGCTAGTAGCCTATTTTAATGGGAAAGATCTTCTAGATATAATTAACGTGTTTTGTCGCTTTCACAATGCATTCAAAGAAACCAGTGCGAAGAATTGAGATCGGTCTTGTCACGACGGCACCAGGATGAGGTCTGCGTCGACCGCATGCACCAACTCGCCCTCAAAGCCGAACAAGAAAGAAGGCGCCAAGAGGAGGAGCGGTTGTACGCCGGTTTGTGGGAACACGACCGACTCGCAAAAGCGGCGCGAGAAGAGCTGGAAACTCAACAGCAAATCGAAAGAAATCGGTACGGTATCCATGCTGCTCGTGAAAAATGTTTGAAGTTAGTGAAATTTTCGTAAAATTTTTTGGGTTATTGCCGGCATATTGTATCAGCGTGCAATGTGCACACTCAGTGGCGGCTCGTGGTTAAATTGGCCGGGAGGGCTGCGAAATTTCATCTCTGGTTGAACATATGGGATTGTCGCCCTGGCTGTTTTTATAATGTAGTGGCGTTTCCAGTCACTCCA
>Ga0210059_1005553_pt1 | contig 20293 bp, 14 predicted proteins | sample Ectturendosymbi2_FD_188042 | JGI IMG/M metagenome (GOLD analysis project Ga0210059, IMG submission 188042) | Ecteinascidia turbinata endosymbiont from Florida, USA - Sample 2 (SPAdes) (version 2) | ecosystem: Host-associated > Tunicates > Ascidians > Unclassified | place: Key West, Florida... | reverse complement strand
CGTGAGATCCTTTTTCAAGCAGTTGCAAGTAAGGATGGGTAAGCGCTTTACTTACGCCTACTGGAAACCACTGGCTTGCTGCGGTTGGACGGCGGAAGTCATGGATAGAGTTCCTTATGTTATAATGGGCTGCTGTTAGGTTGCAGCAAAACAGGTTGAAAACCACTGGTCTATGAGAAACAATGATATTTTTGTTCATGATTCTCAACTACCACTTTTGCACCTTGCACTTCTCACAAAATAGCAACTACAAATAACGTGAAGTTTAAAGCAAACCGCAGGCACCTGACAGTCTACAAAACTACTTAAAGTAAACATTGAGCAATAAACAATTCTAAAAAACACAAAGAAATTAAAAAGGTGAAAATGTGTGAAACTGGTTTTTATCCCGGTTAGTTTCTGGATTGACGTTTATAGACTGTTTTTACTCTAAACCTATTCTGAAGCTTTTAATCTCTCGTTGATTTCGGCATGTGTCAAATGTACAGCCATAAAGACCTTTTATTTGGCCTAGGATCAAAATAAACTTTAAAGCTACACAGTTCTTTAAGGGAAAAGTAGAAGTTTGCAATGCTTTTAAAATTGTTTGAAGCAGTGTATTAGTGACATAAGATTTTTCACTGTCAATTTTTCCAGAATAAATAAATACTAGAGTCCTGTGTCTGACTTGCTGAAGCGCGAATGAACTAATTAGCGGTTAACTTTGTTTCAAAGTTTTCTTTGGTTAACATATTTAACTTTTTGCCTTTGAACTTCTATAATTCCGCTAATTCTGTTTATTCAAAATGTTTTAGAAAGCAGTGAATAAAATACCTTAGGTGTTAATCCAGTGTGCATCGAGTATTCCTGTAAACTTGTCTCTACATCTGTCGTGAAACTTCTATTTGTGGTGTTAAGTGAGATGGTCTCGTAAATCATTTTATTTCAAAGTCAGGTTATGTCATTTTGTACTCATTTCATCCATCATTTTGAGGGACGGTTTTCCATGAAATCTTCTGGCCTATTTTTGAAACAAATCTTGCTAGACGCAGTGTGCAGCTGCGATGTACTAAAACTACTTTGGTGAACAAAATCCAATAAACAAACTTGTAAGTTGTCTTTTGTTCCAGGATTGATAGTTCTGATTTTTGTTGCAGGCTAGACTAGCCACATTCAAGGCATTTGCCACATCTGATTTGAACTAAACCACTAAAATCATTTGAAAAACTGTATCTTTTTCTGATCACACTGCTTTTTATAAAAGATTGAAAATTTGGATATCGGAGTCCCGTGTCTGACTTGTCGGTCGGCGGTTGAACTTGGAAAATGTCTCATGGCTGTCAAGTATTTTCGCCTACGAGGTTGTTCTCTTGAGAAACAGGAAGAAGGAGCGGTTTGTAAACTGCTCAGTGGCCTGTTGCAACGAAAACAACAAGTGGGTTACTTTTGTTACAGCAACGATTGCTGAAATATAACTTTTGTGCTATGGATTTGCAAACTGAGCAAAAATGTTGAAAGCAAATTTTGTTTTTCTGCCTCGCAAATGAGAAAAAGAAAGGTGGAAACATTTACGCATCGTTTCGGAAAATGTTTTAACATCTTCGTTTACTATAGTGTCGGTAGGGTCATGTAGTATCTTTAGACGCATCATCTTTTGCCACGTACTAAGTGATAAGCTGTGTAGAAAGGATTTAAAAAAATTAGATTCTGAAGTTTAATTATGTGTCTTTTAATAAAAGTATGCAACACCGTCACTTGAAACCATTCCTTTGGAGCATTAAAAACAAATCCGACTCAGTTGGAAACGGAACTACTGACAGATCGACGTTCATGCATTTAGCGAATAAAACTAACGTTGGTGTAAGAGACAGATATATATGTTAGTACCACAACTTCGTGGCGCTAACTGCCTTTTCTAGTGACTTTCTTGAGCTTATCTATATAAACTTTAGGCTTTCGGCATTTTTTGTTTACATAGACAATAAATTGTTTTTAAAGAGTATTAATGACTTATTAGTTAACGCCTCTGTTTAGATTGCTTGTGTGTTTCTGGATCACGTCTCGGTTTCTGGAAAAGATGTCGAGCTCTTGTCTAAATGTCTTCCGAAGATAAGAGATGACCTTGTTGTCATGTACTGTGGCGTCGACAGGAATGGATTCGAGATGCTCAAGAGGGAATATGAGGATCTTTCTCAGCCGGTATGATGAGGGAATATATGAAGCTGCGATAGAGAAACGATTTGGTTAATCGCTTAAAAATGATCCTTTAAAAAATAGTTGGATTCATGGAGTACTTGTAGCGCGTAAAGGTTTTGTAAAACTACATTGTTTTCCAGAATTCCTTAAGGGTATTCCTTGGAGATGTTGAAGGTGTTGGCAACAGCGTCTCGTTGCAATGACTCGCCGGGCAAAAATTGCTTAGCCAGACTTGAATGAAGGCTTCGGTAAAGAGACTATTCGTCATTATCAATGCGCACTTGTTTGTTCTTCACTGTGACTTAATTAAGTTTGACGTACGACTATTAGGGGGGGTGTGATACCAGGTATCTCCCCTTGCCGGAACTAACAAGTACGTGGCATCTGCTTGAAAAACTCTCACCAACGTGTGGTCATTTTTTTCCAGATCCTCGCCTCAGGGCCGTTTGCAGTCGCTCTGGCATTCTTAGTTGTCCTCACTCTTTACTTGCTTATATGCAAGCAAGCTGTGCAGCCATTTAGAATCAATCGCTGCAAATAGCATTTGACTAGAATTTCAAGTCTCTACATCAGCTATGTCCAATGCGCGGCTCGCGGGATGCATGTGGCCTAGTCGAACGTTTTCTGCAGCACAGTAAGCTTTTTATTATTGTGCATGTACAATACAATGATAACTTGTCTTTATTTTGATAACCTCAATAAAATTCGACATTTTCGATCCAATGGTTTTTAGTGCCTGCTCATGTAATACATACTGGTAGATTTCCACGTGTCCACTGGCACCTTGGTGCCAAATTGATTTCTAGTTTTCTGGCTTTTACTCATGTGTTCCTCTGCATTAACTTGATTTCTAACTATATCCTTGTTGTTCCATTAACACTAAACTTGCCTATGGCATCAAAGTTTTGGGAGTGATTAAAAGTACCATACAGCCTTAACGTCGCAATTAGTATTGATTGAAATCCTTTCAGTAGCTTTAAACTAAACTTTGGTTTGCAAAAATATAAGCAAGTCATTCATTGTACGGCCCTGATAAAGATAGTGACACAATTTTTGGCCCAGTAAGGCATTTCGGTTGGACATAGCTGCTTTACATCCTTGCCTAAACTGTTTCCCACTTCTAGCGCTTCTCTCGAGAAATGTTTGCAAAAAACATCCAGCTTTTTTGACAGTTTAACTGGATCCGATTCATCTGACAAAGTAAGTAACACAATTTTTAAAATTCGGTAGTCGCTACCTGTGGCTAAGAGCAGCATTTAACACATTCAATCAGCAACGTTACAGCGCAGCCTATCATTGTTCCACGATGGTGTTCCAGGTGTTTTTACCATTTCGACTAAAACCCTTTGAGAGCGAAACTAAAACCTTCGCTCCCCATCAACAGTTTAAAGGCTTACGCGGGGGCGTAACGAGGTTAGATGGCGCCCGGGGCAAGAAACAAGTTTGGTTACCCAATAATCAAACTTGAGGTCTTTCGGAAGGAAATCTGCTGTTGAAGAAAGTACATGTCAGTGGCGTAGCCAGCCCAAAAATTTGGGAGCCAAAATTTTTTTTGGTGGGGAAAAATGTTTGATTTTAGGCGAATAACACTATTTTGCTTGGAAAAATGCCTCTCAAAGCACAAAATGACTGTATTTTCTGAAAATTTGGGGGTGGCCATGGTCCCTTTGGACCCCCGTGGCTACGCCTATGGTACATGTAACATTGCTAGGACTTTTCAGCGTCTCACCCAGTGGTTCGGCGCCCGAGGAATTGCGCCCCCTTACCCCCCTCGTTACGCCTCTGGGCTTATAATAATGCTCATGGCAAACTTTGGTCTGAACGCCTTGCAAACTTTATGCGAACTTCTCCACATTTTAATCATCTACCACGTAGCATCTATGGCTACACCAATTAAAATCTTTTTGCATGGCGGCTAAAGCCTGCTTTGTGTCATGGCAATATTTCTACAGTTGGTTGTAGAAAACCAATTGTGTATCTGGCCTGTAGTCCATAGTCACCTTTTCGAACATGCATGGCTTGTTTTTATTTCACAATTTCCCGTAAGCCACGGCTGTGTCTGCAGGAAATGCAAATCATCCGGTTGGTAATTATCACAATATCGGTATCATTTAATGCACATCCTTTGTGGGATCTGCAAAAAATTAGCACTGTGTATATCCTTCCTAGGTATTTTCCAGAAATGTATTAAATACAGTAAATATTTTTAATAGATTGGGCAAATCAAAGCAAAATTCATGCGTTTGTTTCATTGCAAAATTTTTTGTGCACTGAACATGAAGGTTCATCTCACAAGAAGCTGTTATCTTCGAAAAAATTTGCTATAAAAAGTTTTTTGCTGGTTTGTCTTTGAAATGCTGTACTTGTTTACTTAACTTCATTAAATTTGTGTATAAAGTGAAACGTGTTATATGTGGATTTGACACGGCTTGCATAGGGATGGAATGTAAGTCATGTGATTGCTTCCTCCTTTGAACATCAATGCGTTTTTTATTTTTTTTGCGTTTTTCGCTTGTATCGTAATGTTACAACGCATTATGGCTGTGGAGATTTCGCGTCCAGTAACGTGATTTTTTCCTGATGTGATCCCTCATGTAGTTGTTCTCATTTCAAGTTTTTCTAGAGTTTTTTTCTCTTAACAACTTAGTTCGATGCTTGTTTCTTGTAATGCCGGGGTAGTTTCCGATTACATTGTTTCAATAAAGCCGTGGCAACAAAAATCACTTAAAAAAATCAGCTCAACCTTTGTAGTTTCATTAACTGGTACACTATTTCCATTGCGTTACCTTAGCTTTTATATGGCTAGCTTTAAGTAATTAAAAGAGTTTAATAAACGTTTCTACCCGCCCACTTCTTCTTTACCTTCACTGTCGTGTAACATTTAATTAACACTACTGAAGGACTTCAAGCATCGCCCGTTTATGTGTAAATTAAATGTATATTCTATGTATTTTTCAGTTATGTTCTAATAAGAGCTGATGATGCCTACCTTGTGGGTCAAATATATTCTCTGTAAAATCTTAGTGTCTGATTTTTGCTGGGAAAGGATTCTTTTCGATAGACAGTGTTTTTTTCGCTGTGTCATGTTCTTTTCGGAGTCTTATCAGAAAAAAGACAGAAATAGGATTTCCGGGTTTTCAAGCAAGCTTGCTGCAGATTTTTCAATTAGTCAGTCACACAGGATATTGTGTTGGATTCTCAAAAACAGTTAGCAGCAAAGGAATTGCGAGTTTATTATCAAAATATGTGTTTTGTCTTAAAAACCATCGCAACGTAATCGGCATTGCTACCGAAGTGAGTGACGATATGTTCAGTTTCTTCCATTTTCATACCAGCTTTTCCTCTGGAGAGGGTCCCGGGGGCAACAGCCCTAGTAGGGTGGAGCTTTATTTCACCGATGCATGTCACCAGGGTCCAAAGCAAGCTCTGGCGATTTCATATTTTTTCTAAAAAGAGGTCCAAATCTCAGAGCCATAAGACAATTTTGAAATCTTGGTGAGTTTGTGCGTGACTATTTTGGTCAAACGGAAAAATTGTTAAACACCTCGCAGCAATAAAGCTGACTACGCATGTGGATTGCTCAGTGACATTAAATCGATCGATGTTTTCAAAAAATCCGGGGGTTTTGAAGATTTGGAAAAGAGAATCAAGACTTCCATTTTCTTGCAATTGAAGCTGCAGACGTCGAAAATATAAGTAGAAAAGAACGCATCCAGCTGTTAACTCAACAAGCTAGCATCATCAGAGAAATACACGTTGCATACAGTATCAGCCCACGGGACCGTTTTTGCATTCTAGAGGTAAAAATTTAACTTTTATTCTAACAAAAGCTGATTGTTAGATAATTTTCTTTCAATGTAAAGCAAGAAAATCAATGTTAACCATAGCTGCTTGTGTCTCTCTTTTCTCGACATTTTTTGTAATTTTTCCATTGTCAACAAAATCGTTTAAGTATATAGAAAATAGAATGGCTAGTTAAGTTACTATTTTAGTTTTGCATTTTGCTATGAGTTTCGGCAAGCAGGCCAATTAAAAGAAAACCCAGATTATTTGTAAAATTGTTTTGTCACCGCGGATTGTTTAATATTCCACTTAGCGATTCACTTTTCAACATATTTTAGCGTAAACTGAACGGTTTGTAGTAGAGATTTTGAAGTAAGTGTTGTTTAATACATGCCTGCATTTCTACAAAACCCGAGCCATCGTTTCAGCAAATGCTCACTTCCTCAGCATCTAAATGTTCCATTTAACAATGTTTTGAAAACTACCAACGCATTAATTTTCGAAATCATGCATTCCCTGGCCCTGTTTTTTGGAAGTTTGAAAATGCTGAATAATTGTCTTTATTATAGACATTATCATTAAAAAATGAACAAATATGTACAAGCATCTTTTTCCATTTCAATGCAGTACAGTGCTGCAGACTGTTTTTAATTGCTTCACATTACAGTTTTTGCAACATTTTATCCAAGAGTTTAAATGCATATTGGATTTAGTCATTGCACCCTTCCATCCGTTCCTTTAAACGGCCGGGATGTTTTCTTCAACCTGGTTGTGTCTCCGATTAGAGGCGTTTTTTCAGCATCAAATTCGTTGCCACTCTGATCAAAGGGCTTGTGAGAGAGAGACGCATCTACAAAAGTAGATAAAACAACCTTTATTAGAAAGAATTTAAATTTTCACGTGTCTTCAATCGTTGCAAGTAACATTTGTTATCTTCCAGTTTCAGTAACTTTGTCCACTCTTTATGTCCCGTGCGGGCCACCACAGTGGCCCAACTTTGCAACTTTTTGCAGCTCCATAAGTCGCCAGCCGATTGAGGTAAGAGAGTTGTTCAAACCATCTACTGATTCGGCAAGTCTACTAGCCTTAGATTAAATTTTTTTTCGTGTTGGAATTGGGGTTTTCTGTGGGTGACGTCATAATGGGGGCATGTTTTAGTCTTTTTGGTCAAATTTACCTGGCCCTGGACAACATCCCAACAAACCATTTTTTTGGCTCAAGTTTTTTTGGAAACTAGGTTATGATCCGCGTCTTTAGAGCCCTTGATTGACTTCCTAGCATATCTGCAGCCAAAATTATGGCTCAATAACCCAATTTTTGACAAAAATCAAAAAGTATCACGCAAGGTATAATTTGCCCTCTCAAGGCAAACTTTGGCCAGCCATAACTCGGCAGCAGATTGAGCTAGAGAGCTGTTCAAACCCGCTAAAGACTTCTATTTGAATAAGGACTGAAGATGTGTAACACACACGAAACTAGTTTCCTTACGCAATAAATTGCGGTCGATTCGCTTGGTGTGGGTCACTGCTGTGGCTTTACAATTATTGTTGAATGATAAGCACAAGCTTGAATCATTGCAAGATGGGAGCAGAACCAGGCAGGAGATTCCTCAAACAGCCGGCTGCAAAGCTAGAGCCTGTAATTGTTGTTTCCGATAAGGAGAGGCTATTCCCAGCCGCTGGTGCTTTCCGCTGAAGTTGACATCAATTTAAAAAACTTTGAGAGACAAGGGAATGACTTACGAATTGTTGCTTGAAATTTTTAGCATGGAAAAACTGAATAGTTTATTGTACCGCAACTGTAGTGTAAACTTTTTTTACCGAATTACTCCTTTTCACATTACCGCCCGAACTAACTTGAGTTGGTATGCTAGACTTTTTCCGCTGCACGTTACGGTCTGTTGTTAACCACGTGATCATCTGAGACAGAAACCACGCTAAACGCGGAGAGTATTTTTTGTCAATCAGTAGTGCCGAATGGCCGTTACGATCTGGTTCGTTGAACAGTGATGTAGCTGTGTTTAGTGGAGAGGTTGTAATTGTGCTCAATTTTTGTAATCTTGAGTTTTGATCTTAGAAACAGTGCGTAATTTTTGCTTTTTGTTTCATATGTCGACTTTTACGCAGGACTGAAGATGTGTAACACACACGAAACTAGTTTCCTTGCGCAATAAATTGCCATCGATTCGATTGGTGTGGGTCACTGCTGTGGCTTTACAATTATACGTCTAAAGGCTTGTGAAGCTTAAGTTTAGACTGAAAAAAATATCAAGTTTTGGGTTTGGGGTTTTGGATGACGCCATGATTGGGGTACGTTTTTCGGTTATTTTGATGACGTCATCGACCGATCCAACGAGCCTATTTCGTGGGGCAAAATTTCACCGGATTCTAGGCTGTAATACGAGTCTTTAGAGCCCTTGATCGAATTTCTATCGTGTCTGGTTCCAAAGTTATGCCAAAAAATCCAAATTTTTCAGGAATTCCCTATGGAATTTGAGGTATTTTGGCCATAATTTTGGAACCCGAAACGCTAGAAAGTCCATCAAACCTTCTAAAGATTTGCATTATAGCCTAGAATCCACTAAAACGTGAACCATGAAATCGGCTTGCATGATCGGTTCGCATGGGATGATGGCTTCATCCAAAAGTAAACAAAATATGCATCAACATACCCCATCATGTAAACATCAATAAAAACCCAACATCCAAAACTAACATATTTTTTTTATTGCAAACCACAAAACTTTTCTCATCTTGAGAGGGTTTGAACAGATCTCTAGAGCTCAATCTGCTGTCGAGTTATGGCCATGGGTTCAAAAATACCCAAGGTTACCTTTAGTGGGAGTTAAATGTTTACCAATTTTTGTTTTTGAGCCATAATTTTGGATCCAGATATGCTAGAAAACCAATCAAGAGCTCTAAAGACTCGGAGCATGTCTTAGTTTCCAAAAAAAGCTTGAAACAAAAAACGGCTCGTAGTTGGCGTCCAGGGCCAGGTAACCTCAGCCAAAAAGGAGCGAAAACATGCCCCCATTATGACGTCACCCACACGAAACCCCACGCCCATAACTGAAAAAGCTTTTTCAATCAAAACTCGAAGACTTGCCGAATCCGTAGATGGTTTGAACAGCCCTCTAGCTCAATTGGCTGGTGAGTTATGGAGTTGAAAAAAGTTGCCAAGTTGGGCCACTGTATTTGCCCGCGCAGGACTTCAATGCTTGAGTTTGTGTTCACATTTTACAAACTAGCTTGAACCAGTCTGCGACACACTGCCATTTGACGTTATTATTCAACTAAAAAAACAGACATTTTAATGCTCCAAGCAAGAAAACCACTTTTGACTTGGGTTTAAATTGCTCAACATCAGCACACCTTTGAATCAGCCTTTGGTCACAGTTCGCTGTACCCTAAATGCCGCTGTCAAATAAAAGTCTATGATCTTGACAAAAACAATCAAGAATCAGTGCACACTTAAATGCTATATGCAAAAAGATTCGCCATACGTATCGCGAATTACTGCTAAGATCCAAAAGTCATGCGTCTCAGTCTAATCTCCTCAATCAGTTACACTTGTTATAACCAAAATTTGCTTTGCGCATTGTTGATTTTTATGATATTCAGCAGTCTGCTGGGATAAGACTAATGCGATTGATTTAGAAACTGAAAATGCGCGTAGTTCTATGTTCACTGCAATTACCAGGTCAACTGTTAATTTCGTTTACATTGGCTACATATTCAAATGATACTTAGAGTAAACCAAGACAGTGTTCAGCATCTTTGCATAAAGACTGTTTTATAATAGAATTGGTAAGGGTGTTTAACGAACAATTGAAATATGTAGTGTCTTTCAGACGAATGGATAAATGGCCCAATTTTCACAGGGATGGTTTGCTACTAATGGCAAACATAATTATTCCCGGGTTTAGTTAAGATCTGTCAAGTAGTTTGGGATACGTTTTTATGTCCTACATGGTGATGTTTTGTTGTTGCTTGCGGCACAACAAAAAAGCTGCTTGTGAAATATGAGATGCTGTGAAGTAGGCACAAAACTGCATAACATATTTTGTCGTGTGTTGCAGTAACTAAATGACACGTAGTTCAGGTACCTTACTTCTTATATTGTCACCAAAGGAAAAAGAAATCAAAAACATATCAATGGGGCTTATGTTTCAAAAGTTAAAAACTGTAAAGTAGTGGATTGTATATGTGTCTTTCTTTTTCATTTGAACCATTCCATACCCATTGATTCAGTATGCTTTAACAGCAGAGCCAAATTTCAGCATCTTCCCAAAAGTTCATGGCAGGCAGGCAAAAAAGTTTTATGAAATGCTGGTCAACGCAATTGATAAAAGTTTATCAAGAATGCTTTTACGTGCCAATGTGAAAATTGTAACTGTGCCTCATTCACTTTCGGATTCTTTCTTTATAGTTAATTTTTTTTAACCGAAATCTCTAACTTTACGAAGGTAGAGAAAGTAAAAGCTTTTGCATGCATGAAGAGAAGCAAAATAGACTATAATCCCATGTTTTCCAACATGTCGGCCAGACCTGTAGCCAGGTTTTAAGGTTTGGGGGGAAAAATACATTTTTAGGGGGGAAATATTTTTGTTTTTATTATAAGATTAAAACAAATTTTTCTAGGCACAACAAAATTTGGAGGGGAACAAAAAACTTTGGCTTTGCTGTGCCCCCGAATGCCCCTCGTGGCTACGGGCCTTATGTCGACCGCAACTGCAAATGAAATCGGCTGAAAATCCTCTGGGACTGCCTGTTTTTGCAAAGAAACTGATCAAATTTCTGGTAAACCTACAGTGAACGCCGTTTAACAGAGCATGCATCAATTCATAGATGGAACCGCTTTTTTGCACCAGTGCAATGTTGACTGAAACAGAGAAATGATGATTTTTCCACAAACAATTTGCCGCTTATTTGAGAAACTTGGCGCGTAACGGCAACATTCATATTTGAGAAAAAAACGTTTTGAAATTTGCACACATGGTGCTGCATGTCCTGGCTACAAGTTGGTAGTGTTGCGATCGGAAAAGCGCGAGCGGCAAGTGTTCAAAGCTTCGCACTGTGGCAGCAAGCAACAGTTCACATGCCATGATCACTCTATTATTGCTTGCTCGCGCAAACATAAAAGGTTTCACTGCATGCCTTTCAGTATTTACACATGTGTTCACGTCATATGTGTTGATTTTTGTCACAACTCATCCGCAAGTCAAGTTGCTGAACAGTGCCTTTGCTAGGCTTTGAAAACAGTTAAAACCATCCGCTAATTTGTGATATCTACGTAAATTGGGAACTTTTCTAGATTCTATTTGAATAAGATTGTAGGACTGAGGATGAAGATTCTATTTAAATAAGATTGTAAGATTGTAAATGAAGATTGTATTTGAATAAGATTGTAGGAGTGAGGATGCGTACAGTAGTGTTGGGTGAAATCGATTTTCTATTTAAAGAAGTTTGTTGATGCATAAGAACCCATCACCTTTGTGGAGTTATTTACTTGAATTTATTTATTTGTTTTATGGCCAGTAAAAAACTCACCGATCATTGAGGAAGCCAGAGAGGGTAAAGATACAATATTTACGCAAAGATAACAAGTCCAAAAAGAGTCTTTCCTGCATTGTGACAAATACATATTGTAGCTGACCTTTAAGAGGTTGATTGTTCGTCCTTGCATTAGCACGGTTGCAGCTGATGGTGGTTCCTTTGAAGGGAACAGAACCAAGCGTAATTGGGATGTTGATCCTCAGGCTGTTGCGTTCATCGGGCAATTCGACCCTGAACTGAAAGTGACAATATTACTGGCGTTTTTATTGTAGAAACAAAATCTGTAAATGTTTCCCAGCTAAGATACTTATTTGTGTGACAAGTAGCGCCTTTCCGCTACACGAATTATATACAAATTTAGTTCTTTGAGGTACTTCACAAAACAGACCAATCAAGCTTTAATGGAATAGATGCTGATAAGCTCTAAATCAGCCAGAACGAAATTTAATATTGTAATTTGTCACATGAATATTGAAAAACTAAAAACCGCATCTGGACAAAATTGAATGAGCTCCTGAGTGATCAGAAAACAAAGAAATAAACTTAATAAGAAAAAGCATGTCTGACACCAAACAATTAATCTTGTCCGACATTTTGACGTATAGGTTGTAAATGAAACTTTTTTCAAACAAAGTGGCGTTTGCCCTTGGAAAATGAGTAAAATGCAGTATGTTTCAGTTATCTAAACGTATAAATGACGTAGAAAACGAGACGTTTATATTGCAACTCTCAGTCTCATCAAGTATAACCGCTGAGTTTTGAATTGAATTTGTTATCAAGTGCGCTCCGAAAAATCTGAGTTTTAAATCCACTGTTTCAAATAAACTTGTGAGTGATCAGCACAATTAGCGCTGACAACTATTTTGACGGTTCTTTAGACATAGATTACTTTGTCTTCGTGTTTTGAGTAAATTCACTGACAAGCGTATCAAGCAGCACTTCTTAAACTTTCAGTTGGTTCAAAGACACCTTCAAATTTACCATACTAAGTAGTTTCCTGTATGCATAGAAACTTACTTCAATGTGGTATTCAATGGCAATTATACATCGAGTACTCGGAAGAGATGGAGGTAAATCTGGTATCTGTAATAAAAGCGTCAGAGAATGCAACTGTAATGTTCAAAACTGTTTTTTTCATTGCCAAATTATCTGGCTCACGAACTTGCTGAGTGCGGACACGCAACGTTTGATGACCTTTCTGGTAGCAACGAAGCAACATCCAGCAATTTCTAAGAGCAATTGAAATAGAACACTTGACAAGTTCATCGCGTTTATAAATTACTCATATTCATGGGCGTCGGAAGGATTTTTTCCAGGGGGATCAACAGCGGATTTTTCAAGGGAATGGCTTAAGGCCTTTATCCAAGGGCGCCAACTGTTGTGCAATTCCATTTTACCAACTCGAAAGTAAAACATTTTCTACAAAAATTTTATAAAAACATATCATTTTTTAAAGCCCCAAGGTCACTTCTGCTCCCACTTGCGACGCCGATATTTATATTCACAAATTACTTTCAAGCACGTTTTCATGTAAGTTTTCTCATAGTTACAATTGATTCGGATCTTCAAAATTATAAAAACATAAACTATTCAATCTCTAGCAGGGCACCGCCGTCAACTATAGACAAAGCAAAACAAATCCAAACCCAGCTTTCGGGAATCACGTTCCTTGGGGATGCGACTGGGGTGCTGAGTCTGCAACGTTAACAACAGTCACCTTAGCCCTGGTCCATTCAACAGAAGAGTACTGAGCTCCTACCTGCTGCCGTAGTGCTCACACCTGCCTAATTGATCCTGTCATCAACAACGCCTTACGAATTGTGACTGGACGCCTGTGTCCTACCAGCGGAGAATCTTCCTATCGTCGCGGACATCCAGCAGCTGAGCTTCGTTGCAAAGGAGCCACACTGTCTTTACCACACCATGGCAAGGAGTTTAGACATCTTCTCTACTCAGTGCTCACCTTTCCACAGGGTGGGAATGCATGTTATCTCAAATCCAGACACCCATTTGTACCTGCCGCACGACAACTCATCAGTTCATCTGACAACAACAGAACTGCAACGCTCTGGGCAGATCACCGATGGAATGCGGAGCTGTTGGAGAACACTACAAGACTTAGTACTATCATCCCTGACATTGGCACCCAGTCTCCTGGAATGGTCTCGCCAAAAACAGAGGGCGTGGCTTAACCGCATCCGAACTGTTGTCGGACGTTTTCGCTCCACAAATGGGGTGTGGCCCCTTCTACGGCCTGTGAGTGTGGCGCAGAAGAACAAACCGTCGACTACGTTGTCCCCCAATACCCAATTCATCGACCTCCCCGTGGACTGCACGGCCTGACGGTTCTGAACGACGAAACAATCGAATGGTTGCTCAACACCTGCCCGGCGATTTTGTGCGGCCAAGCAGTGGACTGGAAGAACCGACTCATACAATGGAAGAACTGACTCATACGATGATTAACAAAAATCATTAGTTTTTCCCAAATCTTCAAAACGTCACTCAATTCCAGTGTTTTTAAACGCTACTTGCCACCTGAAATCTTGGCAGCGTTCCTGGCGAGACTTTCTCAAATGCTAGTTGACGTGACTCACTACTTTCATCGAACCATAACTACCAAGCTTTGTATTGTATATGAAATCCATATATCTTACGCGTTTCATTCCCAGTGTCACGATTTAAAGTCTGCGAAGTCTCAGATTTCAAAACGCTACATTCACTACTGATGCTTCTGCAAACTGCAAGCTGGTTATGATCAGATATTTTGTTGAATACCATGATTTTCTTTTCATACTGTATGTAAAAACCTATAACTATTGAAGATATCTAGAGGAAAAACTTACGGCTTCTCAATTATGAACGTCTGGTTGAATAGTGTCTTGCTTTTTTCGATTTAGTTTTTTTCTGTCGAAAGTTTTCAAACAAGCGCTTGGTAAGTATTGGCAGCGTATGTTTGCCTTTGTGTTTGTTCTTTTGGTGTCTATCTTTGTGTAAATCCTTTTTGACTCTGTGTGGCGGAACACATGCTTCTTGAAAGCATAGACATTCATGCAAAAATACCAAAACTCAGCCTAGGTGAGGAAGTTTACTGCCATCGAAAACATTTTGGTATTTTTCAGAGTGGTACCTGAAATCTTTCACGATTCCACTCCATGTAACTGCACTTTCTGACACCAGCTCCTTTCGTCTTGGCAATTTCATTCACCACTGAAAGACACTTTTTCGCAGTGTTGAATGTGACTCTTTGGACAAGTGTTATTTGGGTTCCCAGAACGTCCTGCGAACTGTAAGCAAGTAACAAATTGAAATATTGACAGTTCCAAACTCAAAACCAATAAATTTTACCAACTTGCGCACTAAATTTGTACTTTAATGTGAACACGAATTGGAAGGAACGAATTGGACAATTCAAAAGATTGCTAAAAAAGAAAGAAATAACAAGAAACGACACGTGTGCCACCTGTCGTTTTCGACGCTGCCACTGGTCAGCATGGTTTCTCCTGGCAAGTATCCTGCTCTGTCCAGCTCGACTTGAGCTTGCACATCACCACCGTTGCAACAAGGAAAGCAAGGGTTCTTTGGAGAACTGGTAGATGCGTTGGCGCATTTCTGCTTTAAAAACATTCAAGAGACAACTCTTGAGTGTTTGTCAAATTGTTTACATCAACCGAGTCATAAGTCCTTACTCTCATGTTGCTGTCAACGGGTTTTCAATGGCATGCTGGTTCAAGCGCACCGGCGTGCGTATGTAGTAATTGGAAACTGATGATAATCAGAGAAACTGAGATGTCATTGCTTAACATGCAAGCTTTAGTTTGGTTCTCCTCCATTCGATTAGTTGCAAGACAAAACTTGTATGCCACAATTACTATGTCAAAGCTGCTAGCCAGTGTTTTCAACCTTTTCCCTACCACGCCTCCCATAAGTAATTGTTCTTTGTTTCAAGATCCCTAACATTAAATAAGTTGTAAAAGACGTTCAAAAACTTGCGCAAGGACTCGTGTCCTGTGGAAATTCATTGACTCTCCCCTGGGGAGGCGTGCCCTCCGGTTAAGAACCAGCGCAGTGCTAGACTGGGCAACACACGCAAGCAATCTTAATAAGATATATCTAGTCACAGATTTCATCATTGTATTTAAGAGAACCTGATGTGCTCTGTTTTATCGTCGATGGCCATAGTTAACTTCTATCATGGGCATTGAAAGAATCTGAGAAAATTGATCTGTGCATTCGGAGAATCGACGAAAGTTATTAGAATACCTATTCACTTTACAGCAATTGTTGCTTTTTAATTAAAGCAAGCATGATTGCAAAATTTTTGTCAATGGAAGGTTGCGAGCAAAGAAATGTAGAGAAGCGAAAACAACACCGGAATGAAGTTAAGAAAGTTTCTTTGGTAATTAAGTCGATCAGAAGTGATTTAATCCATTCTTTACACACAGCAAGGAAATTTGCAAATACTGAAGTTGCTGGCCTTTTTGCTACCTTTTCTCAGATGCCTGCTTGTTTGGCAAAGGCACTATGCACTCAAAAAATAAAAATAATAATAAAAGTTCTGAAAATTTTGAGCTGATTCTTTTGAAGGAAAATTAACTAGATCAGTACGTATATAACTCGTTATTTGCTATACGCGACCACACTACGCATGCCTTGTTTATTAACTTTGCCTACAAACCATAAAGAAATAATAAATGCAGAATCTATTATATCTTTTTTCACTGAAGGACATTGGTTCCTAAAACATTAAAAGCAATTTAATCTGGGTTTACAAGCCTAAGCAACAAAGAATGTATACGGAGTCGTTTGTGAGGGTTTGCAACCTAGAATTTGGTATGCCAAGTAAAGCATGAAGAGACAATGAAGAAATCGTTTTCATGTTGCATGGACTTGTTTCAAGCATTCGATTTTTATTTCAGAGCCGAGAAAACCTTTCTCATCTTCAGTTACTTATAGATTAGTGGTATGCACAACTGGATGAAACAGTAATTGGCAAAAAACACATTTAAACAACTAGAAAATTTGAGATGAAAGACATTTTTACTATTCAACACACACAAAAACTAAAATATATAAATTTTGTGAAACAAAGATCTTCACGTTTTGGGGACTACCAAAACTTTTTCCAGAATCATTGAAAATACTTCAACACAATTTCTTGCCGCTTGGCAACATGTTAACTAACAAAGCTTTAGTGAAAGCAATTATTTTCGTTTTTTGTGAAAGTAATTATGTGAGAAGGGCGCATTTTCCAGTTTTACTGTACTTTCCGCAATTTTTTGATTTGATTTATTCATTTTAGTCTTGGTTTCCCTGCTTTCTGCCCTTGCTTTCGTCTTTCAGCATATCACCTGCGAGCAGTTGCTGAAAGTGATGAGAGTAGAGCCTAGTCGTCTGGTTCCTCGAAAGCTTGCAGCAAACATAAAACTTTGAATTGTTTTTGTATAAATCTTTACCTTTTTGGTCGGAACTTGGTCCAAGCCGGCCATATCTACCACAGTGAACATTTTCTTCGCAGTATGATTGGATGAATACAGTCTTTCAATGGTGGCTCTTAAAGAATATCGAACATGACCATGTTCGGCTGGAAACAGAACATAAAAGGCTTGAAAGTTCAAGTATATGGGTGGCTGTGCTCTTGACAGGCGGGAAGAAACACCAATCACACCCGAGACTGTGCGACGATCGGATGGAAAAACGTTCTTGGACAGTTAAAATAGCCGCTGGACTTCGCCCGGGTAACTGCGTTGAAAATTTCCTTCGAACATTCAAAACGCTATTAAATTTTTCGTATTGTTCAATTTCAGCTGTGAACCTTTTGAGCGATTGCTGTGCCGCAAAACCAAGGTTGAACCTCACACTTTGACAAGATCAGCAATGTAGCTGTGCTTTTTAACGAAATCTAAAGCTTATCTTCACAATTTCGTAAAAAGTTTGCTTTAAAGTTATCCAGCAGAAAAAAGACGCACCTTCTGTCTTCTCAGTTTGTTTTCTTTGTATTAAAACAACTTTTGAAAGTGCAGGTACAGGCGAGAAATCGTAAAACTGTCTACCCACATTCACCTCATGAATATTTATGTATTTCTGGATCCGGTAAATCAACTGATCAGTGAGTACAAACCCACAACAATACTCCCCGTCAAAATGCCAGTCATTACTGCAGTGGAAAGTTTTATCACCAGTTTTCACTTAAACAACATTTCTGACCTAAAACCTTTGTCGTGATTTAGCCATTAATTATGCGAGGTTGTAAAATCTGAGAATTTTTCAGGCTTTGTTGTTTTGCTGGCATTTTAGTGACGTAATGATATTCCGCGAAATATATTCATCACAGCGCGACAGAATATCTCAATGCCTGCAGCGAAGTAATGGTGGCTGTTGGCTTGCTGGACTTTAGTATTCCCTAATGCGACATTGCTGGGATGATTTTTTCAGCAACATTGGCCACGTATGATTTTCTACTCCTAATCAATATTTTGTTCAAGAATTGCCGTGGCCTTGCATTCAGGCCGAGGAAACTACAATCAAAAAAGGTAAGGTGGTGCAGAGACCAGTAGGCTAGGCCTACATCTGGGATTCTAACTACGGGTTTGAGGATAATGTAGGCAATTGCGATAAAGTTTTGTGAATGAGTTTCCTATGTTAGGAGCTTTATATATATCGGAAATAGCCGAGGACACCTACAGTCCTATCTGCCCTGCCTGCACCCAACAATTGTTCACGTCGCTTCATGTTCACATAAAGTTGTTCACGTCGCTTCATGCTGTTCACATTGTTCCCGTCGCTTCATAAACTAAAATTAACGAAACAACCACATCGAAACTACTTTAAGCTACAGGTGTTCATTACACGTTCTGACCACGGTGTCAGTGGTTTTGTATCCACGCGAAAGATCGTCTTATTCTGAAAAAAGTACTTCCCTCCGAAAGCTTAGCATTTCTTACCTTCAAAAGACGAAGGCACGGAATTGGGCAGTTGATAATAAAAAGGAAAAATAGAATGTCCAAAAGGCAAGTAAAGGGGACCATCGTTTACCGCAGAACCTGCAACAATTGTCATTTCACTCATCTTAGAAAAAGAACTCGCGACATGATGCCAGGTATTGTGCTCACGTAAAACTAACTTGTGCAAGTCATGGGGTTATAGCTACCTCTTTCGTATAGCACATCGGTGTGGTTGAAGTAGATTTCTTGATTGCTGTGAGTCACAGCGTGATTCTTTCCTCTTCTGCTTTCAGTGGAGGTCCATTCAACGCTTGCTATTCCAGCAAACGTCATAGTGACAGCTGCGACGAAAACAAAGAGCAACATCAGAACCATGCGCAATTTCGCATAAGTTACATTGTTGTAGTTTCGAACATTTTGCATTTTCCATAAAAAAGATAAAAGTAACAATGAATTTACTGTAACTTTTCATTATTCGAGGACGACAATCTATGACAAATAAAATGTAAAAAAAACGGAGGAACAAAGATCAGAAAGCAAGTGGCAATTACGAAAAATGAAGAAAAGAAAGTTTGTTGAATTATGACCGCCAGCGAATATTTCAAAAAAACTGAAGTAAAAATGATTATCTTTTTATTTCCATTTGATATTTTTTCGGACTGTACAAGTTTATTCTAAAACCTGTATTCACGTTCAATGTTGAAAATGTTTTCCCTGCAGGTTTGTCAACAGCTGCATTTGAAAAATTATTATGATCGACATATGAAATACATGCCTTTTTCTGATTTACACGAAACGCATGAAATAGAAATTGAAGATAAGTGATGAAAATCATGCTGTCTAACCGCAACCGCTGATCTTAAAAGTAAAACCAACACTTTCTGTAAGGAAGCTAATGTAAAGTTATGTTTTTCCTCAAAATGAAGAAATTCTCGGTCAGTTTAGAGTGTAGTGTTTTCCAAACCTTTTTCTTCTATGGCCCCGGTGGTTTTGAGACAACAAGAATGGGCCTGTTATCTGGTGGACGTTATCTACCTCGTTGTCCTGTTTTATGCCGTTTGTTTTTGTAACAAAATTAAATACGAAGTTGGTGGCATTATACCATGGCTGACAACATTGTTTCTACCAATTTTTGGCTAACTACTATTTTTTTCAAAACAAAACTCAATTGTAAACATATTGTAACTATTATTTCAACTGTAGCTGCCTGATCCACAGTCCAAATAGAGTGCTCACTTAGGCCACTAGTTATAGGAAACGCTGAATTTAGAATGAAGGCAAGTTTTAGTGAAACTAATTTTGCTGAAAACTGCAATTAAGAGGTGGCATATTCAGGCATGTGTTACATCCAGTAATTCCGTTTAAAATATGGATTATTACGATCTTTCCATACCAAAAAATTCGTGGAAAAAGTTTTCACTTTAATCTACGCCAGAGATGAAGAACCTGCGGCGCGCATCAAAATTTTTCTTACCCAAGATAGAACACAACATCGCGTCAAAACGAAACGCCGTGGTTAAGCAGGTACTTAAAAAGTAAGCCATGAGAAGTATCTCTTGCTCCTCATAAATTTCTCCTTTCTTTCCTTAGGAAAACAAGGATAAAAATTCACGAGCAAATTAATTATTTCTGTGGCTCGCCAGCGTCATTCCACAATATATGTGCCTGGGGATAATACATAGGTTCTCTACCCTGATCTAGGCTATGAAATGGAAATATGGGGGAGCTGCCACTTGAGGACCAATCGAGGGACAAAGCAAATGGCGACGAAGCGCCGGCAATCAGTAAACCAAGGGCGTGTCTGTGACAAGGTGAGTTTTGCAAAGCCAAAAATTT
>Ga0210059_1005552_pt1 | contig 20294 bp, 11 predicted proteins | sample Ectturendosymbi2_FD_188042 | JGI IMG/M metagenome (GOLD analysis project Ga0210059, IMG submission 188042) | Ecteinascidia turbinata endosymbiont from Florida, USA - Sample 2 (SPAdes) (version 2) | ecosystem: Host-associated > Tunicates > Ascidians > Unclassified | place: Key West, Florida... | reverse complement strand
TATTCAAATTAGATAAAGGGTGTGAAGTGGCTGTCCAATTGAAGACTGTGCATGGTCGTAGACAGCTTTAATTGTAGTAGTGGTGAATAATGCCACTTTATAGCGCTTAGGTCTAAGTAAAGAGAACGCTGCACTTTTTGTTGCTGATGTTCTAATCGGTATTCAGTGACATTTCCTTTTTCGCCTTTATAAAGATCGGTCTTATGTGAGATGAACTAACATCTTTCAATGAAGATTATTTGGGGAAATTATTGAATTTCAGTTGACTTTCGCTTTTTCGGGATAGCTCTACAGCTGTAACGAAAATGATAATGTTCAGTCAAACCTTTGTTTTGTTTTCATTAGCTTTGCAGATGATAGGTTCACTGGTAGGACAAGACACAGGTCGACACTCGTAAGTGGGACAGCAAGAATTATTTGAACATCGGTAATCCGGTGTGTCAGGTGGTGATGCAGGATGCATCTTCATTTCGTAGCAATCAGTACAGTTCGGGCCTGAGGGACACTTGCTGGGATTGCAATCTGAAACAAAAAAAATTAAACAAAAAATGCAATAATGCGTTTCTCTAGAAGCCATACAAAAGTGGTTATCTTACCGCAATGACTGGAGGTGATGCAGCCGCATTCCTCTGTCGAATGAGGTTCGCATCCGACCGAAGAGCATTCAGCTTCTTCCAGGCAGAGGCCCAGATCTTGGAGATGCGTGATATTGTTGCAAACGCATTCGTACTCTTCACAGCACAAGTTCGGATCCTCCTGGCTTTCGTTGTATGTTACGCGAACAACGTGTTCGAAGGTCAGGTTGCACTTTCTTTGCTCAAACTCGCTTTCTGTTTCACACGCGCCTCGTTCACTCCACATTTCGCTTAATCGGAAACACGAGTCTGTCTCGTTTGATATCTTCTCATCGGTGCAAGCAAGTTTCGATTTGCATCCTAGACTGTCATATACTTCGAAAGACGCACCACGATTAATTACTTTGCCTTCGTGGAAACAAACGTCGCACACGCATGTCCAGTTGGGACAACAATCACCGACTTTTTTATGGTCTTCCAGTTTGTAACCATTGGAACAGTTGACAGGTTTGTCTTGGCACGCTTGACATTCACAGCCATACGATGGACAACAAGGGTCGTCTCGATTGTTTCCGGCTTCTGTCACCACAACCACTTGTCTATCGCTTTGCGTGCAACTATGCGCTGTTTCGTTGTATTGTTTGCATTCTACTTGCAGAAGGTTCATGTCAGTGCTGCATTCGCACGTTTGTTCAGGCGTACACCGAAGGTTGTTTGATTCAGAATCCTCGACAACAACTTCTCCTGGGTACTTGCATTTTGCCGGTAGTGCGACTGTCATGTTTACGCATGCTGCAAAGCAAGGAGTCGAACAAACATCTCAATAATTGCATTTGAGGAAATGGGACGTAATCATCTAATCATACTATTGTATCACCACAAAACTTTTCAGATTTGCACCAATACCCCCAACAACAAGCATAGCAAAATGAGGGAAACTAGTTCGAGTGGGAACGAAGTTGGTAACGCAAATGCAGAGTGACTGCTATGATCAACAGTCTGCCATGAAACAAATTGTTTTGAAACTAATTGCATGCCAATAACATTGAAAACAATACTAGAAAGGTATTGATAAGGGTTGATTTTCATTTCAGCTTAGAAATTGAATCTCTTTTTTGCAACGCATGTTGAGAAGAACAATGCGTACATGCATTATACTCGTTTTTTGGCTGCAGCGCACCACCCAGTTGCAATCTTCCATAAATTCTTGCGTTTAATTTCAACTTATTTTGAATGTTTTAGGGTCGCTCATTATACACACAAAAGCAATACACACTGTGGATGAAGTTACTTACTACACGTGTAATTTCTGCAGCACGGGTCGCTAGAAAATGTTTGTGCTGTGATTTGATCATCAGCACATTTTTCCGCGAACTGGTTCTCATTTTTACATCGAGACCTCGGGTCGTCTATGATTGTCACTTTGTAGCATCCGTCATCCAGTTTTTGATCGCTGCGCATGTATTCAATCACGCAACCACCAGCTGTTTCGCGCCAAGTTGATCCTCTCTGGTGGCAATGGAAAAATGGATAAAGGACCACTTAGTTGTGCTTAGTTGTGCTACCTGTTACATTTCAAACTTAAACACAAGGTTTATAAAACTTCAGGACAGCTATTTGATGATGAAAAAACGAAGAAAACACAAATGCTACAAAATCAAATATAGCTGGAGACTGTCGTTGATGCAGAAAGGTCAAATGACAGCGCAACAAATGCAGAACCGACAGAGAATGTGTTCACAGCCCAATGTTGCTGATCCTCTTGACATATAAACCAAAACTAACCTTGAAAACCTACAGTATGATATAAAAGTGACAAGAGTGTGACAGCCACTTGGGAAACTGTTTTGCCTCTCACTTTGTCTCCAAAGACTGCTGGTCTTTTTACTTTATTGGAAAGGAGAGGATTTACTTGTGCGTCTATTGCATTAGTTTTGTGGCTTCAGCGCGCCTTCTTTGCTTACCTGTTTTATGGTTCCGTCATGCAGCACACATGAGTCGCATATCCATTCGGGACAACAATCATCAGAATTTGGATCCGGAATGTACCCTTCCTTGTTGATAATAGGGCAACTTTCAGGAACGCACTTATACGTCGGGCAGCAACCTTCGCAGCCTTTTAATTCACCGGCAGGCATTTCTTTGACAAACGTACTGCAGTTGGAGCAGACTGGCTCTTTGGGACAAAGCTCTGAGTTGCACTGACATTCGGTTTTTATTGGGCAACCGCAGAGATCTTGTTCGGTAGCTGCGAACAATCACGACGTTCTTTGCTAGAATTTTTAAATCAAATTAAATGATGCGCCAATGTTACTGCAACGTAACAAACTGTGAAGCAAAGTGGAATTTGCCCTCACCTTTCCAAGAGTGAAATAAATTTAATTAGGCTGTCAGCTGTGCAAATGAAAACGTTGGTTGCTGTGGAGGTGATAGCCATAAACGGGCTTTCATAGCAGCGGTTTTTTGTAAAACAGCGAAGAAACGAACTAGTAAAAACACGGTCAGGGCTCGGACAAATCGATAAAGTAAACGCCTCTAGAAGCACTTCTTGCAACAGATAAGAAACGATCGTGGATTTGCATTGTAAATAAATAGTATGATCTTGAATTAAAAAGTTGTGTGATCAGAATAATTGTTTGTATTGTCCTAATTACTTTCTAGGATTTGTCCATTACCTCCCTCCAACCCGTTGCACCAGAAATGATAAGTTGTGGGTCATTTTAGAAGATCACGGTGAAACTATTGCCTACATCGTGTTTCTATCTAGAGCAGTGGTTCTGAACCTGGGGTAAATTTCATCTTCTGAAGAGGCAAATTTCATGAACTGCAAGATGCATCGAATGTAAATTTTTGTGAAGCATTCCAATGACATATAACACTGTTATGTCATTGATGATTGTAAAATGTTATATGCCATTAATCACTCTAAACTCTAAGATTTTGTTAATTTCGTATTTTCAATAAATGAGCACCATTGACTGTATAAATCTGGTAGCCTTGTGTGATAAAGGGTAAGAAATGTAAAAAAGGTTAGGCACCACTGATCTAGAGAGCCCTCCGCGTCAGCAGTAACATCCACAGATTTGCGCACCCGATAACTTAATTTAAAAAACACTGTATGTTTATGCGCTTTGGTGAATTAAAACGGCATGGTTTGAAGATAAAAAGATTTCCAGGTAACAGCAAACACGTTTGGAGGCGTTTGATCAGCTGCCGCTGAGAATCATGGATTTCGGTGGCGGTAATTCAGTAGTACAGTGTCCGCTTCGCAGTTATAAGGTTAGGTGTTTGATCCTCGGCAATTCAGTAAATTGCCGTAGCGCTAATTGGGCAAGAACGTTCACTTTCACTGCCCTGGCAAGAAGCAAGTTTCAGTTTCGACCTGCCGTTACCAAAATCAAAAGAAAAAATCATAGTTTTGGCTCAAGTTTTTCAATAAATCTTGCAATACCCGTGGATTAAAAGAAACAAGCAGAGGGAAAAAAGTTTGTTCTCCATTAACGAAGCGCAAAAATCATTTTCAAGATAAAACTTACCTTAAAACAATTGTTCACAGAATGATAATACAATTGTTAATTTGGTGAGAGAATAAAAACCTTTTCCTATTGTTCTGTGAGGAAAAATTTACAAAACAAATTGTTATGCATTTTATTAGACAAAAAGTTATTGCTTTTTTGCTCATGTGGAAATAATTACCATCTTTAAAAGCAGACCCAGAACCATCGCCAGAAAGCCTTCAATAGGGGGATTTACGTTGGTGCTGGGTGCCTTGAAATTTAAAAATTTGATAAAACTCCATTTACTTATAGTGTTGTATGTTTCAATTTGGGGATTTGAAGCTTAGTTCAAAACCCTTTAACGCCCGCGCCGGCCACCCTAGTGGCCACTATAGTGGCCATAAATCGCCATAAAATGTAGCGATTAAAAAAATTACTTGATTTGGGTTTGGGGCTTTCTCTTGGTGACGCCACAAAGAGGGCATGTTTTTCATTTTTGACCAACTTTACCTAGCCCTGGGCGCCAATCCAATGAGCCACTTTTTGGCTCAACATTGTTTTGGAAACTAGGCGATCATCCGCGTCCTTGGAGCCCTTGATTGACCTATCACATAAGAATTAGGATCCAGAATTATGGATCAAAAAACACATTTTGCACAAAAATAAAAAAATTGCAGAAAAAAGAGTGAGTCGCCCACTAACGGCTTGCTCAGCTAGTGATAACTCAGCAGCAGCATTTGATAGAGAGCTATCCAAACCCTCGAAAGACTCGTGAAGCTTTGTAGTTTAGACTGAAACATAACCTTCTGACGTTTGGTTTTTTCGGTGGATGTGGTCAGGATTGGGGTATGTTTTGCTGGCTTTGGTTTTCCATTCATGACGTCATCGCCCAGACAATGAACCGATATTGTGGCTCAAAGTTTGTTTTAGATTCGAGACTGTAACACGAGTCTTTAGAGCCCTTGATAAATTTTCTAGAGTTTCTGGTGCCAAAGTTATGGCCCAAAAGACTCCAAGTTTTTCCAGAATTCCCTAGGAGATTAGTTGGGATTTCTCTAATTAATACCTGCTTATTTTGCTGTAACTTTTGAACCAGAAACGCTATGAAGTCCATCAAGCCCTCTAAGGGCTGGTATTGTAGCCTCGAATCCAAAAAACCTCGATCCACGAAATCGGCTCAATTGGTCAACCCCAAGGGTTGATGACGTCAACGAAATGTAAACAAATACGCTTAAACATTCTCTCATTATGTGAACATCAACAAAAACCCCGAGATCTCAAGCTTAAACATTTTGTTCTGTCTAAACTACAAGACTTCACGTGTCGTTAGTGGGCTTGAACAGCTTTTTATCATATTCTGGCGGCGAGTTATGGCCATATATAATATGAGTGTCATACGCTCCAGGTTAGCGTTTGTAGAAGTAAAAATTTTGACCAATTTTTGTTTTTTGGGCCATAATTTTGGCTCCAGATATGCTAGAAATCCACTCAAGTGCTCCAAAGACTCGGATGATAGTCTAGTTTCCAAAAAAAACTTGAGCCAAAAAAATTGGCTCATTGGATTGGCGTCCAGGGCCGGGTAAAGTAGGCCATAAAAACGCAAAAACACCCCTACTTATGACGTTCCCCCAAGATACCCCAAACTGAATTTTTTTTCTGTCGAAACTAGAAGGCTTGCTGAATCCGTAGATGGTTTGACCACCTCTCTAGCTCTAGCAGCTGGCGAGTTGCAAGTTCACAAGCACGAACATTGAACGACGTGACTTCATTGAAAGGTTTGTGGGGATGACGTGCCAAATTTTGCGATCAACGCAGTTGTTTGTCGTTTAATTGACCAGCTTTCTCAGCGCAATCTTAAAAGAGATATAAGGTGTTACCATTTGGTGCGAGTTCTAGAAGTATAATTCAGTTTACCTTGTACGTTTACGTTGTGTTTCAAGTTTTCAATGTGTATGCGCCTAGTTGTGCGCAAGTGGAATAAAGCTTGGTCTTTCCGCCTTATCTCGTTATCTCGCTGACGAGATAAGTCAGCCAGGTCATCACTAATGCAACCGATTTTTTGACCTTACATCTTAAATTTTGACTTTACAATTTTGAAATTTTGACTTTATTTTGACCTATAAATTTTCTGCGTTTGCAATTGCCAAATTATTCAGCCTTAGGTCTTGAGGTTAACCCAGAAGCACATTCAGTATGTTTCGAAATAAAAAAAATTTGGTTTTTAACTTTGGGGATGATTTATTGATAAGTACATTAATAACTAAAGTAGTGTCATACCTGAGAACATCAGTGGAGATGAACTTGAAACACTATATGCAGAATGGATTGAGCATTTACCAAACCAAGTACTGTATGACCACGTTTCTTGCCTTAAACGCTTATCCTACATAACATTCAATTGTCAAGGAGTGGGTAAAACAACATTGTTGCGTCAGAAACCTCAAAAAAACATGATTATCACAGAATTGCAACTAAACTTGCAAAAGCATGTCAATATCAGTTGTTGTAGTTTTAATAAAATATCGATAAAGAGAAAAAAACTGTGTTGCAAGAAAATTTTGACCTAATGATAAATTTTGACTTTATTTTGACCTAATAACTTGGGATTGCCTCATGGTGTGAGCGTGAAATTTGGTTTGTGGACGTTTCATAAGCTTCAGGAAAGGTAGAAAAATTTTGACTTTAATGACTTTTGGTTGCCCTAGTCATCACACAAATTGAACCCTAGACGAAAAAATTTTGATGTGATTAACTTGCTTTATGCAGCTGAATAAGGCGGAGTTGACAGGTTTTTGCTTGTTCCTTGCTTTCCTAATCCAACATTCAAGAGAAATCTAAATTTCATAATCCTCTGAGGCCACTGAGACAGAATCCATGTTTTCAGATGGCTTATTCCCGAAGATATCTCGTTACGAAGTTATCAAATGTAAAGCAGTTGAATATGTAAATAACTGTTCTACGTGGCATTGTAGTACCTTTCGCTTGACATCCCAGCATGCCAGTGCAGTTGCTCTCCATATTCGGACACTGACAAGCGCAGTACGGCTGCGGACAAGTGTGATTCGTGTATTTAAGGAATTTGGGGGGAATGCAAACCGGAATATCTCTTGAAGGACATTCGCAGGTTTTTCGTGGACAACATGATCCTTTATCTTCTGGGTTCACCACCAGCACTTGTTCAGGATGACATTTCGGAGCCATTGGACAACTGCAACCTGAAATAACGCAGATTATTCAAATCATTAATTTGTACTTATTTGTTTTGGCGCAGTTGAAAACTTCAGTGCAGATGCAGCTAAACAAAACTTCGTCTCATCCATCCAACTGTTTCAAAGCCGCTCTTAAAGTAATAACATTGGGATAAGAATCACCAGAGTTTACTTTTGAATTTTTACGCGAACCAAGAATTCAAGGCACTTTTTGAATTTACCACGATGTTGGTGCAAGCCACTAAAAATGCGTTGGACTCTTTGAAACGTTTGTTGCATTGATGAAAATTTAGAATTTTTTATCCGGAAATCACCCAGTTAATCTTCAAAGTGTGCATTAATAGAGTTTGTATTTTTAACTAATCAATCTTTTTATTGCGAGCAGACAAAAATGTCATGGTTTGAAAATATAAATTTAAGCAAAAAAGTACAAAATTACCCTGGGTCGTTTAAAACGCAATTTTAGAACGACCTAGTTCGCAGTTATACTTTGGTTGTACATATTAAAAATAAAGCATAATGTAAATAGTTCGTGGCAGCATCAGTACCTTTCTGATTCACATGTAAATTGATCAAGATTTTTAAACGCAGATTTTTGGCTAACTCCTTTGTTTAAGACTACTGCGAAAGACATAGGCGTAGCCCGGGCAGACCAGGGCCATGCTTCCCCAAATTTTTAGCATGCCTAGTCATTTTGTGCTTTGAAAAGCAGCGTTCCAAACAAAAATGCTGTTGCTCGCCAAAAATCAACCATTTTGGCTCCTCAAAATTTTTTGACCTCTGAAAAAAATTTTGGGCTGTCTACGCTACTGGCTAAAAAGTTATGAGTTAAATATCACAAAATATTTGAGTATAAACAGCTGCAAAAACGCAAATTTAGCCACGCATATAACGCCCCAAATTCAAAAACGTTGTTGAAAAAGTAGTTGCAACAAATTAAGCGCCAACAGTAAGTATGACTGTTCTAGAATTAAGATAGATTTTACATACGGACTAATATCTAACAAAAACAGAGTTTTTTCTGAAACTCTCTATGGCTATTTTAAGTGACGCAGATTTAAAATCATTGAAAACCACTTTTTTTAATAGGCTTCATAGAATATTTTAGTCGATATTACCATATTTTGCATGCACTCAGTTGCCAGTATATGAACCGCTAAAGAACTAATTGTTAAGGCGCGCTTGAACTAAATGTTAGTGGATTTCGGTGAAACGTGGTTTCAAATGCATTGCGCTTTCAAGATCAATACAGCTGGCTTTATTGTTCAAGTCATTCAAGGACATTGAAAAAGACACAAGCTAGAATACTACATTTGATTTCTTTCAACACCGTTTTGAATCTCCGAATGTCGACTGAAGAACTACTGGTGATGTCCAACTCAACTAGTTCATTTAAAAAATCTGCATTGAAAATACTTTAGTGGTGGAACAAAATCTGTGGTTGGCGTTTGTGTTCTTATTTGACTCCTGTAATACCAGAAAAATTTGCGATTAAACAATTCTACCTCCCAAGACAGTCAGGAATTATTTCTGCGGCAAAAGAAGGAATTGGTTTTGATACATTAGAAACTCTTACCCATTGTGCGATGACGTCAGTAGCATTTCGACAGATTTAAATTGACAAAGTTTCCGTGGATGAAGATGGTTTGTTATATTAAAATACAGTTGTTTATGCTTTGCATTAAGTTCTTGCAATCGCAAAACTACCAAATCTGACGTATTAGCTTGATGGGTTACTTACATTTTGATTCAATGCACTCGTTTGAGCCCATGTTCTTTTTCACCAGTCCTGGTTTGCAGAAGCAGCCACTCACGTATCGGTCATGCTTGTCAGTGTAACAATTACCAGTCAAGTAGTTGTCGCAAGTCCTTTCTGCATCACATGTTCTGACGCACGCTCTGTATTCAAACCCATCCGGACAAACTGGCTCTGGAATATCACAACACAATGTCTCTATGAATTCTGCAAGCGACAATCCAAGAAAAGTTTTCGTTTTAACTGTCAACTTACTTGTGCAGTTCAAAGCATCTACCCAGTCAACACAAGCACCCTCAACTTGACATGATTCTGCATAAGCGTGGACTGAGGAAGAGTTGCAAACATCGCACTAGAAAAATAAACAAAAAGTAAGCATTCAAAAAGGCATTTACGTGCTTAATTTTGGTTGTTTAAACTGTAACTGTGCTTTTTTAATTTTCATCTGTTTTTTTCAAAAGGTCTTGTCTCCACAGGTCTTCTGTAAACCGTGCAACAGGCGAGAAAGCAACAATACCCGGCCTGGAGTTGAACTCCAGACATACCAGGACTGAAGCGCACTCACTAACTACCAGGACACGGTTTGATTGCTTGTTGAGAAACTGTAGTATATGTCAGTAAATATCCATCATCAAGTTCAAGTACTTGTTATCAATAAACCATGGGTAACCACGGAGGTGGAGAGCCAGAGTGGACTCCGGCCGGAGTCTAGGATTTTTGCCGGAGCCGCAGCAGGATCTGGAGTTTGAATTTTGAATAACAACCGGACCGTAGGCAGCAGTGAATTTTTCAGTTTTGGTAGGAGCAGGATATTACGTTTTACTAAAGTTAATTTTTTCTGACCTGCTAATTGTTAGAATAATATCACGCTCCATTCTTTTGGTTTATTGGACAGTGAACAATTCGGGGCTGACTGCTGAGGATGAGGGAGGGTGGGAGACTGGCGTGCTTTTTTCTGGATGGCGCATAGCCGATGCTTAACTGCTGTATCACAGGAAAAGTTGTTTTTTTTTTTTTGTGGATACGTCAGTTACGAGACGTTTCATACTTGCGCTGTGTCTTGTTTTAAGCGGTATTCACAATTTGTTGTTTTTAGTAGAATGTACAAGATAACAATATGTGTCCTGTATCTTCAAAATGTGACAACGCTAGTGCAGTTTCAGCCAAACCAGCAGAAATGCAGTTTACTTCAGGCTATTCCTGAACATGTCAGTATACGATCTTGCACATTCACAAGATAAAAAGGGATATACTTTAATTGTGTCACTAAGGTATAACCGGTTTTCAGTATGGTCTGCGGGTTTTCATTTTGGCAACCTAATAATAAGGATAGCAGTAGTTATTTCACTGTGCTAGTGTCTGAAGCACAAAGTTTGAAATGAAAAGGTTTTACCAGACTTAATTGGTTCAGGTGAGAACATAACAAGTTGAACGAGATTTGGTTCAGTTGAGAACGACATATGATTCTGTTTCTTGGTTTCAAGCTGGTAGTGTCGATTTTGCCTCATGAGGCAAAAGCTGTGCTGGGTCTATCTTGCTTTTTGGCTTTAGTCAAACACGATTGCTTGAAGCGGTCACATAACAAGTACGATAAACAAAAAGACTACCCACGGGTTAGGATTTAGGATCATGGGTTAGAGTTTACAGTTAGGGTTTAACCTACAGTTCATACGACGCAAACAAGAAGCCACTAACTACTTGCCAGCACTGAAACCATGACAACACTCGTCCATTGGACTCTGGACAGAGGTTACAGACGTCATGGTCAACTAAGCAGGTTATGGATCACGAACTTGTCATGTGACCGCTTCAACCAACTGTGTTCGGCTGCAGACAAAATAGCTGCAGCAATGCTTTTTCCTCACACTGCCTTCAAGTTTTCGGAGTGTAAAAAGGAGTAAGCGTGTAAATTTTCAATGAGACCCGGAGCAGGAACAGGAGCTGTAGTCACTTTTTTTGGAACAGGAACAGGAGTCAAAAAAGTGACGCGATCACCTCTGGTTTGCAATCACACGTGCCGAATACGCAGTCTTTCGCCTTTTCTTGATTGCCTGTATGCGCCCATCCAAAAGTTAGTGGTATCAGTTGGTGACAGTTATGGCTGTATTGTGCATTCGTGTCAATGACAAATACGTGTACGCTGAAAGTTTCGGCGCTAACCTTAAGCCAAACATTGATGAAAACGAAACTTCTTACAATAATAAATACAAAAGAGCGATTTCAAGATTCCCACCAAACTTGTGTTTCTCATTGACTTACTCGTCCCATAATCTTGGCCTCATCTTGACATGACTCAACAAATGGCAAAGCATCCACGACCAAGTTACATCCTTGAAACATGGGTCCTAGGAGTTCATTGCACTTATCTCCATTTTCACACACGTGGCAATAATCAGGCAGTGGTAACCTGCACAACAGCTTTTTAAAATCACGAATTTTACTTATCTATAAGATGTGACGCAAACCTCAAATGGAACAAATGCATTTCGCCAGGGTTCAACAAAAAACGAATCTTTTGTTTGCGATTTCTTCTTAGAAATTTTCAATGTTGTCTAACTTTATTATTTTTTAAAACAAGCGCAGGTGACTTATGAACTTTTCTCTATCATTTTCATTAGTCTTTTTTCCGGATGATTTTGACATACTGTATTTTACCCTTCGAAAAATGACCACTGGCCATTTTCTACAGAAGTTAGAACTACTAATGAAAATTTGTCTTTTCCGCACAACTCTCAGTTTCAAAATAAATCTTGTCATGACAAAGCTTGCCTAGATCTAATATGTTGATACGTTTTATGTTTGCTTGTCATAAAAGCATTTAAAGACAAGGTTGTTTACCTTAAGCGTATCTAGTAACAGCAATTTTAAGCCGACTGTACTATATGCATGAACGTGTGTTTGGAATTCTTTCCGGAAAATCATATCTGAAATTGTGTCTTTATATTTACTCAAAATTTTCAACATTGCATTAGCTTTGACATTGTTGCTAGAATTACACGCGTATTCTCACATTGAACAGTTCGCACAGTGCCGACTGCCACGAGGATAGCATTCACATTCTTCATCAGTTCCGCTGACTCGCCAGCTGGCACCGAAATCTGGCGTTGAGTCAATCAAGGTTCCGTCTTTTCCTTCGAAATCGTCTTCTAGATTGTTGGAGCAAGTACCTACAGTTCGTAAGTGCAAAATCATGAGATTTGCGCGGTGCAATCTACTGGAGTTAAATTATTTATTTTCTGTCATTAAGGGAAACACTTCAGTTTTTACACTTTTGCAATGGTGTTCATACCTTCAGGTTTAGCAAAAACGTTCTATATTTTTAAATGTTCAAAAACTGTTCGATTAGTAGCAGGTTTAGCACAAGCTGAATTTGGAAGATGATTAAAAATTTCTTTGGTTTTAAGTCGCACATCGACAATTTAATATGCTGATCAAACATGTCAAGTCTGAAAGGTGTTGCCACTCCGGGCCTGCACTACATGAGCACGCAGCGTCAGGACTTGTACTGCTGTTTGTGTAAGTGCAAATTTCCATTTGCATCCATGGCTGCTCTAACACGATGACCCGAAAATCACCTGGAAGCCCTTGCTTTCCGCAAAAATTCCCGAAAAGTAAAAAGGAGATCGAATATCGTAATCACTTTTCAAAGCTTAACACTAAAAACGCTTGCACGATTATCAAATATTTTTTAATGTTTTTTTAGCGCTTCAGAAACTTTCAACAAAGTAGTACACTTGCTTGATACGGGTTGCCTTTTCAGTGCGCCTGCCAGTCGGGAGGCCGGCAACGTCTGAACTGGCCCCAAAAGGATATAAGCATGCTGATAATTTGCGCTACATGGTATTTTGAATAGCTGACGTTTCCAACAAACGATAAATATCAGATAAATTTGTTTTGATGAGGATAATTATTCTTGTGGGAAATCTCTGTGCACGGCAGTGTGAACGTGGAGAAGCTTCGAAGAACTTCCGCGAACAGTTGACCTACAGCACTCACTTTTAAGACTAGATTGTTTTTGGTGTGGCAGTCAACATCAATTTGTTGTTGCAAACTGTAGCAGCAGCTTGTTGCTTTAGACACCACATTTCAAAAGTTCTTTGCTCCCCTTGTTTAAAAGGTGGGCTGCGCCAAGCTTTGTGTTCACTGCAGATACATCAGAGTCCAGCAACCTTAAAGGGGTGTGTTTCGAAGAAGCGTACAATGGCTTGAAACATTCTTGTGCACATATTCCTGTGCGTTGATGAAATCCAAATGCTGACAAGGTTTTTTCATGCCTTGTCAGCATTTGGCTTTCATCAGTTTATCGATGCTGCTGCACGAGATTTTATGATTCTTGACTGGGTATTAACAAATGTACCATCGCCAGTTCTTTCTCACGCAGTCCCGGACCCTATCGACAATTTAGATCACAACCCCATTTTTATTAAACTACATTTTTCACATAAATATCGCATAGTTTCTGAACCATTTTTTATGTGGAACTATAAATATGGGGGTTTTCACGTTTGAAAAATGCGCTGTAGTTACCCCTTGGGAATTCATTATCATGAATTTCCCCAATGTTATATTAGCTCTTTCAAAGATTACCAATGTCATGAACCAAACGCTTAAAGTTTTTATTCCCAAAAATAATAATTTATCCTTCAAAAGAAAACGAGCCTTGGTTTACCCGCGACCTCGGACATCTCATTCGAAAAAGATCTCGCTATTACAAACGCTGGCTTACAACCAAAAACATAAACCACAAGCTTCTGTATAATAAAACCAGAAGCCGAAATTAACGCAAAATCACACTGGCAAAACAAAAATATAACGAGAGTTTTATGAGCAAACTAAATCTTTTTTTAATGAATACTTTACTTCCATTCCAAATTCACAAGGTAACTACTATCGAAATTCACCACCTTTTCAATACCTTACCGATCAGCGATACTATTTGTTGTTATTGAACCTGTCGAAGTATTTCGGGTTCTAAATACTCTAAATCCTAATAACTGCAAGGGTTTTGATAATTTGCTTAATCGGATTCTTGAAATTTGCAGTCAGTCCCTCGCTACTCCCTTCAGCCTTCTCTTCAATTTTAAATTGTGTTCTGAAGATTATCCCACAACTTGTAAGACTGGTACTGTGATGCCTCTTCTTAAAACAGGTTACCAAACTGAAGTCCAAAATTATCGTCCAATTGCTCTGTGACCAAGCCTGTTCATAGGAATGTCATGGGAAACATCCCATGGGATGGGACAGCACACATTTGTATTTTCCATGAGACAGTAGCCTTGTCATAGCAACTTCATTTCGTCAGAGCTAACCTTTTTAAAGTTTTTTTACTCTCCTTTTTTCTTTATATACTTGTATCGATTAGGTTTAGTCTGAACCCAAACTTTCATTAATTTAATAATTTTAATTGAATTGTATTCCATATTAACATTATAATGGGAATCTCGTGGGATGGGATATGCATAACATTCTATGTGATGGGATAGACAAATATGTCCCATGGACAATCCTGTCTGTCACCATCTCTCTCAAAACTTTTTGAGAAACTTTCACACAAATATATTTACAACTACCTAGAACACCCTAATTTACTGATTCCTAACAACTCCAGATTTCGGAAAAAAACACTCAACTCTTAGTTCATTGCTAAGAACTTGTAACAATTTGTACCGAGCTTATGGCTCACATCTCTCCTCTAGAATTGTTTTTCTTGATGTATCTAAAGCTTTTGATCGCGATAATCACACATGTTTGCTCTTTAAGTTTTCATCACAGTCTCTCATGGTATTCTCACATTCTCCACCTTCATCAGGAAGCGATGATCAAAAGTAATCGTTTGCACTCATTCTGTAACTGATTACCTCCCCACACTCTCCTCACTATCTACAAAACAAACATATTGCCGATTGTTGAGTACGGAAGCAATTATTTATGACAACTGCTCTGATAGCGACAAATGAGCAACTCTCCCCCGCTAAAATTATATTACGCTGTTTAAAAACTGCATCCTCTTCAGATGTATTTGATCTACTTGATCTAAAGCTTACACCTTAAACCATCGTAGACAAATATCTATGCTCCGCTACTTTTCTAAAAAAAAAAATTCTTTTGGTACCCTGCCTTTTCCCTGTGAGTCTCTTCAGATCGTTCAGTGAATTTGTTCTCTACACTTTGCTCCAAAATCTAGACATTCAGATTCCACTTTGAAAAAAATCTCTGACATTTAACTTTTTTCTCCGTAACGCCTGAGCGTGTGGAAGTCTCTCCGACTTGATTTAAAATCTTCTCGAAGCAACACTAATTTCATGAATCATTTAAAAATCCTATGACCACATTGCAGTACCTCCACCTTTCGGGAGTTAATCCTCGTTTGACATCCGTTTGTTGTATGCTTGGCCTCGCACACAGTCCTTTGAATACCAATACAAATCCTATCGTGTCTGCGCTTGCGGTGATATCGGAACTGAGCTTCAATTATCTTTTACTGTAAATTTCATGATGCCGCACAAGCGATACTTTGCTATATGGTCTGTAACATTTTAACCGATGAAAAAATAACCCGAGCACTTTGATTGCTTCAAGAACGTTGAGTTGCTGCGTCTATTCTTATTTGGTCTCAATGGCGATTCTAAGGGGAGACCTGGGTGGGCCATGGCCCCCCAGATTTTTGGGTGGCCTCCTGCTTGGCCCCCCAAGTTTTTTCGTAGGTTGACATATACAGTAGATAATTTTCGGCCAGCTATATTTCAAACGATAATTTAGAAACCCTCTAGCCCTGAGGTGGGCAAACTACGGCCCGCGGGCCGCATGCGGCTCGCGAGGGCATTTTGTGCGGCCCGCAGGACAGTCACATGTGCATAGAAAGTCCATATTTCGAGTCTATGTTAAAGTAAATTTATCGATTAGATTAGAATTGCCAAGTTTTTTTCCACACGTTTTATTCGAAACCGCATTTTTACTCAACCGGAAGTGACTATTGTTACCTTCACTTTGTGGTAGCTCATGTAAAACTTTTTGAAAGTTTTCAAAGCGATTATAGATGTAATATATGTAATACGAGCATGCGGCCCTTGGTAGGAACAAAATCTTCAATGTGGCCCTCAGTAGAAAATGTTTCCCCACAATAGCCTATATTCAATATTTTCCAAATGCATGATAAGCTGTGTTATTGTTTTTGACGGTCGCGTAACTAGAGTTGTTTATGACGACACACGCCAGTGGTTGCTCGAATCCTGCGTGAAACTTAGTCTGACCGCGGTCGTGGTTGAAATATTCATTTCGAAACTAGGAAACAGTGGCAGATGTGGGAAGATTAACCTTTCGTGCAATTCAGTGTGAGATGGAACTGCATTATATTGCTGTTAGCAGATTGTTGATTGTCCCAGTAGCCAAAGGTTTGTGATAAGCATGAAGCATTGGTTTCAGTTAATTTATCCGAATTTATCCTGGCTGCAGTATTGCGTTCTGCTGCCTTGTGTACAAGACTTCGAAACATCTTACGTAAGTGGTTCGTGACTACAGTTTTAACTCTACCCACAAGTCCTGCAACCTCATAGAATTTTTTACGGATTTTCTGTAATGATTCAGAAGCAATTCTTTCGCGTATTTCAGCTCTTTGTCCGGGAGGTCATATATTTCTATCATAAAAAAAACACTTGAAATAATTTGTAAATCATATTCATTTAGTGAAAATGATTTAAAACATGAAATAACTTTGATCAAGGTCGGATTCGTGGTTGGAAACATTTCGCTTTCATGTGAACTGTGGTCACGTTCGTGGAGCTGTTTTCATTCTTGTAGGGTTGGCACAATTGTGTACGGAAAATGGTGTTTCGTTTTTCATGACCAGTGCTGTGGAAGTTGCATGGTTAGCACAGAATATTCGACAAAGCAATACACGTGTCTTATTGCATTTGCAGTGGCATTTTGGTGTCTCTGGTGAATAATAACGCTAGTTCACATTTCACAATATTCACAAGCCTGTGTTGGGTTTGATAGGGTTACTCATAGCAACTTACTCTTCAAAACAACGAAAAATCACCATGCAAGATAGTCATTTATGTTTGACCCCCTAATTTTTTCTTGGACCCGCAGTGTCCCCCACTTTTCAAATTCTAGAATCGCCATACTGTTTGGTCCGTCTGATGATGAGCCATCACGTATCTTGGTAGCTGTGTTTTGCGCCGCAGATGAGTTTCCTGAAATCTTGCGATAGATTCTGACAACATCCGCGTGATCTTGTGCATCATTTATGTGATGTTCGTACTTTTCTATTTTATTTTTGTTTACACACTAGCAGCTGGTCGTGACACGAAAAGATTGTACTAATACGGCTAGCGTCTGTGGCAAAATTACCGTTAAATAAATTGAAGTTTCAGATTCATGTGCGCATTTTTCGTTGCGGTTGGTATGACATAACAGGCCACACATGAAAAGCTGAGCATAACAAAAAAATTAGCAAATCTTGTTAACAACGCGTCACAGGTAGTATGAGAAGTTTTAAAAAAACGTTCTAATCCTGTTACGAATCATAAGCTTATACAAAAAGTGATTCAGTTACACTTAGTCAAATGCTCACAGATTCAGTGGCGCAGGTAGCCTAAAAATATGGGGGGGAAAAAATTTGGGTGGGCCAAAATGTTTGATTTTAGGCGAATAACACTATTTTGTTTGGAAAAACGCCTCTCAAAGCACAAAATGACTCTACATTCTAAAAATGTGGGGGGGTTGGCCACTTTGCCCTCTCTGGCTACGCCTATGCACACATTGCCGGTTTTCGCTTGTGATCGACAGGCTGCGTATAAGTTACAGTGAAGTACAGTTTGGAAAAACTGTGATTGTATATGTTTTTTTTTCGCAAAGCCAAGTATCAAGTCAGTTGCTGATTTTCTTTCCTTAACACTGGAAGTTAACGTAATATAATCCTTAGAAATGCTAAAATGGATAATGTTTACCCTCTTTGTGGCGGAACAGGACTTTTCGGTCTCGCCGTTTCGGTCTGCTGACATTTCGATCACGACATTTCTGTACATAAACAACTGAGTGCATTTGTTTATTTAAATGATTACGTAGGCAGGCGAAATGTCACGTTAGCTGGTGTTATACCAACTTCCTTTTGAGGAGTCATGATTGCGATTAAATCTGAATTGTAATTATGAGTTTGAAATATTTGTATTTAATAGAAAATGACGATAATAATTTAATTTGCTTACTAATGATAACGAAAATCATATATTCCTGCTGATTAACTGTTGGATCTTGGATCATGTTTGTAGTTTTTTTAAATAAAACCTTTCGTTTAAGTAAGTTTGCATTAAAAAGTAAATATATGAGATTTCTGCAAGATTTCAAAGCCTGACCGAAATATCTCGAGATCGGAAACACCATGACCGAAAGGTCCTGTGACCGAAACAGCTCAGACCGAAACAGCTCAGACCGAATCGGCCAGACAGAAAAGTCGCGTACCCGGTTGTGGAATTGCTTTAATGTAAAAATGGCTGTTGTGAACAATTAACAGCAAATTGAATTCCAAAGTTCTGCTTTGAATTACTCTTCTCTTGAAAGGTTTAATTTTTCTGTGTATTTATTTCCATTATCAAAAAATCCAAGCCTCATTTGTTTGCAACAGTTTCCAACACTACGCCACGATTTGTTTTACCGTACTCTCCGAAATAAATACAAAAACTTTCCAAAGCTAAAACGCATACAAAATCTATTTCTGCAAAAAACTTTCCATGCCTGCAAATTCAGGTTATCCTTGTCATACTTTTGAGAGCAAGGTAGTGCAAAGGAGAGAATTTGCTTGAGGTACGTAATGATCTTGCTTCAACCAGAAGAAATATTTGTGCATTTGTTGATGCACCTTGCGTCGGAAACACGCATAGAGATAAACGTCACTTCAAACACTTCATAGCAACACCACAACAAAGTGTTAGGAAAGTAGTAATGCTCACCGCAAAGACCCACAGTTTGATTGAAGATGGTCGACATTGGAATGTAAATGAATACTTCGGGATATGTGTATATGAAATAATGAAGTTCGAGTCCTATCTCCGGTATTTCCAAGAGAAATCCTGTTCCTGCTACCATCAATATACGAATGCCATCTTGATACCAAGGAAAATTTGATGGTGTAACGTCGTTGACTTTGACCTTGATGCATTAAAAAGGATTGTATATGCAGAAATATACGATGTAGCATCTAAAATATAGCCAGGGTTGAGGTGTGGGCGACAACAAAGCATTTTTAATAAACACCAGTTCCCCAACCAACTATGCCGAAGTCTGTGGAGTCATAGAAATACTATGAAGAAAGGTAAAGAGAGGTCTGTTAAGGGTTTGCTTGGCTGCACTGCACACCGGTAAGTACTTAAAATTTTAGCCTTTTTTGCGACATAGTTGAAAGACAGACATGTCGAAGTTTCTGAGCCGTCTCTTAAAATTTGTCTGACTCTGATAGCAATGCAGCTCGTTTCAGTCACTGCGACACGAACAAATTGCCGAGAAAATATTATTTTAAGGTAAACAACAAATACAAATTCAAAAAGTGCTCTTGAAGAGATTTGTGATCACAATAAAGAGCTATTGCAAGCATTTCCCTGTCCGATTTTTCATTTGTCTGCGATAAATTTTTGCCTTCTAAAATACTTTGATTTCTCTGCAACAATTTGCCTGTGGCAATATGTTTTTATATTCTGGATGAGAAGAGAATAGAACAAAATAATTAGCGCCAAGCGTGGAATCAATTTAGAACTAACAATTTTAGTGGCTTATGGTGAGGAAAATGAACATACGTCGTTCCAATTTTCCTGATTTTTCATGCAAGCCATGTAATTATGTTTTTCAAACTAAACATGCAAAAACAAGAAACACGGAACTACGTTTCACGATTGTGATTGATAGAAACAAAAAAACATCAAAAAATCTTTAGCATGAACTAAGCAAGCAAAGGATGGTGTATTTGGTGGAATGCCTTCTTTGACTTTGCAAATTTCTTGCCTTAGAGTGTTGGTACCTTTTTACTTATAAAAGACAAAAGGTCAAACCGCGTAAAAATTAAAGATACGAACAATGAGGTTAAACACAATAGCAACGATTCTATACAGATACTGGAAGATTGTCGTCTTACTGATGGCGCAAGTATCATGGATGATAGATTGCCATAGAATTCAACCAAAGTGTCGTCCCATTTGACGAAAACTCGCACAGGACATGTTGCATTAGTAACTTCATCGCACACAGCGGTGTCGCTGTAATGAAC
>Ga0210059_1005551_pt1 | contig 20295 bp, 14 predicted proteins | sample Ectturendosymbi2_FD_188042 | JGI IMG/M metagenome (GOLD analysis project Ga0210059, IMG submission 188042) | Ecteinascidia turbinata endosymbiont from Florida, USA - Sample 2 (SPAdes) (version 2) | ecosystem: Host-associated > Tunicates > Ascidians > Unclassified | place: Key West, Florida... | reverse complement strand
GATAAAACCCAATTGATGTGTTCTACTATATTGCTGTACTTGTTTGCATCCAACTACGATATCAATGGAAGCTGGCTGAACTACAGTTCTGTGTCCAGCAACAAAATTAAGTACAGTACGATTTGCATAAATCGTCACCTCAAGTTGATAGGAAAAAAGTGACGAATTAGGCGAAGTGACGAATTGGGCAAACAGGCGAAAACTCCATCATAGAAGCTACTATAGTTTATCATAGTAACTCGTATGCATAGTGCTCTTATTTGCAGTAAAATACAAGTTTATGACGTTGTGGTTGAATACAACAATTAATTCCTCTACTATATCTTGACTCCTCCATTTGATCTAGCACCTTTTAAATCATTAACAAACTGCAAAGACTTCCCACATTCTCTCAATGGGGAGCCGGGTCGCGCTTCGCACCTCGTGTATAAATTCGATAAACAAATTGCGAGGTGCAACAACTCTCAGATAAAGATCCCTAACTTGTTTGAATTCCCACACGTGTTAAACTAGCTGCTTAAACATCGAAACAGAAACTGCAAATGACGTATTAGCCGAATAAAACGTTTCTGCGGGACAGAAAGAGGTGACAAATTGAGCAAATTGACGAATTAGACGATGGCGAATTAGACGAACTGAAATGTACACAAAAGATAGGAATTCTGCCGGGACCGACGAAAAAGTGATGAATTAAGCGAAGTGACGAATTAGACGATGACGAATTAGACGAGTTGTACTGTATATTGATATGTAAATCTTCTGCAAGGACAAAGCGTGATTAGTGTTGCTCTCAAAACACCTCTAGAAATAAGACTGGGAATCTGTATATATAAAACGTCACTTCTGCATCGACCCGATGACTATATTGGTTTCACACCAAGGTGTCCCCCCACATTTTACAACAAAATTGCGCCCATGCTACTGTGTAAGTAGTACGTTATATGCTTTCAAAGGGGTCCCCAACAACAACAACAACTGTAAAACAGAGAACAATAGCAAAATGCCAGCTTGCTACTGCTTAACTTTTATGAGTTGCTAGCTTCCAATCTTTCAGTGTGTTTAATGTTGTGCATCATGAATACCCTTTTGCAACGACCGAGTTTGCTAGAAAACTTTGAGTGGCAAACTTTCTGTGATATGCATGTTATTGTGAATATCACACAAATAATAATATTGTTTGCGTTTCGACGACGTCACCATGTTCACAGTCAAACATAGTACAACCTTTTCATAAAATTAGCAAAATGGGAAACAAATTATGAATATAATATACTGTATTTTGGGAACCATGGCCCAAGTTCCCCCCTGGCTCCGCCCATGGAGGTAATGTCCTTTTTCATTTATTCCCCGGTTTTGTGCAGGGGTTTTCAACAGTAATGTAACCAGGAAATTTGTACAACTACATTACTTTTTATCACAAAAGATATTGTGTCCCCCTTTGACAAAAACGAGGAGGACACGTCCTCCCTAAAACTTGGTCCCTGGCCTTTTGCATTTTCTGTTATGTCAGTCATGCCATAGTCTCAGGAATATATCTTTGGGTGGCCCGCAGACCCCTTCATGGGCTTGATCAAAAGGTCTTATAACGGTTGGCTGAAATATGATGACTTCATCACCCCCCCATTTCAACCTTGCCTCGGGCCACCCCAACCTTAAGTCCACCACTGGTTGTAGGCAGTGCGGAGGCATTTAATACTAGACTGTGTATGTAGTTTGCATGGCTAATGAAAATTAAAATTGCTTTGCAGCAGATTGAAACTTTTTTTTTCACTTTTCCAATATCAATATCACCCGTAGTAGGGAGGTGACCATTCGTCTCAGAGTGACTGAGTTCCGATATTTGAGGTTGGTCATGGTCAGTTACTTGCTTGTGCCGGAAAACTAAACTAGTTACCGGTGACAGCAAAGTTGCCATGAGGCACGATGCACAGGAGACGTGAAGTTCCTGTTTCCGTTGCGGGAAAAAATGATCTATTTTGTATGGCTCTTAACTTTATTTTGAGCAAAAATTTGACAGAAAATCAGAGGAATTTTGACACATTGTTATTTTTCGAGATACACTCAAACTGTAGCAACGTTTACTTGAAAATTACACAACCTAACTGTGAAACATTCCGGTTTGTAAAACCAAAAACATACGGTAATGGTAACTCGGCCTGCTGTAGCCAAGTTTAGACAGATCAGCATCTCTTATTTGGTTTAACGCTATGTTGTAACTAAAACAGCTAAAATATTTCATTTTACCACCAGGTTTGCAGTATTTTTCAACATGAAGAACCATGGGCAGGGCCGGCCTTAAGCCGATGCAACCGACGCCGCTCCATTGGGCCCCGCACCGCAGGGAGCCCCGCCCGATGGTGGTTGGGCAGGTTGTTCATTTTTGCCAGATACTCCTTGCGCTCGAGAATCGTAGAAAGGCTTATAAATGTCATTGTTATTTTGGTTACCGAAAGCTAGATAAGTAATCAGTTCATGTTAACAGTTTTCTCCAAATCAGTTGTTCTTTGAACGAATGTTCCGTTTAACAAGAGCGAAGTAATTGCTTTTTAAGTTTAATTCACTTGTCAGCTAGGTTTGATTGACGTAACTTTGCACTTGCGCTCGCCGCTCGGAGCTCCAGTGCAGAGCTTCCACTACAAATTTCGGCTTGATTACGAGTGGTATAGCGGTACACTGTCTAATGTTCGCAACAGTGGCATGCTATTAGTCATCATAAACATGGGCGTAGCGGGGGGCTACGCCCATGGATACATGAGCTATGCCCACGCCCCATAAAAAGCTGTTGTTTTATCATGTAGCCTACACACAAATCATCTCCAATAATTTGCCATCTTTTTTATATTCATATAGTTATTTTGCTAAAATATCTTCATCAAAAAGGTCATAGCAAGGTTGACTAAATACGATGACGTAATAACACCACTGGTCAGAGGGGCCCCGCGCCTAGGTCTTGCATTTCGCGCCGCACCTGCTAGGGCCGGCACCGACCATGGGATTTAGAAACGCAGCACTGCAACAAAGAAAGCAAAATACAAATGTTGAAAAAGACGGATTTTGACAGGGCAGCAGGCTAACGACTGAACGTTTTCATAAAAAAAACATTTCGTTTGTGGTAACAGTTTTTTTGGAAGAAATCCAAGATCGCACTTTTAATTTAGTAAACGGATAAAAATATTTATCTAAGTTTGTGACCAGTATTCCCTCCAAGATAATTCTACACTGAGCAATTGTTTGTTTTGTTGCACACTAAGCGCATGCAACTGCACAACCATGCGGACACACAACCAGTGAACCGTTCCAAGCGTTAAAAGTGCTATGCGATATATACACATGAGTATTAAATTCGGAATGTCGCAAGTGCGCGAGAATGTGATTTCACTGCGCAAATGCTCTGGTGGTACTGCGCAATTGCGCAGTTGCGAACCTTAGAGGGTGCACTGTTTGTGACATTGTAACTCGATGGCGTAATTCCTAATAAGGTGAAGCTACTCACCAATATTTGTAGAAAGTGAATCACTCTATGCAGAGCATCTGTATCGATTTCTTTGAAAATGGTTTCTAAACTGCATAAAGTTAGGAAAATTCGAACTGTTGATAGGCTATATTCGAGCGTAGGTAGTTGTTTCGCTATTAGTGCAAAACTTCTTGCCTTTTTGTCACCAAATTTAATTTTGCTAAACTTTTAGGTGAACCACTTTTAAACTCTGGTACTTTTGTAAGATTACTGATAAGATGCGCAAGACATAAATCTTTTTTTTATTCTAAATAAAACCAGTTGAATATCAAGAGGCTGCAAGCTTTTGACCAATGTCCCATGTAAACCCAGGGCATTTATAACAATCGTTCTACATTATGCTTTTTATAAAATTTGCCCAATACTTACGTGGTTATAGGCGTGGTGCAAAGCTGACATGAGGCATAGTTATTAGCTAACGAGTCGCCTAGTGCGCACATATTATCGATTGCTGACTTCAACCATGTTGACTGACATTGTACGAACTGTATGTTTAGTATCTTAGAGACGTGCAACGCGGTGATGCTGCTTCATTCAAACCTAAATCCCATTCAGTATTTCCGTTAGTTGGAGCAGCCATATAGTCCTGAAAATGACACTACCGCTTGGATCCATAATGGTCTGAGTGCACATTGTTCAGCAGTTTGCATTGATCACTGTACAGCATGCTTTGGGTTTATTGATGAATGACAATTTTGTAGAGAATGCTTATTAGATGAGCTTGCATATGGTGATGAGTTATTCATAACGGGCATGAAATTGTGACTCCAGTCGTTCAATGCATACATCATAGTGTGTCAAAGACTAATCCAAATCGCAAACACGTTAGGGAAACAGTGTTTCGCAACTTGTATGAACTCCTAACGTACTTGTCTTATTCTATGTTTGAAACCAAACAACGCATTGCATAAAAATATTCACATACTATTATTTAATGCAATTGGTTAGCTTGCTAATTGTGACACAGCCAGGTGTTTATTGGGGTGGGAATGTATGGGAACGGCGTTCTCACACCTATTTGCACTAGCAACGTTACTTGAAGATTTAGATTTGTCTTTTCAATTTCCACGTGTAGCACCTGGAGCAGCATAAATGAATAAATGACAAGTAATTTCTTGTATAACACCGTAGCATGTTTGTGTTGTAACATCAACAGTGGTATCTGTGTACTCCACGCTTCGTCTGATTTATTGCATATATCTTAACTCTGCTATCTTCGTTTCAGAGGAGTAATTAGTCTTGAACTACTCAGGGCATTGCCGAGTAGGTTACAGCTTGCCTGAGTGGATTGCGAGAACTAAAGGAGCTTTTTACGAGTGAAAGTATTAGAGCGATGTGGTGTTAGAGTTCGGCTTTAACCTAAATCAGGGGTGTAGTGGAGTGGGAACGGCGTTCTCACATCTCTTTTTTAGCACTACAAAATGGTGTTATATTTGAAACGGCCAAGCTCATTTCGCTTTCGACATCTATGTTCGAGTGATACCAACTGTTTTAGCCGGCCTTTCGCAACAGCGAAAGGTCAGCTTCGCACAAACACGAAGTAGCAAATGTAATTAAAATCTGGAGAGATTCTTCAGACGCAAAGTCAACGTAAGGTAGATATAAGCTTGTGACGCCCTTGAAATCTTATAACGGTGCACCAGACCGTCACATCGACCCAATCGGGAACCTCGGCGTTGGCATATTTTCCTGCGTTCGCTGAATGTCAAGACGTCTGCCTGCACATGTATATGCGCGTTGGCGAATTTTTGGGTCTGGATCTTGTTAGGCTTCCGAAAAATGCCCACGGTGGAGTTGGTTTAATTTTAGTTTCGCTTTTATCTGTTACCTGAACAGGAACGCTTAAATGCATTACAAAAAGAAGACAATCTAATGTATGAAATATTTAGAATTCTTCACCAATTTGATAGTGAATACTGAATGACCTTGTTAAATATTGAGAATATTTCTGAAACAAGCTTTGCCATAGCGGTTTAAGAAGAAATGTAATTGTTTTGTAAAAGTATAAAAGCATGTTTCTGACTTAAGTCAAGTCAGTTAAAACATTTTCGTAAATGTCGATGTAAAAAACAAGCAGCGTCCAAAACGTATTGTTAACATGGATGAACTAGAAACTTGGACTTTGCCTTGTCAGCTGGAAACACAATGGCGTCGTTTTCTGTAGGTACTTCTCCCACAACAATCCTTCACACAAACACATCGCGATCTGCGTAAAATGCTGTCCCAACTGCTCTGTACACGTGGTTTTGGGGTCTCATATGAGGCCTTGCAAACCGAGTGCTTTAGACTTAACTATAGCTAATACGTGAGTTCGGTTTAGCAGTTAAGTCAGGGGGGTTCTTATAATTCTCAGATTACTTAATCTCCCCAAGCTTCTGTCCTGTATCTAAATACCGAAATACTTTGCAAGATATCACTAATGAACGTTTTGTATAGACTTTTATTATTTTACTAAATTATGTATACAAGAAACAGAGTAACTCACCAATGATGCAACGATCAGTACGCGAATTCAACTCTCCAATTGTCAATGCAGACTAACAGGAGCGCAAGGAAAGCCTCAACCAACCACAGTTTGATAAGCACTTCAGTTTAAACGAAATATTAAAACTGACTGATTTGTCAGCGCGTCTATAGTTTTTATGTAGAGTGTCAGTCGTTTATTGTCCCGCCTTTCGAGGGTTCGTTTTTCTTACAGGATGTTATTACGTGATGCGTGCCTTCTTCAATTATTTCCTAAGGTGACGCTCTAGACTGGGTTGATTTGAGATGATAGAAGTTTGCGCCATAGGAAACAAAGCGACAGAACTTAGCCGTATTTTGGTTTTTACGGAACAAAGCGACAGGGCTTCGCTGTTTTGTATTTTTTATGAAACAGAGTGACATAGCTTCGCTGTTTTGTGTTTTTACGAAACAGTGTGACATAGCTCTGCGTTGAGCTTTCTGTCACGGGTCAGGGTGACAGAACTCCGCGTTGAGCTTTCTGTCACGGGCCACTCATTTGGACAATCCAAAAACAGCATCTCCCCTGGACAAGCCACTTTTTCAAAAGACTCAAGCTGAGACAGCCCCGGTATCACACCGAAACTAGAAACAGCACTCCCTCTGGCCTATGGAAACATGAGACCATCAGGAGGCAGAGCCTTCGAAATTTTATCTCCAATAGCTGACCAAGGCGGGGCAGACTATCAGAGAGAGAACAAAGTCAATTGGTGTTAGACCAAGTTCTGAAGCAGGCTTGTAAAGCTGCCCCTATTTATACCAACTCTGACCAATCACATTAGATTTCTGATTGACGTACATCCGTTGTCTAAGCAACGGATATAACTAAGAACATGATTGGTGCATGCTTTCACTCAGGCGTTTCCGGTTTTGTCTGCGTTGTCATGTTTGTTTATCAGTCTCGTTTGTCAGTCAATCCAGCAGGTCGCATTTACTTCTGGCGTTCTTCGCAGTCTTTGGTTTCCGGGTTTCCTTAGTTAATTTCACAGTATGTTTAGCTTTTCTTTCATTGTGAACCTTGGTTTATTGTTGACATTCTTCATGCTTCATTGTCTTCGAATTTCTTTGGTTGAAACCGTTGTATTTTCAGTCTTTCAGTAGCTGTCCAGTAGCCTTCCAGTAACTGCACAATCTAGCAGTTGTTCGGTAGTTTTTTACTTTAGTTTCCAGCTTGTCCTTCAAGTTCGGTTGTTGTGACTTTACGTTCTTTGACATGTAGAGAACAATGTAATTGTTCTGCTACAGCTCCCTTTTGGTATATTTCGCATCACCCGCAAGTTTTGTGCTCTAACGCTTTGTGCTTCATTAGTTGGGCTTTTGTAGAAAATGAAAACAGTTCATTTTGCCGCACTTTTGAAGTTTGCTTTATGAATTTAACTCACTTTTCACCAGCATGTTATTTTATAAAAAAATTGCAAATCCCGCTGCTTGCAATAAATTTTTTAAATGTTTTCAAGACTTTATTGAAAGAAGGCATAACAATATGCAAAAATGTTTAAAAACCATAGAAGTAAGCGATGTTCAAGAGTCTACAGATAGTATTTTATTCCACGGTGCCTACGGCCATGTTGGTCAGTGCAGCGGCACTTTTTCCAATTCATGCTCTGCTTGCATTTTCATTTTTCAATCTATTTTCGTGACGCAGACTATTTGTTCTTTTCATTCGTTCACACGCCCATATTGACTTTTCATTTTCGGAAAAACTTGCCTGCTGTGTTATCGATCACCATATCAGTAAACAGCGATTAGATCAGTTGACTGAAGTGAGTTACTGATGATGCAAGAAAACCAAACATTTTCATTTATTTTCGATGGTCGGGCAGTCATAGATTGGCCGTTGCTCGAAGCGTGCTGCACCAAACAGCTGCTAAGACTCTCACAGTGCGCTGTACGAGGAATAGTAAAATGAAACTTATTTTTCCTGACTGTCATGTTTGCCCTCTCTGCGACGTACTCCAAGCGTTATGCACTTTGGAGGAACCAAGAATGCGTACATTGCACATTCTTCTGTACACCTGTATCCCGTTGATTTTCCCAAGCCCTTTTCATACAAAAATGCACTTGTTTAAATTGTGTTCAAAATTGCCAATCTGTTAAAAGCGACATTATGTTGCACAGAACAACCCAAAGATCAAGCAAAATCAGTTTAAACTGTTGTATTTATTTTACATACAAAACACTTCTCACTGATTTTTAAAGTCATTTAACTTGCCAAGTCATGAAATAATCAAAATAATCAAAGTTTCACAAAAGGTTTATGAGGTTTAATCGTTCTTGCTGAAATCACCTCCACTGACAGGCCTTTCGATTACATAAAAATTAATTAAAAATTTAAGCACCACAACTGAATGCAAAACGTTGATTGCAAAATTAAAGTTATTCCGGACAAGTTGGCTGGTAGTGTCGAGTGCATTCGCAGGTCTTTCCAGAGCAACACATTTCTGAAGCGCCGTAGCCACAGCAAATTGAACAGAAGTTCTTTCCCTGTCGATCTGCACGGGCTCCTGCATAGACAAATAACTTACAGGGTGGCTATGAGATTTGAAATCAAGCAAATAACTTGGTCTTGTTTGTGGAAATTACTCTTGGGTAATAACCGCTTCTGTTGGACGTCGTCCATTAATAACAGGAAACAAAATATATTTCCTTTTCCGTCACAAGTTGTAGTGATTTTTACTATAGCGTCCAGTGTTTTAAAAAACAAACAAAGCGTCTTATTGCTCGTGATTTCTTCACTCCTTCAAATTGTATGACCAATTTTGTATGACTCGATCCTGGTTACGTAAGGAAAGAAAATGTATATGCATAGAAAATTTCGTAAAAGTTGCATTCAAGCTTGCAATCCCGTAAAAAACTAAAACTTTGCTTGATCTCAAATGCTAAGAGTGATCCGTCATGATTAAATTTGAAAGGTAGAACTTTTCTTTAAATACGATAGCCATAAGTTTAGATTATTTTGATGAAGCAACTAAAACAGCTGGATGTTAGAGTTATATAAAATAAATTTCAGCTGAACGAAACACCCAATCCACGATGAAAAAGAGAGCAACAACAAAAGCACAACTTTTGACGTTTTTCTGCACGAAAGGTATGAAATATCTAAAGTTGGGCAGCCAATTTGAATAAATTGAAGACACTGGCCAAAAGCTAAGCCACATTTTATAAAACGGAATGGACTTTTTCAATGACTTTTTCATCAACTCCGTCGTTCATTATGCCAGAAACGATCGCATTCTCCCTAACTTATGATTGCTGATTGTGATTAGGACAAAATAAGTTTACCAAAATATTTACATTCATTCGGAGTTTTTGCCCCATGTTATGTGACCTTGAAGGCGATTAAAACTTTTAATTGCAAGAAACACATCCTTTTGGGCATTGTGGTCTGGTGTTGGTAGCATGCGCTTGAGTGGCCCCAAAGCGGTTTTTAATCTTCCAGGCTTGGTACAAATTTTGTCTTTTTGAGATGTACGTCAGGCGCGTAATGACCGAAGATGCTAAGACGGATTACCAAGGATGTGTTGCAGACAAGAATGCTGGAGCAGAGGTAGAGAAGGGGTGGGAGCAGTAAAAAGATTAAAGGCAGTGAAACTTATATAAAAAACGAAGTGTTAGCCATTGTGCTTGTTTCTTTCCAAAATGGTATTTATTTTACAAAAATTGAGATTGTTACACTAGAAGACATTTGTGAAATTTCTCTAAAACCAGCAAAAAAACGTGGTTTTATGTTTATTGTTAAAAGAATAAACACGTTTATTGTTTTAAGAACAAGCAAAACAAACGATGCAAATAAATAGGGCGTGTAGTGTTCACTGGAGTAATAACCAGTCATTGAAAGTAAACATAAAACTTTCCACGTAAGATGGCTACGGTGTGTGGATCATTTGCAGTTATAATGCGCACTGTTACGTTTTTAGGATTTAGAAAGTACAAAAACATCACCAAATGTCCAGATTTAAAGTTCAACAAATTTGTAAGAGTTTACTTTATTGTACAAGTTGTTGATTGACCAACTCCACTCTGTTTTAACAGTTTGTAATACGTTTAGAATACCCAGTGCTCGAAGCAAGGTATAATACCAGAAAAAATATATTGTGCCAAATAATGTGAAAAAAGGACTTTATGTACGAACAAAAACTTTTACCATAAAATGTTTTCAGTTTTCTTTATTTACCATTGCAGAACAGTAGTTTGCATGTTTTAAAAGTAATGGCTCATCTTATTATCTGGGAAACCTCACGAAACTTCGAGATGAATTGGTCAATAACTACTAAACACAAACGAACATGCAACAACTAATAAAACATCATACTGTTCCATACTTACTGACGTATTCTCCATACGCGCTGATTTTATCATTTCTTATGGCTCCTTCCTGTTTGCATTCCAGTTTATCACCAGTATATGTGCAACCTTTGTTGCCGATGCACGACGACTCCTTCTCATCCTTTACGACGACTATGCTGCATAAACCATCTCCTGAAAATCATGGCACTGTTTGATAGTTTGCAGGTTAAATAGAGCTTTAATTTAGACTCTGTTTAAACTAATCGCGGTTATTGCAAATTTTCAAACTCGGCACTTCGACACATTTATAGACCAGACAAAAAGTTTTGCTAAAGTTGTATCAGAAAATGTCTTGGAATGATTCTATTTGTTCTGGAGCGCGGTAAAGTATTTGTTATTGTGGGACTCAGGAGGATCAATAGCCTTAGGAAAGGACCTTGTTCAATAAGGCTATAGAATTCCAGTAGTGGAAAAGTTTTTAGGATTATATGCATACCATACGTCCGAGAGGACGCTTAAAAGTGCCAAAACGTCTTCCTGGCTTTTCAAAAATTTTCTTGAAAATAAGCTATAGATTTTTAGACTGATTTTAACTGGGCTGTGATCTGGGACGGCGGCTGTATTTAATAAACCAAAGCAATGTGCTGATTAAAGCACCTTATTGGGCAATTGTTGCAGGGGTGTGTCCGCATTGTTACGTTGTGAATAGCGTTGCGCTTCTACGGTTTCTTCTATCATAACTTCATAAGCCCATGTTTTGTAAAAATTTTTTGTTAACTCTTTATTCTCTTCCGCGTCCGCGTTAGACTTTTTAAACTTGTATGCAGCAGAACCTTTGCAAGTGAGGATAATCGCTTTGAGAAATTTCAAAGCAAGCCCGGACAAGGGTTAAGATCACTCAGCTGCTCAGTCATCAGTAGCCTCGGGACGGCGGAACAGATTTTGGAGTGGGTGTCCGATCTAAGCACTAACACTCGCTTTTATTGCAAATATACGTGGTTTTCTCTGAAGCAAACCTGTAGTAGAATATCTCAATTTGCGTAAACAAGAGTGGCACCATTCTCGAAATGTCGCTTTTCCAAACCAAAACAATACTCCAAAAACGTTCTTGTCCTATCCGTTCGAAAGACTTTGTATCCTTAGACTCTGGGCGCCAAACTCTTGTACAAGTAATAGGTATTTAAAACTACGCAACAATTTTAAAGTTTCACTGCGCGCACGACCATCCCGAGCTTCCTTACTACCCACAGACTGTTCATTAATTTGTCGCAGAGATGTTTACATCAGGATTGTTTTGCCATATCGGCACAGCAAAATTTTGAAGATGATGTACTTTATAATGAAAAACAAAGAATGGAGTAACATAGTTGGAAGTCCCTTGTACTGTATCTTGGCCCCTCTTTGAGAAATATTGGGGGGCCAGATCCACTTCTTGAGTTCCAACCCCTTGTTCGCCCGCCCATGCAGTAGACTATATTCCGCATCCCGTAAAAAGCCCCACAGAAAGGCGTGGTTGGTACCTTGGGGATAAGTTCAGCTACAGGGGCTGCAGACTAGAGAAATATATTGCACGATTTGGGGAAAACGTGCTACAAACTGTGCAGATTTGAAAGTTATGAGCACAAGCTAGGGATACTGCCCGCAATTTCCCCCAGAGGAAAAACGGACACGAAAACGAATGGGCAATAGCCAAAGGCTCTGTAAAACAGGAGTGTTGTAATATCTTCACTCTAGCCTTCGCATAAGCTGCGGTCACCTCTCCAATCTTGCCGCTTTTTGCGTAAATATGACAATGTCCTTTATGATGCTGTAAACAAGAACGAGAACAACACTATTAAGTAAGAAGGAACGTATGCCACTTTGCTGCAGATCTAATTAGTGTGTGCTCCAGGCAGGCGCGTAGCCAAAAATTTCAATAGGGGGTGGCAAACAACAACCGAGTCTCAAGGTTTAAGCCTTTAATGCCCGCTCTTTTTCAAGCATCATCCATGAAAGGTGCATTTGTCTGGTGTTTATTTCTTGAACAATTGTGTTCAGATTTAAGACGGCAAATAAAAAGGTTGTTTTTATTGAACTTTTTCTTTCGTATGATCAGCGATCCTCAAGCGATCCCTACAAATCGGTCCAACCAACAAACACCCTTTGGGTCGGGGCCCAGGAGACACCAAGTCGTCAGAGAAATTTGGTGGCCAGAGGGCTTCGCAATGATGAATAATGTGGTGTGCTGTTTGATTTTCATCTCGGCATTCGCACGAGGCTGTCTCTCTCAGCCCCATCGACACATGTTAGAGGCGAAACGTCCAACTCCAGTTCTGATCCTGTTTAAGGTGACCCAGAGATTGCGGGGGAGGTTGGAGCCCGGTGAAAGGCAAATCTGGGAGGGAGGTGTAATGTCCTTTCGTGTGTTCATCCATGCTCTTTTGATCTCAAACCCAGAGGCTATTTGGGTGGCCCCGTGGCGGTGGAAAGGGTGCTTCGACTTCAGACGCTGTGGTTGGAGGCTCTGCAGGTCTGGGATAGAATCGTACAGAGGGTGTTTATTGTTGAATGCGGCTTCGCATCCCAGTCTATATGTAAGTTGTTCCCTACGCAGGTTTGATGGTGCAATGCCTGCCAGAATCGGCAATAGCCCAGTTGGGGTGGGACGCAAACATCCAGTAATAAGGCGCAGCGTGTCGTTTAGTGCAACATCCAGTTTTTTACTGTGACAGCTACGACACCAAACTGGGGCAGTATATTCCGCTGCACTAAAGACGATTGACGTACGAACTAACAAGTTTTAAAGCATGAAGTTTTAAAAATGTATATTGAATTCAATAAATTCAAATTCAATAAAGTTTCAAAACTTTATTGAACTGACAAGTTTTAAAAGTTTGTTTTTATTGAAGTTCCAAGATTCTACTTCGGATCAAAGCCACCATCTGCTTGTAAAACTTTCCTGCAAAAATGGTTGTAAAAATCTCGATGTTATAAGCGCAGGATCTACTAGTATGTTTTTTGAAGCCAATGTTGTAATAGAGGAAGAAATCATCGTGGCCGCCATTACACTTGGTCTTCTTATATTTACACGGTTCTGATGTACACCAGCACACATTCTGTCAAATCCGAGTAGCGACTTTGCTCAAGTCTAAAACGCCGACTTCCGAAGTAAATCTTCTACAACTACAAACTTGCGCGCATAGACGTGAATCCTGTTGTTACCCAATTCTTGGGCGACTAAGCGATGTATGCAGCTGATACACGTAAACGCTAGAGTCTCCCAATGCATTTGAAAATTGTTTGAATTCTGTCATTAAACGCTATGAAATGCGACTGCAGCAACATTTTCGTGCACTAATTCCACTAGGCTTGCTAGATTGTGTTGCTGACTCTTCCCGTTGCAGCTGGATGTTTTATAATTTACTGTAGGTCAGGGTGGCAATCAACACCATATGAAAGTTGAAACACTTTGAGACCGTTCACAGGTCGGACTCTGATTACTTGGAAGGACTGATATTTCATTCGCCAGCAAGGCAATGGGAAAATCATTGATGAAAACGCCAATGTTCTACATAATTATGATTGAACTGTCACAATACATGTTTGATTTATTCATTCATTTGCGTGCCCGCTTTTCTTCTGAGGAGGGTTCCGGAAGGAGCAGCCATCGGAGGACTCGAAATACTTCACGGTCAACAGCAATCTCAGATAGTTCTGCTAGATCCGCACCAAGCAAGGTCGGATATGTAGTCACTCCACCTGGTCCTTGTGGAACCTCTTGGCCGCTTTCCAGTGGTAATAGCCAACAGGACTTGCCTCGCCAATCTTTTCCTGGGGCATTATGGACACGAGGCCGAAACAACGTAGCTGGAATCTCTTGATTCAGAGAAGAGGTTCGACATTCAGTGCTTTGCGAATTTCACAGCTGTGCACGTAGTCGCGAAGTGCCACACTGTAAACTCTTGGCAAGAATTCCGTCTCTGTCGCTTCGGAGCAAAGATCAATTTACAAACTGATAGCTTTGCGGCATTTGAATGCTCTCGTTTTGTCACAGCTTTGCGGTGTTTGAAAGCTCCCACAATAAAACTCACGAAAAACTGCGTTTGCTTTACCAATCCGTGTATCAATCTCCATGTTCCACCCTTCATCAATCGTAAATACCATCCCAAGGTACAGGGTGACCAAAAAAAACAGAACCCATAAAAATTTTATTGAATCTTACAAAGATCCAAAAAACGTCAAGCATTTTGCAGGTTTTAAACTTCAGTCTGTGTACTACAATCGTTTCCCAAAGTTTCAGTCATTGAAGTCTCTTCACATGAAAGTCATGTTCATTCCAAAATATGCTCCAAATGGTCTCCATAGCGTTGAAGGTAAACTTGCATACGTCGTGCAAAATTGTCAATGTTTCTTTGCGTCCTAGCACTCACGGACCGACCAGAATAAGTTTCCCTCAGACCATTTGAATTAACATTTTGCACAGTCCCATACTCCCTACACTTCTGAATCCAGTCAGAATTCTGCTTGTTGATGGAGCAGGACAATACTGAAACCAGTGGTGTAACGAGGGGGGCAAGGGGGAACAATTCCCCGGGCGCCGAATCACTGCGAGGGGCGCCAAAAAGTCCCAATAATGTCATAAGTACTTTCTTTAATACAGTACATTTGCTTCCGAAAGACCTCAGGGTAGAACATGGGGGCGCCAAACTTGCTTCATGCCCCGGGCGCCATCTAACCTCGTTACACCCCTGACTGAAACTTTTTACTTTTCTCCCGATAACACCCATCCATATCATATTGTTGTTCCCAACGTGTGCATTCAAGTCTCTCAAAAGCAGGGACCGAGTTAGGTAGAAACTTTTGGAAGAACTAACTTTATGTGATATGCATGTCTGTTTGCGTATTTCTGTGACGTCACTACGTTCACTCAACCGTAGCACGACCTTGTAAAATTGGCAAAATGGGAAGCAAATTATGGAAATGCGACATTTTGGGGTCCATGGCCCAGTGCTCTCCTGGCTACGCCCATGGTGTTACTGTGCTAGGCTGCTAGTAATTGACAATGATTAATAGGTATTTGCTTCTTTAATAACGACACAAAACTTACATTTGTACAACTAGATTATTTTTATCACAAAATATTGGGGAGACAAAAGATATTGTCTCCCTTGTCCAAAAGCTGGAGGGGGACCTGAAATTCGGTCCCTGCCCAAAAGAATCGTGAATTCGTTAGTTTAAATCCTTCGGAGTGCATCACCAATTTCTTCCACGAATTCCAGGTACAGTACACTTGAGCTTGGGCCGTATACCTGCATCAAACACAGGGAGCGCCCCAACAGCTTTAACCTCAACATGCACACCCTTCATCCTAATGGTATCCATTCATCAACACAGTTTGCCAGCTGAGGGCTTATAAGTATGCCCACTCCAGCCTGGGCAAACTATGTTGGCTCAACGCTGGAGCAGAAGAGTTTTCACCCATCGTCCAGCCCAACAGCGTCAGAACCACGACGCTGATATTAATTCTCAAACAGTTACACTGTACACAACATTGTTGATTAATCATGGATAAATTGATAAAGCATAATGTTTTGATCAGGTCCGACTGAGAAATGAAGTAGGATTGACTCCTTGAATCAATTTCGTTGATTTGCATTGAAGTATTTCTTTGGCTTGGGCATTTGGCTTATACAAAGGCTTGCTTAACCTACAAAGTTTTGGTGCTACTTTTTGGATTGAATACATTTCTCCCCAACATGACTCGTAGGGAATTCCCAATGCCGTCTCACATGGTTCAGTAAATTTGTTACTAAGTCCTTTCAACACCCATTTCCAACATTGGGGTAAACGCGCTCAGCGACTCGAGAAGAGCATAAACTTCTTTACCACAACGCGGAAGTAAACGATATCTCCGGCTCTAGAGTTGCGCTACAGTTTCCACTACGATAGCACCAATGATTCCAGGTTTATCGAAAATGATGCACAAATTCTCAAGTTGCATAAACGAACTGATTACATAAGAAAAAAATGGTCTTCGCAAGAAAAGAAAGCAGGAAAAGCTAATTGTGCTGTTCTTTAGGTGGACATTTGTCCAGCTTTGCGGCAGATTGCCCGGGATTCTAAGGCGTTTGTTCTCCGTTCAGCCGGACGTCTATTTGTCTTATTTTTCAATACTTGCCACATAGGCTTTATAGGTTGAGTTATATCCCCTAATTGTTGTATTCAACAAGAGAAGAGTGCATAGGTGTAGCCAGGAGGGGGTCTAAGGGGGACATGCCTCCCCCAAATTTCTAGAATATCCTGTCGTTTTGTGCTTTGAGAGGCGGTGTCCCAAACCAAATGATGTTGCTCGATGTGATGAAGGTCGATAAAAATGTATGAGCTCACGGTGAATGCAGATTGTTGTGCTAATTTTCAAAGCTTGAGAGAATGCAGATTAGATTAGTTCAGATTTAACATATAAAAACTTTATGCAGCTTAGGCCTATGTGTAACTTTATACATCTGTTTTTTTTCGTTTGTTTTCTATGTTGGTAACGTTTACTGATGCCTGCATCACACCATCACCTCAACAAGGCCGGAACCAGAAAAAAGTTCAAGGAAAAAGTTCGATAAAAGAGGGCCCTTTTAATCTCCGATGGCTCTAGGTTTCACACCCCACATTTAAATATTGTCACGTGAAAAATCGGATACTTGGCGGTTTATCCCAAAAAAAATCCCGGATCCGCCCCTGAAATTATTAGTCACTTTTGCATAAACAATGCCAGTACAAATTGGAAAAGTGTGTCTAGATTGCAATCAAACAAAAAGTTCAATATTCAGCTGTAGAGTATATACAATCATTTAATAAAATGCCTCTCTATATAATCGATACTGGTGTCGAACAAGCACGTACATTGAAAACAACTGCAGTGTTTTTATCTGACCCCCTTTACGGCATTGGCAGATTGCAAATGATTGTCAGCCTCAAGTAACTTTTCTAGTCTATCGCTGATAAAAGTCTGGTGGTCGACCAAAAATGTTGTTGAAATATTAACATTTCGTAAAGCACCAGTTATGCGGAATTTCAAGTACTGAGCTTGAGCTAACAATTTTCCACAAAACACTCTTTGGCTGAGCACAGGTAGCATTTCAAATAAGTGCAAGTGATTCAATTGATGACTGAGTTAGACCAATAACCCTTCACACGCAATTCTTTCATGGGTCACTTGCGTACTTTTCTCATGGTTATTTTTACGGTAAAAGCTTCTTGGTCAACAATTCTGCCCCTTCCCCTAATTATGTCTTAAATACGCCGTTGCAAGCAGCTGAAGATGAATCAAATACATGAAAACTTCCATCTGGATACAGCAAATCTTAGCCTTTAACATATAACTGCCTTCATAAAGTATGTAACATAACAACAAAAACATATTTTGGTTCTAACAAAAAAAGTAAACATTGCGCCTACCTTCATTGATTTCGTTTTGAGCAAAGGATGCGCTCATAGCGGCACAGAGAAAAGCACATGCGATGACAAACTTCATTTCTGTATTTCCGAAACTACAAACTAAACGTTTCAATTCCTGAAAAACAGAACTTAGCATTACTGGGATGTCATCATGAAAAACATTACGCGCATGTTTCAGGTTCTTACGTAGTCTGCAATCTACCTGCCAAAGCTCGTCGAATATATGGTTCCTTCAGGCTGGCATGTGGCTATTTTCACACGACGACAGAAATAACATGCTGAGCAGCGCACACTGTGACCTGCCCGAAGAACACGATTGACGCAAGGCGCTTTTCTTTACTCAAGTCAAGTGTGATAACGGATTTCAAAAACAGTACGCGTAGGACAAAGTATTTCAAAAACATACAATATGGCAAGCGCAAATTGATTCTAGAGCAAAAACTCATAGAAGCACTTCCATTAAAAAGGATTCAAACTTGAATAGACGCTTGATGGTTGTCCGTTTAAATCAGGGGTGCTGCCGGGAACTAAGTACTATCAAGAGCCGCATGAATTGCGGAATATCGCTGAAGGGCCGCAAAAAGTAAGTAATTTTATCTTAAAACTCTAGCCTTACCTTCCTAACGAAAATGAGGAGAAAAAACTACGAGATAGAGCTGAGAGACTTCTCTTGACTTACTGTCTACGTGTCTGCTTATCATGGAGTTTCGATTTGAAGCGATGTTGTGTTCTAACTTGGGTACGAAATGTCAGATGCGGGTCATATTAAATGTTCACGCGACCGCATTTGGCCTGCGTTCCACAGGTTCCCACCGTTGGATTAAATGAACTCTCTAATGATAGGACGTATTTCGCAATGTGTGCTTGTCGGATATAGCAATGCAAAACTATTATGCGTTTTATTATTACATCGCAAAGGAAAGTTGATTCTGTTCGTGAGTAGAAAAATGCATTAGCTTTAAATGCGATCATTTTGGCCTAGCGAAAACGTTGTTATTTTACCGAGTACCATTTCAATTTTAAATGTCATTGGAGTTTTTGAAAAAGTTTTTTATCTTAAAAGTAAAATTTGCGGTTTCCTTTGACGGAGGTAAAAGTGGATCACTAATACAACCACTGAGCAAAAGAATTCTGCTGCAGTTCTTTCTGAGCAGATTTACCGCAGTCCCCATGTAGTGCAAGATGTTACAGGTCCGTTTGGCATGGTTTTCGAAGTTAAGTGATGTGCGTATAAACTCATCAAGTTTATTATGGGAAAGACTGCCGCACAAATCATCGCCAAAATATGTTACTTCAAAAAGGTTTAATACACTACCAGTGACATAAGTCGTAATAATTCAACATGCAGTAGAAAGTTTGGTTAATTGGCCGCAACAAGTTAACTGAACTCTTCGAACAAAATGCATAAACTTATGAACTGGATATTTTTGTAACTCGGCAAAGAAAAGCCTCCATAGTGGTTGTGGTTCAGTGGTTTTAACTAATTCTTTTTGAAAGGGATCTCAACACTTCCAAAAGCAAAATCTAGAACAGCTGAATTTTTTAGTGAATAAATCGTTAAAATACAAGTGATGAAGTCAATTGTAATCAGCAGTACGACCAGAGTTTTTTATTGGGGAGGGCCAAAAGTTTGGCTTAAAAAACTGAGCTCAGTAATACACAAACTATTCACAATTCTCTTGTTTTTCTGTTACACCTCTCTGAATTTGCCGCAGAAAACCAGCTAGTTTTTCGTTGGAAAAGAAAACGGAGGAAGGGCCCCATGTATCCCCGGCCGGGGGACCTGGTAAAAAGACGGCCCCAAATCTGACTGAGGCCCTTTGTTAGCACATATAAACATACTAGAACTGACCTCACCAAGAACTGATTTCACACGTTTCCCCTTTCAACATTCATGTTTATCTAACAGGTCAAAGAAATTGATCTTCCCACGACCCACAGCTTCCTGTTATCTAAGCCAACCATTGCGAAATGCGTTGTCGATAGCTTCTTTGTCAGCATTGGCCTTAGTAAGATAACAGTTGTGAAGGTAACGTTGCTGAATCCATGTTGATTGTAACTGTTTTGAGCACACTCTGATAAGAAATTATTCAGGAAAATTAAGTTGTAGACCAGTGGCGTTACACAAAGGTTTCAGCCAGGCAGTGGTGTGTTTAAGGGGAGGCGAGCGAGGCACTTGCCTCGGGCCCCCCCTTTTTGGGGCCCCCCCCCTTGAGGCGTTACGCGTATAAATTTTCCTTATTTTGGGGGAAAGACGTATTATTCACTCATGTAATGTGCTACAAAGCAAATCATAAGCAAGTATTTTGCTTTCAAAGGGCCCCCAACAGCAAGTGTAATGTGTAAGTATCTTGCTTTCAAAGGGGTCCCCAACAGTAACTGTAATGTGTAAGTACCTTGATTTCAAAATGGCCCCCAACAGTAACTATGATGTAAAAATCCTTACTTTCAAAGAGGCCCCAACAGCAATTTTAATGTGTAAGTACTATGCTTTCAAAGGGGCCCCAAACAGCAGTTGTAAGTGTAAGTAGGCCTGCTATGCTTTCAAAGGGGCCTCCGACAGC
>Ga0210059_1005550_pt1 | contig 20300 bp, 7 predicted proteins | sample Ectturendosymbi2_FD_188042 | JGI IMG/M metagenome (GOLD analysis project Ga0210059, IMG submission 188042) | Ecteinascidia turbinata endosymbiont from Florida, USA - Sample 2 (SPAdes) (version 2) | ecosystem: Host-associated > Tunicates > Ascidians > Unclassified | place: Key West, Florida... | reverse complement strand
TGGCTTTTTTTGGTGAAGACAGGTTGGCAACCCTGTTGTGTAGTTTAGCAAGATTCGATCTTGCAAACCGGGGTGTGCGCCAGCCAGTCCAGCCGCACACCTATGCTCGACTGCATGTATTCGACGAGACATTCGCGCAGCTTCATTTTGCGGTTGTAAATTTCTCTGACGCAGTGATGAGTGTGTTTTACTCCCCTTTTTCAACACCCAGCCGAACGTTTGCAGTTATGAACTCCTGTGTCGTAGCATTGAGTTTATTTTCCTCCAATATCCTAACTTGGAGCGCTGATAGTTTATATTCAGTACAATGACACATAAAATAAGGGGAGTGCGTGTAGAAAAATATACATATTATGTCAACAAACTTCACCAAAACGTTGGTGTGGAAACATGAATATGACGTCAAATTGTGACGTCACAAAGACTGCCCACTACAAACAAATGACCACCAAATGCCACTGAACGAAACCCCCCCTCATGAAAAATTTCTGCGTACGCCACTGCACCTGACTAGATAGCCTCTGTGTTTTTTCGGTCCCCCGGCGTTTTTTTCTGTTTTAGAGAGTGCTGTACATCTCGTGCAATTAATTCAGTACCGCCAAATAAATCTATCTATCTGTCTATCTACCTTAAGCCAACCGAGTTCTTTTTCAGGTCAAAATGAGAAGTATCCAGTGGTGTAGGCGGGGGGTACGCAGATTGCAGTCGTCGCCACATCTTTTTGAGGGGAGAATGACGTTCCCCTGCTTCCTTTTGCGGCGCTAAAATGTCTGCGCTCTTTTGATTTTTTGTGAGTGCGTTTCCAATTTGATACCTTATATCTATTCCCACTTCTTGTTTTGGAACTGCACCACTGGCTGGAAGTAACTACACGCGAATGGCATTCGACTTACGGATGTCAGCGAAGAAAACATTTGGAAGTAAAACTAAACTGACCATGTCTGCCACAAGTATTCATAAATGGTTGCTGTAAGAGCCAAAGGTACTTATTGCTCAAAGTAATCTTTTTACGCTGTAGTTGAAAACTCTGGCCTAAGTGAAAGGATTTATGCAGATTTTGCAGATAAATTTTTATGTAGACCAACAGCATTCGTGAGATGGAGTATGGAGACCTTAGTTGTTGTCGTGAAAGTTTTTCCACAATATTTTAAACATTGTCCGACAAGCCAACAACTTACCAATAAAGTTGGGCAACTAGAAATAATTTTCTGTAAGAGTGGTGCGGTCTCGAATAGAGTTTATCATGGTTCAATTCGCGGTAGCTATTGCAAGACAGGGCCTACGAGAGGGGGTACAAGACGTACATCGTACCCGGACCCGGTAGGTACTGGAGCCCGGTAGGATGAAAGTACGCATGCTAAGTTTTTCTGTAGTCAAGCTCAAAATCACTAATGTAAGCCAGTCGTCACTATAACAATTAATTTATTTCCAAATCTTAGCATGGTAGCTGTTTTATGTACAGGCCTATTCTGATTACCATACAAACAAGCTATAAGTTTCGATGAGGGTCCTAGACGCTAGGAGGGCCCGGTGTTAGTTTTGCACCCTCCTAATAAAATTTCTATCAGAGGCCCTGTTGCAAGATGCACAACCAAAGGCCTACAACTATTGGTTTAATCTACTTTCCACGCAAGAATACATTAGATTATAGCTTATTGAAGGTTCTTTTAAGTGGGTTAAAAAGTCAAGTTGAAGGTTAAACTAGCAAATATTTTATCACGTTTCATCCATTGCTCTTCAGCAAATGCTTAGGTGCTCAATATTTGACAACCGTTAAAACCTTGATAAGAGTTTGCAAAAAAAAATTTTTTTACTGTTTCTCAAACGATAGCCGTAAAACTTCTATTTGGGCCCTAAAGTATTGAATCTATATCTGATCACGTTTCTGCACTCGTTCATGTCCGATTCCACACAAAATGTCAAATGACGTTTTGCTGAAATGTGGTCAGATTAAACAGCAAAAACACGTAATCTGCTCACTTTGACCACGTCTTCAATAGTGAAAATTAAGACATGTTATCTACAATTTTTGTTTATTAAATTATCATCGCCCAGATCGTTCTGCAACGCCACCATATTAGTATTTTCCATGTGCTGCTTTTCTCCATGACAACGAAAAAATCGACGCAGTGGAGGGAGTAAATGTCAGCATGGGTTTCATCGAGTTAGTACCGGGTTTCGTCATAAATTCCTCTTTGCTTATAAAAAAAAAGCAATACCCTTAACCAAGTTGTTCCGACGAGCGCCAGATGCCCTGTAGTATTATCTTACATAGACCCTGTTCTTCTGCAATTTGGCTTAAGTTAAACAATCTTTTTTTCACTTTTAAACAGTAGCTTCTTGAAAGCTTTGTTCAGAATGTGAAAGAAAATTCGACAATTATTTTCTTCCAAAAAATTTACAGCGACAACAAATTTAGCCAAGTTAGATAATGACCGTCAGTACCCGAACGTGAACTTAGTGACGGACACAGAAAAGGTAAATTGTTGCATAGCTTGGGAACATTTCCTCTCTCTATACGGACCATCAACCAAAAGCGTTTAACAGTGTACTGCGAACCATATCCTCTGTATGTCGTACACGCATGTGAGGAAAGCTGTTGAATTTTTATCTCTACGCGTGTATGGCTATCTCATCCTGTTTACTGATGATCCCTGCTGCTCTATTTCTTCTTTGCGGCTGAACCGCTTTGATCACCGATCTTGATTCGATAGAAAACATGCAATGATTCCTTTGAGGTTGTCTCGCAGGCTGTTAAAGCTATCGCATAAGTTGATTGGTCGCTTGCAAAAGTATCGCTCTCCACTGAGTATGTCAATACGTTTTCTACTGCAGTTAGCGCCAACATGAAACTTTCTAATCCAAAAGCATTTTTCAATTTTACTTATAGCCTGCAGTTGCCCATAGATATTTTACTAGCAAGCAGATCACGCACCCAGCACACTAGATCTCTATAAATGACAAGGCATGCGTTGAAACGGATTATAACACATGACAAAACTATGTTGAAAAATTTTGTCCTGTTTCACAATCATTCACCTGCAACTGCAAGTATGATGGGTAGCGACTTTATTTTCATAAAAGTTAATTGGGGCTTCCGCACATTTGAAATAGTTTGGTGCAAACGATTTTGACAAAACAGACCGCGCGTGTGGTAATTTGAACAGGCCTCTTGTATCTGCATCGCGTAGGCTATACAAAGCTTATGAGCAGAGCTATCATCTTTTTAAAGGCTTGAATCACATATCAGGGGTGGACGGAGTCTCATTTTTTTGACTCCACATCCACCCCTTCTCCTCACATCATGGACATATTCAAGTCCGAACCCGCCAAGTTCCAAATTTTACAGTAACATATATGCATGTTGCTTCACAGCCTTGCTTAATGTAATGTCAACCTGCACAACCTGCATAACTTTTTTCTGCTAAAAGGCGCACTCTTTCCTGCTTGAAACAACCAATCATAAAAGTTTAATTAGACCATCATAAAAGAATACCTCGTATGCTTGGTCCGTAGCAGTTTAAATTATTCCTTTTTATCCTATTGCAAGGCAATAAGCTCCATTCCTACCTGGCTCAGCATGTTTACACCACTGCAAAACGTCCTCGTGTAGCCTAGCAGCTTTTGATCTTCACTTTAACTTTGTACTGTTACACGAAAGATGCACCTTTGCGACAGTGCTCAAGTCAGTGATAAGTCTAAAATTCTACCTAAACCTGAATCGATGGCTGTCAACAATAGCTTCCTTTCGGCAGTGATGCATTACTGTAATATCAAAACAAGGACAGTGTCGCAGGCTCGATCACATGACAGAATCCTGGTAATAACCAATAATCACCCGCAAGCCAAGAGCAGAAACGTAACTAGAGTTCGGCTACGATGGAAAGTTGAAAGTGAAGAAAAAGTCAAATTCTTCCTCTGCCTCCCCCTACAAAAGAGGTTCTTGGACTCCGCCAAGGACTCCGCAACTCCGATTTTTGTCTACCTCTGTCACATGTAGACCATGCAACACAACCACACGTTTTCTTATTTGCGACAAAAAAATTAGCGTTATGTATAGTTGTACAATCTATCAATCATTCAGTGATATTTTTAGCATAGGCGTAGCCAGGGGGGCAGGGGTCATGCCCCGCAAACGTTTTAGCATATCTGTTCATTTTGTGCTTCGAGAAGTGGCGTCCTAAACAAAAATACTGTTGCTCGCCTAAATTCAAACATTTTGGCACCCCCTAATGTTTTGCCCTCCAAAAATTTTGGGCTGGCTATGCCACTGTTCTTAGTCATTAATTTTAAATGCATTGGTAGAGATGCAGAGGTTTTGCGGCAAATGTCTTTGCAGAGAAAGATCGAACACGTTTCTTCTTAATAGGAAAGTCAGCTATTGCTGTGCTGAGCAGTAATTTAAAGTCTTAATTTTACAGAAGCTGCCTTTATCCGGCGCGATAATTTAGCATTGCTGCAAACCTTGTCGATACCTAGTGTTTTTTCAAACATGATCAAAGCGCCAGGTTTGCGCTGTAGTGTAACACAAACATGACAGAGCACGCGAATTGCGCTGTTCGTTCATACTTTGTAGCGTCACGATGGATTTGTCAAAAAAGTAGAATTTCCCGCTTGAAACAGCACTTTCAAGAAACTGTGTAGTGACTCCTGCATGTTAGCACGTGTTTTCCTTCTCCAAGACCCTTTTCTAAAACCCTCTGTAAATTCCTGAATAGCTTCATCGCAAACTATCTCGTGATTGCGCTGCATTACTGATTTCGTATACTAATATCCATTTATAATCTTCAAAAATGTAGTATAAATATGGAAATCTGAAACTTCTTAGAGCGTTTGTGCTATGTGATAAAATCTTATAGCGTAATTGGGAACATTGGTGCTTTAGAATCGCGTTTGAAAAATGGTCAGTTCAACCTCATGTTCCATCACGTTGTCACATCCGAGGACAAATCCTGATACTTTGGTTCTCAGGCAAAAGACAATGTGTATGTTGTGCTTGTATCTTGTGGAACTTTTGAGTGTCATCAAAAGGTCAAATCTAGACTACGGAGACTCTAGTTCAACTAAACATAAGCGAATAGAGTGGACGTTGAACGAGACTCCAGTCATTTTTCTCAAGCAGAGGTATTTATTTGGTGGCGCGTTTTCATCGCGACTTACACGCCCGAATCAATTTGAGATTTTGTAGGTATACAAATTTCGAAGATGCCATTGTGAGTTTAATTGAGGGAAAAGGCGCGTGAACAGGAAATGACTTAAGTAAACGATAACAGATCAGTGTTTTTGTGATTTTCGTGGGAAGTGGTGCTTAAAATGTAGCGTATCTGGCGATGCGCGGGCGTAATCAACTGCGGATTGTCAACATGTTGTTTCGCCAAGTTACCGTAATAGCGGCTGATTTAATTTCGTTTAAATATTGACACACATGTGATTGGTTCCACTGCGCATGTTAGACATTGGGAAGCATAAAATAATGTACGGCGTGATGTCTGTGAATGCAAATTATTTAAGGCCTGGATGAATGATAACCTAAAGCGGCATCACGATGAGCTTCTGCCGTCGAAATATTTAAAGCTTTTTCCGGACATTTCGACAGATACCCGTGAAAACGCAAACAAATCATGCCCCGCTTATCAAATTAGGCTTCGAAGGAGCTATGAAGCGTGTCGAGTGAACGCCTCTCGTCGCAGCTGTTTGCGAGGTAACTGTTCGTTTAACGACAAAGTGATATTGGGTCTAAACCATGACCAATCGTCTAAACCCCAAAGCGTTATCGTCCAATTGCCAGGCTCCGAAGCGGAAGGAAAAGGATCTTAATATCCAGATCATCAATCGTCGTGGTTATCATTCAATCAGGCAGCACTATCCAACACCATCATCCCATTCGCGCGGTCACGCTGCGTGAAAGGCCACTGTAAGCCATTGTGTCGTCACGTTGAACAACGGGAAGCGTTTCTTGTCAAAACTTTGTCTTTTACGGCGTAAATTTCACGAGTCGAAGCACAACGCCCCACGTTCCAGTGCTGGCCATTAATAGGAAATTAAGGCCAGAAGTCTTCCCTGGGGAGACCATGCTGGTTTTGTTATGATTTTTTCCGCAGGTGATGCAGCACACTTACTTTCCACGCTTTTCCGAAGAAAACATCATCAACGTATATTGTTTCAGATTATTTGTTGTTTGCGACCGATAGCAAGTGTTCACGAATCCACGCTATAATGTCCAAGTTTTCAAATGATGACAAGCAACAACGGACGTCACAAAGGGGTTTGGATAACGTAATTCGGCGGAACTGTGAATGAGATGTTTTCTGTTGTGTTTGTTTGTTTTTCTGCAAAATTTCTGTTTTTCTTTATTTGTTTGTTTCGTTGCAATGTTTTTCACGCTTGCTTAGCATTTTACTGCGTAGCCGCACGATGTCTAAGGCACAAATCCGCACCTTTATTTTCGCATGACGTCACCTGCCAACTGGTTTTGAATTGTCACAGGACTCTAAGTAAGAATTTAAGTTGATCATAGTGCTTTATGTGTGTGTGTGAATGATTTGCGGATTCTAAAATTCACCAAACCGTAGTTTTTTTCTGTGCATAAGTAAATCATTCAAGGAGTGTTAAAGCACAAACTTACCTCTACACGAGGTCTGAGAGAAATTTGTAAAGCAGTAAGAAGTTACATTGATTCTGCATTGCTCAAACAATAACATCTTTGCTATTACAGGTATTACTCTAACCATTCTCAGTAACACACTTTGCTTTAACGGCAAGATGGTTTTCTATTTGGAAAAGGGCTGCGAATTTAATTTGTAGGCGAATAATATACTTTGTTAATATCATGATATTGTCTATCATTCCATGGAATATGCAAAAAATGCTAAAAGATGTGCACAAAAATTATTGAATAAAAACTGCGAAAATGTATACTACATACTAAAGTTTATATACCACACGTTTGCCCCATTTGAATAAGAGCTGAGGTCCCTACTTCGTAGACGAAAAAGAGGTTGTGTTAAACACCGTATTGTGTCTGATCAATTATTTTCCGAGAAAGGGCTCCACACTGCTTGTAAAATTAACTTAGAAATGTGACCACATTTTTACCTTTCTACTGCGGCAGTGCAGGCCAATTTTGACTCCGTGCAGTAGTTTCCCAGTCGTAAATGCTAATGATACCATGCGTGTCTTTCCATGTCCACCGATCTCCCCACGTAAAATTTCTGCTTCTTAGAAGCATCGCGCATTTTTAAATAAAGCAGAGGAAAAAATACCTTCGATGCAAACGTGGTCGTTCTTGTTCTGTTTAAAGTAAATACTGCCACTGAGATTTGTGCGAATATTGAATAAATCTTGACTGAACCTGCCACATTATGTCCTATGATGCAAATAACGATATGTACAGGGTAGTATTTTGCAAACACGCTCTTGCTCATGTCCCGTAAAACTTACAAACAGACAAACCTCTTGGGCTTGTAGACCTCAGGATTATGTCACGCAGACCAAAATTAAAAAACTTCATACTATACCCAGATGAAGCAGTGTTTCGAGATTAGCATCAACCTGGCGTGTGTGCGAAAATTGATGCAGACATAAAACCAAATTTCTTCCAAACTGGAATCATGGAATCATCAACACTGACACAGAAATAAAATTTCTTTCAAACTGGAATCATTTTTTGTAAACCCTGACGTCACTGTACAATTTCATGTTTGATGGTGAAGAGTTCGTGCTTCACATACCTACAATGTAATGTCAGTGTTGATAAGCGGCTTAGCTTCAGGTCATTGCGTTATTCTGTTAATACCCTTATAGTTTGGAACCTAGTATTCTATAATGTTTATCAGTTTGGACTTTTGTTTACATAATTTAGCGGTTGGAATTTAACGCAGTATCGATCGAAAGTTATTGAAAGAGCGTGTTTGTTATCTATTGTTAAATCTCGTGAAAAGCCTGTACAAGTCCTGTGGAGCCTTTCTGATCCGCTAAAGCCATCTGGAATGACAAGGATTTTGGTCGATGGTCTTTGCCACTGTGTGCAAGAGACTCTTCCCCCCTTGTTCAAGTCATAAGCAGTTCCGAAAAATAGCAATCAAAGCATCAACGTTCTAATGCTAGTCTCATCTGAAGATGCATTCTTTCGATTTCCGTAATTGTCTGCTTGAATGTGAGCTGATGATGCCTACATAGTAGGCAAAATATATACTCTGATAAAATCGTAGTGTCTGATTCTCGGCTGTGGAAGGATTCCTTTCGATAGACAGTTATAAACAGCATATTACTACATTTACTAATATCAGCGCAAGCACAATTATTGTCCTTTAATCATCAACAAGACCTCATGAGGAAGTAATCGAGTTGTCTACTTCGAAATACTCAATGCCTGCTTCAATACGTACTTTTTTCAACGTCACAAAAAGTCTGCGAATATTATATCTTAGATTTTCAAACAACTAAAACAAAAGGCAAGTTGAGAATGGTGCAAATGTATCGATTACACTGCTGCCAGGGCAAAAATCTTACTGTTGCCAGTGGCATGGTTTATCGAACCTCTGCTTGGTCGTTTGCACTGCAGCTGGGACCTCTCGTTGGCAAGGTGTTTGGACAAGGTTCACACCTCAACACCCAAGCCTGTTTCCATAACAATATCAGCTGTGTGGATCGTGCCTATCGTGTGACAGCTCGATTTTCGTATCTGCCACCGAAATACGACGTTTGAGAACGTTGGTCAAAGAAGGTCCCAGCGAGGAAAAAAAGCAGTCTCTGCCGCCGATGAACTTTTCAAGCTGGCGTTTGGCCGTCAGTGGTTCATATCAGAATAGACTAGACCGCAAACAACTGCAGTGACAACCGATTTGGAGAAAGCAAAGCCGATTTAGAAGATATTTTATAAATTCAAACTTTCTATAAGTTAAGAAGGGTATGCTTAGAAGACAGAAAGTTTTGTGAACATTGATTTTGTAGGCTGCAGCATAAAATTTTCGTTTTTGCATTGTCATGCCTCTACTTTCCGGGATTTAGACGCAAAAAATTTTGAACTAGCATGTTACAACCAAACACTAGCATGTTTGGTTATGCTGAGAATAGCAGACCTAACCATAATTGTTACTATTTATTGCAGAGAACCACAAAGTTTTGTTAATTTCATTTGGTAAATACTTTGAGTCCAAAAGAATTTTCGAGCAACTTTTACCCCCAATTTGACCCTGGGCAATGCTGGCTGCCATGACCATTCCAACTGCAACCGAGAGCGAGAGACTGCAAAGCATCCAGCACCACCTTGCCCGACACACGCCTTTCTTTATCCGAGACATACTAGGCAAAGAAAACAACGAATCGGACAACGTAGAAACTGATTTGGAAGCCACTCAGAACCCAGACTGTCCACTGAGCCCATCGTGTAGTTGTTCTGTTGGTAGCGGGGACGAAAGTTTGTCCAGTTCTCATCAGCTTATGCTTGTAAACGGCGTAACGGAACCGAAAGAGACAATGCCAAGAGAACTTTCTTATGCGAGCAATCCGGGGACTGCGGTTAAAACATGCAACAAATCTGCCTTGACGAAAAAGGCTGATGCATCTCAGACAAGAAACGGCGGATTTTCGAAAGCTGCGAAGGACATCGACCGCTACAGTCAACGCCGACACCGACTCCATTCACGCGAGGACATTTCTCACTTCCAGCCGCGCGAAGTCGGTTTCGATTGTTGTGATCCGGTAAATGCTGGCGAAAACCCAATCCGCTACAACGTCGCCGCTGTTGTCAGGAAGCACCGCAAGGAATGTAATGTCGTTGCCGGTGCTCCATTTTCAGACGACGTTTTGCTAGCTGAAAGAGAGAAGGTATTTGTGCCCGACGGCATGGAATCGAAAGCCAAGCTTGATTTTTCTCACTCTGTCGCCCACGATTATTTTAGAAATTCTTTATTGAAACAACTGGAAGAAGGCGCACTTTGTCAGCGATCATTCGCTGGAGGTCTTGTTGTCAATCCGATGCTGGATCTTCAGTACGCCTACGCCCTAGGCGCTTGCGGAGCCATTCCTCTGCATACGTTACCGCAGCAACTTTTGCTTTCGTATTCTAATTTTGGCGTTCCCAGTGCGAACTTCGACTCTTCATTAGCTGAGTACATCGATCGCGCTCGGCAGCTTGCTGCCCAAAGCGTTGCTCCAATTCACCACAACGCTTTTCAGCGCTACATTCTCAATGACTGGCCGCAAGACAAGATCTCTTTCAATCCAAGGTCATGTGGAAGCCAGCAAAGCGCACGAGACAGCGGTGGTGAAGAGGCCTGCTCCGATTTGGACCAAAATTCATCTGAGCGCTGCTCCGACTATCCACCTTCGCCCCAGTCTCCTTGCTCTTTAACTTCTCCTCGGTCTCCGCCAAAGACTGCCGTTCAACTTCCTGCCTATTTGCGGAACAAACTGAGTGGATGTCCTTCGTCGAGCGACAGCGGGTCTGCATCAGGCAATGGAAAACCTAAGAAGTGTCGTAGGAGCAGGACAGTTTTCACTGAATTCCAGGTGATTTGCTTTTAAATTTTTTCAGCGTCTGAAACTTGGTGCAAATAAAAATTTTGACATCAAACCAGATGAATTGTTAACTTCGCTAACTTATCGTGGCCAAAAGGCCGAATCAGTTCATCGCAGCCTGCGGTTGCTTGTCATTTGCATCTTAAGATGTTGCAAACAAAGTGTTCTTTCGCAATAAATAGAAATCTGTCTAGTCCTTTCAAACCTAATTAACACCGCTTGAAATGGACACATCTGCAGTTTGTAGAATACGCAATCAGTTCTCCGCGACATGAATGATTGCAAATCACTGTTTTTTGACCTCATTGCTTTGAAACATTTGTAAAACTTTGCAATAGTCGGTCAAGTCAAACGTGATGTGCGCTGCTGCACGAGACTGCATGAGTTTTTCTTTGTCGCCAGGCCTACGTGGTATTCGCTTTTTTGCATTATAGGCGAGTTGACATGGCCTAGACTCGGTCTCAAAATATCTTACCCACTGTAACTTGATCAGTGTAGTGGGTTTGCTAATTAATGAAAATTATCCTCCCAATGCAACTTTTCTTATGAAATGTACTTGTGCTGATGCAGTCGACGAGTTCCAAAGATGATTAAAAGAGGGCGACAATTGCAAGCCAAGACACGTGCTGTTGTCTACATAGATTAAAGATGTTAATGTGACCCATGCTTTGGGAAGAAACGGCTTGTCGTTGCTTGCGTAAAGTATCGATTGACCGTTGTAGGAGATTCACCAAGCAACTCAGAGCTCTCCTAAACAAAAACAAATTTTATTTTTGCGTTGAATGTTCAACACAAAAAGACCTTGCCAAAGATGTATGTCGTAAAAAACTTGGAATAAAATTCGGTTTAATTCACCCTCCCTTTTTAGTTTGCTTGTCAAAGTTTAAAATAGAAAACATAGTTTCGGAATGGGCACAGAAGTTTCTGATTTTATTTTTAAGAGTAACGTTTTTTATTTTTGTGTCAACAAAAAACTTTTGCAAAATCTTAAATCTTGTTCAATAAAGTGCATGAAGCTGTTGTGTCATTCTTATTTCTTATAAGGTATTATTTGAACATCCAAAATTTTGTGATTTCTTGTTTCAGAAAAACAAATTTATTTCCCTTCTTTTCGGGCTTATTTTTCGTGAGTCAATATTGGGCCATTTCACTACGTTGGACAATCGTATCGCAGTGGGCTGGGAATGACCCCAAGCTTGAAACCTCTTTCCACTTCCTCAAAATCCGGCCGGCTCATGATTATCTGACAGCCTAACTGTTTATGTTTGATCAGAGCATAGGTTGAAGGGTATAGAATATGGTCCAGCAAAATAAGCCGTTGGACATGAATCACTCAAAAAACAATGTTCGACATTATTTTCCTTGACCCTTTTTCTTCCAGCTTTTGCGGCTTCGAATACACTTTAAGCAGTGAGTGATGCTTAACATCCAAAAGATGTAAAAGAAGACTGCTCAAATGCATGTACCTTCACAAATAGAATCAAAAGAAAGTCCTAAATTTTTTTGGTAGACCGATTTACATTCGCAAAGCAGCCACAGGCACATAAAAGTCATAAAATACTTTCAAAACGTCTAAGATATGGCGTGTTCGAAAAGCAAGAGTTACCATTTTTTGTAACAATGGCTTACATTTCTTTCAAAATCACACAGATGCTCGGATTGGAGAAGCGATTTGAAAAACAACAATATCTTTCGACACCAGATCGCGTTGAATTAGCGGAACTTCTTGGTCTTAGTCAACTTCAAGTTAAAACATGGTACCAAAACCGGCGTATGAAGTGGAAGAAGCAGGTTAGATATTTTGTAGAATAAAAAGATGTATTACTTTTTAAAGATGTTTTAATTTTGCCTTTTTTAGCACAAATGCTTGAATCTGTTTTGAGTCAGTCATGCTGTTTTGTTATATTATAATGCAGCTTTGGCTTGTGAACCTCAAACCTAAATAACTACAACGTTTTCATTTGAAAATATAATTCTGAAAAATGGTCGCAAAGTTATCATTGGTAAGGCAAAAAGGCGTTTTCGTCCCATAGCAAACAATTCGGACAAAACTTTGGAGTTGTTGAAAATTTTCTGAAGTTGTTTTTATAAATTGTCCTCCCAAAACTACCTTGTTTGTTGGATTTGCAAGCATCAGAGGACAATCAGAGCTCGATCACGTCTTCTTGTTTTTTAATGTGGAACGAATCTTGTGACAGGTTTTGCAAGGAGGAGGTACAGAGCCACCGACTAAACCGAAAGGAAGACCGCGAAAAATTCGTCCCGAAGATCAAAATGCACCAAAACCAGCCATTCCTGTTTCACGCCCACCAACAGATCCAATATCTGCATTGGAATAATTCGAGAAAGCAATTGACCGTCGCAATTCAGTCAAAAATTTCTCGTTGTAATTAAGAGTTTTTCGACCAAAATGACACGAACATGCTTTTTACTGATAGGCGCAGAGTTGCCTGAAAGTCCAATAAGGTTTTCACTTTTCGTTGCTCCTGTCTTCGCATCACAGATCGCTAAACCACAATGCTAAGCTGCAGATCAATAGTTGCACCATGGATGGGCATTTGTTGCTGCAGCTTTCGCATTATACTGGCATTTACAGCAGTTGGTATTATTACTAAGGGCTGGATGCAGAAAATTTTGTGGCATAGAAGAAAAAGTCGAAACATTTATGACTTTACCAAAACAGAACACACAACTTTACCAACCTTGTGGTTGGCAAATTTCATAAGGTTTCCATATTAAAGCTTTAGTATCATTGGATTTTTCCAGTTTTCTTATATTTTAAAATTGCAAGCAAATATCATTTGCCACTTCATCTACTTTTGGTAGAATTTTGTGTCTTTATTGATGCAGTCGTACTTTTTTTCCGTACACATGTTACTTCGGGTATCAGTACAGCTTCCACTGCTCTTACTGAAAGGTATTTGAAACCTTGTCGAAACATATGCATCGTGTTTTTTTGTTTGCTTACCTCTATTCAATTGTTTGTTTTCTTCTTTCTTTTTATGTTATAGTGCATTATTGTATTTTAAGTTCAATTTAAAGTTCGTTGGTGCGGTGCGAAGATGGTTTTGTTTTTTATTCTGTTGTGTGTAGATACGCGAAATAGACAAATAAAAAAACGAGACATAAAAATTATTTCGCAAAAATTCACTGCTCAGCGAAAACATGCAGATCGCGTCACCATAAAACGAAAAAAAAATTTACACAAACCTCTGTCAAAAACTTTCTTCAAATATCGGAAAACAAACTTGGAGACATTTGATTCCAAATTTACATGAAAAGGCATGGATTTTGCAACGATTGAGAGAGGCTGCTTGTCCCCTGCCATCAGCCATGCAAATGGATGGGAGTTTGCTTTGGTGCAATATTGACACGATTTTCCTATATCGAGCTCACGTGAGAGACAAATGCTTGCACAACGGTCACCAACATTTCCGTTCGAACTGGTGGCCTAGTCTCTTGCTTTCGGACGAAAGCCTTTGAAGCCGCCCGGTTTGAAATAGGCGATAAACAGAGTCCGACTGAGCGCTGATCCGCTTTGTCGTCGCGTGACCGTTACAAATAATTTCATAGGACAAGTCGACTTGCAATCGAGCTATTGATTAAACGCCCGTATTGCTAGTTGAAGCTTAGTTAGACAATAGATCACGTGATTGCACAAGTGACCTTGGCATCAACTGGGCGCTGCCCAAGTCAACCGGCCATTAACGTCACTCGGCAATTGTCGCTCTCGAAACCGCGATCCTCCAGACAGGGCATTAACGGCTAAGCTCCGTTTAGGCAAAAGCTTCCTATTGTCTTCGTCTGGCTGCGGTGCGGGCGGTGTGGTCAACTGTCGGTGTAAAGTAAGACGAACTGTACTGGGCCATTATTAGGTGTGCACAAGCACAGCACTAAACGTTGTCGAATGCGTGATGCGCTGCGCACCTGTTTTTGTGATTAATGCCGCGAACCTGTGAAATGCGTGTGATGTCATCGGCCTCGATGCAGGTTTTGCTTTTCAGAAGAACTGACTGACTCGCACTACCAATTTTTTTCGATGCGCTGGGCGAAAGACGCTTAGTGAAATCCTTCCAATTAGCAACATTCCCGAAAATTTTCTCGCCGTAAACGATTAGCGCAAAGTTTTTCGAATGGCAAAACTCAAATTACAGATTTTGATTCATTTCAACGACGGCCATCGCGATGACTCACTTTTAAGAACCACCGGCGTTTTCCAGCAAGCCGTGGTGTCGAAACTCAATGCGCCTGTCTCTCGAATCATCGCAATCACGAGTGAGTTGGTTGTTTTGCTTCAAAGCGACTTTGTGCAAGCCTGTGTATAATCTTTGATGCTGCTCTCTTAAGAAGCGCTGTGCTTTTGAGAAAAGAGTCACCCGATATGCGCGCAGGACACTTACGACGGCAGGGCGCGATAATGGCGTTGAAGGGCTTTAACTGCTGGCATCGGCGTTTCCGCTGCTTTCGTTTAAAAACAATTGCACTCCCCAAACCACCGTAAATGACGAAAACGCTTCGCCAGTTCCTGCTTGTAAGAAAATCATCCAGCCTGGTATCAGGTAGCGGCTGAATCGCGAACGAAATCAACCATAAACCCAAATCTGCGGTTTATTAATTAGCGACGATCGATTCCGCGTAGAACAGGGCCCCAGTCAGCAGCAAAGAAGCCCGTGCTCGCGCTTTATATGCTGATTCATCGCCTGATCGAGATGTAGGCACGACTTGCTTCCAGATGGGTTTTACAAGTTGAGTGCTGATCGACAAGGGTAAATCAAGGGATCGCACCTGGACGTGTGGTATCTGTGGCGTCGAATAACTGAGTGACGACGTCTGCTTCGTTTCACACGCTTTGCGCACAAGCCCCACCGGCAAGGCTTGATCGTACTTGATCCCTCCGTGCAGAGCTCATCGCACATTGCGCAAGTGCGTACAAACACTGTTTTCCATGACGATCCAGGCAAGCGAAAAGAACACTGCCGCAAACGAAGCGCGTAAGTCTGTCATCTCCCTGCGATTCGCTTTTCTGATTGCGTTTGCGGGCAATGGCACGCCTGTCGTTGGTGCTTGTTGCTCGGCGTACTCCAAGGTAATCGTCTCTGTGTCATAAATCGATATCTTTTGATCTGTGGAAGTAACTACGTTGCGACACTTGAAGCAACACCTGCTGCTTTGGTTGACGTGCACATGCGAATGTTGGAAAACATGTCTTACGTTGACAACACATGCTTCGTTTGCTGAACTCACTTTTGCAAAATCCACTGTTGAAATTGTGAAAACAGATCTAACTTTTCTTGTTTCTTTCAGGGATAGATTGAGCCTGACTTAAGTGCAATATTTATCTCGTTTTTTCTATATTCATTACGAAAGATTGCTTCCTCAGTCGATAAACGCTCATTTTATTTGTTTGTTTTTATTGGTTTTATGTTTGTATCTACCAACGTATCGCAAAAATGCGTTACACGTAGTGCTCAAACAGAAAATGTTTCTTCCCAAACATGAAACTTCAAATAGACCAAGAAACCCCCAACTTAATCACCACAGCGAGCAACGAATAACAGCAACACGAGAAGAATGTCTCAATCTTACTGAGCGTAAATGTTTTATGCGACCATAGCCAGCTTTGAGAAAAAGCGAATTTTTCCTGAGTCAATTTGAGAAAAACTTCTGCATTTGTTGGACGTGTAATATATGCATTGTGCAAGCGTTTGCTAATTCTGTTGATTGATATTACCACAGCTAGAATTCGAGAAATTTTGCCTCCGGAGAAAAGATGAAATAAACCCAGGATAAATCAGATGAAGGTTTTGACAGTTTCCACTGAAAAATGTACAAAGCTCGGTCCAGTCCCGTCGCAACGGGGGGGCGTTGGTGCACTTACCCGCCCCAAACAAAGCTCTAAGCCCCCAAATCGACATATGAAACACTAGAAACTAGTGGAGTTTTTGTCAAATTTTGGAATGTCAACTCCCCCTGCATACGTGTAAAGCCCCCCTATTGAAGACTTTCTGGCGATACAGTTCTGGCTCGGTCCAGCTTTTCTCTATCTTTTCTGTGCATGTTCAGTCAAGATGTTATGCACAACAATAGCCTAAATTGGAGTTTTACCCACATGTTGTTAAAACGAAAGATCTTTTTCGTTGATGCGCAACGCGGAATTGTCGTTGCCTCAAGACCTAGCAGCATCACGTTGCACGGCCTTGTTGCAAAACTGCTTGACAAACATAACAAGCTAGTGAAAACCGTAGGCGCTCTGCATGAGACATACACAGTGTAACTTATTATTTTGATTTAAGACTGTTAAGAATAAAAAACAAACACATAAGGTTCACGGAAAAGATTCTACGGGGAAGAGTAGGATTTTTAATATGGCGAAGAAGTTGACAGAAATTAAGTTGCAAAGTTAGATATTGTGAGAACTTACAATTAACACCAAAATATTTCAACTGAAAACCCTTAATGGCCAAGGAAAATCTTCCACAAAATTGCAGGAATCAGAAAAGTTTGACCAGTTTCTTTAACAAAATTCCGCAATTTCTTCTTTCCACAAAATTGAGCAAAATCTGATAAAATGGAAAAGAATTGACTGGAGCATGTTTCAAAGTTTGATAACGGAAATGTTTCTTTAAAGGTTGAAGGTTAAGCACTCACAGAAAAAAACTGAAGTTATCTCCTAACTTCGCAAAAGGCAGCATTCTCAATAGACCAGTTGCTGATTCCCCGATTACAATTTTTATCTTCACCGAAGCTCATAGCATAAGACGTTTCGTAAACCTTTCACCCCGCTGACGTAGCGTATGTGTTTTAAATGTGGTAAAATGAAATCTTGTTTGTGCATTGATTTACTTGCACAATTGGTGTTGTAAAAAATGAGCGTTATTAGGCTTTTGTTGAAACAACGCGGTATTCTTTCGCATATGCGCACCACGTCCGCTACTAAGTCTCATGCGCAAAATCTTTTTATTCCTGGCTTGAGTAGAACCAGTCGTCTATTTGCTTCACAAGTGGGTAGAACTAGTCTTGTCTGAATTAAGTTTTATGAGTTGCCAGTAAGGTTCTGGCGCTTGAAATCAGTTTTTTAAATAATTTTTCCTCGATATCATACCTTTCACCACTTTGGTTGTTACACTATACGATTTTAGCCCAAACGCAGTTTGATGAATTTTGATACACACGAAAATCATGCGTTTTAAAACTTTAACAATTCGGAACTCTGTCAATTTTAAATCCGACACGTCTTGTAGCAAATACATGAGGACATCGGAATTTTGCTGCCTCCTTCAAAATCACAACTGGTGGCTTTGTATTCAGCAGGCAAACTCCTCACATACAAAAGTCACTGCAAAAACTCTGTGATGATCTTCGTGTTGTTCTGGGTTTATTGATGTTGCAAACACCATCCAACACATATGCGATAACTCAGGAATGCTTTGTGATACAATGAATTCACTGATGATTAGTTTCATGCATGGTCGACCGGGGATCAAAATTATTTGCGGCAGCAAAGAAAATTTTAAACGTTTTTCCAATTTTGACCATTTTTTCCCAGTATTTTCCTGTAAAATCTGCGAACGGTTGGAGACGTACATTTTCCCACCTTTGAGAAAGTTGGCCAAAATTTTAGAGTTGGCCCAAAGTATAAATTAAATTTTCTAGAAAATTTACTAAATTAAAAAATATCTCACTTTTTTTGCCAAGTGTTTTCGATTCTTGCCAATCTTGCCCGATTTGTAGAGAAGGTGACTTGATTTTTCAACATTTTCTAGATGCTGAAGAGAAATTCTCTCTTTCCCCTTCCACCTCATACCGCTGCGGTTGCACACGATTTTGCTTTGAAATCAACCATATGCTATCGTATTACAGCGAGTTAATTCGACATTATAAGACATGGTTCTCAAAACGACGTTGCAGTAACGGTATTACTGTATTTGCTGCAGAAGCATAAGAACGAAATTTATGAACAGAAACATTTCGACAACCTCTCAAGGTATCAGCGAAATGCAGACTTTAGGGGAATCCTGCATGAAATAGGCTTTGAAAACGTGTTGGAGAACAGTGATGCGGTGCATATAGCTTTGCATCAAGGCGATTTCGGCCAAAAGTTGTTCGTTGACATTGTGGCAACTTGCAATCTGTAAACAGCGTATCTACCCACTGTTATATTATCGCGTAATTTATTCACAGGTGGGATTCAAGTTTCCAAAATTTTCCAATTACCCAAGCAATTACTGCTTAATTTTTGCATTAGGACGGCTTTCCAAGTGCCCCACTGATAACTTACAAAGAAGTTTATTTTGGAAAATCGCTTATTATGGAGCTTGAGTCTGTTCGCTTCGTTTATTGTAGCGTCGCCAAGCGAAATTGTCGCTTTCCAAACCCACATTCGGCTCTAATGCGGATATACTTTCAGTCAGGGTGCTTGGGCTTAAGTGGACAATCGGCGAGTTACATTGTAACAAGTACAAGCATTCAGGCAAGATTATAATGTTTTCGGCCACGCCTTTCTTACCTAAACAAGCTTTAGATAATCCAGTAAGGTAAAACAGGAAACGTTATGATTGTCATGTTTCTTGTTGTTGAAATGTTTGATTTGCTCATCAGGCGAATGGGCTGACAGCATGTGGAGAAATTAATGTGAAGTTTCTAAGTTGTAAAAGCTGGTTGAAACACGAAAAAGCTCCCATGTTAATGAAATGCAATTTTAATATTTTTTAAATTTGCCATAAAAGCGGAATGTACATTAAAAACTGTCATTAAAAAAAAAAAGAAGCGGAATGTACATTAAAAAAAAAATACTTTATGGAAGAACAAACAAAAAGTTGTAATCAGTCTTTCAGCTGTTAGTACTGTTTGGCTATACAAGGAATTCCAAGATTTTGAAACAATTTCATTTTTAAATGCAAATGCGGTTAGCTCTCAATTTCCGGTAATAGTAACATCTGGGAAAATCTGGATTTTAATCTTCTAATATAAGTAAACACTGTAAGGGTAACTGTAATACGCATCTGACGCCCCTTTTAGCCTACACTATAATAATTCCCAAAAGGTTGAAATTGCGACGACATGACTTCAGCATATGAGTTCTCGCTTCAGCCACTTTGAGAGACGTTCTGCTTTGTTTCCATATGATTCGTTTGCCTTCAAAAGAAAGATAAGTTAACACTCAGAGATACACGACATCGTCGTCGATTTTCGCCCGTTTTCCACACGTACTCACAACAACTAGTTTTTTGCTTTCGATATTCCACTGCCCGAGAAGCAAAGTAATGGAGAAACGCTTGCTTAAAACTTGTGCCTCTGTCAGCGTTATCGTAAATGAAACATAAACGTTTATTTGGATGTAAACCCTCCTCCAAGATTCTCCTTCTGTGGATTTGATATTTAATCCCGCCCATCCCTGAGCGTTTCTCACTGCAGTTGCGCCCAGTACTCAATAACGACGCTTGTTGCGATCAACCTGGCGATTTCCAGCACAGCTGTCTTATTTCGCCGCAAAAAAACAATTAGAAAACAGATGCTCGTCGCAGGAAAACAAGCATTTGTTGTCGGAAAAAACTCTTTCACGCCTAATTACGCACCGTTTTATTACCACGTTGCAACGATAAATTTTAACCTGTAAATGGCGAGTTTACAGGATTGTTTACAAGTTATTTTCGGCCGCACATAATACGGACGCAACCGTTCCTGTGCTTTCAAAAAAGCAATCCACTTTTTTGCTTTTAAAGCTGCTTCGGCTGCGGGGTAAATAATTTTGTCACGCCTCGGTCCAAGCACGCCAAACT
>Ga0210059_1005549_pt1 | contig 20300 bp, 13 predicted proteins | sample Ectturendosymbi2_FD_188042 | JGI IMG/M metagenome (GOLD analysis project Ga0210059, IMG submission 188042) | Ecteinascidia turbinata endosymbiont from Florida, USA - Sample 2 (SPAdes) (version 2) | ecosystem: Host-associated > Tunicates > Ascidians > Unclassified | place: Key West, Florida... | reverse complement strand
CCGTAAGCTTTGCTTGCAATTTTCAGGACTGAGGATGCGTAATTTTACGTGAAATCGATTTCCTATTAAAAATTTGCTGATCGATTCCTTGCTTACACCCATCGTGGAAAGTACATACTTGAATAGCGACAATCTTTGTATATATTGATCAGTTCTTTTTGTCATTGTGATTTCATTTATTCGAATTGCCACTGACAATTGGTTACTTTCTGCATGATGGCTTTTTGTATTGTTTTTGTTTATTAGCTGAATCACATCAAAACAATAAATCAATCCGTCAAAAAATTAAGTAACACTTGGTTTATGAGCACCTCATCGATTGATTACGACTTAACTATAAAGAAAATCGCGCTGTAAATTCGCGTCTATACTTGTTTGCTCATCTGCATTCGTGAATTCAAATATATTATATTTTAATAAGATTTCAGGACTGATGATGCATAGAGTTACGTGAAATCAATTTCCTATCAAAAATATTTGATGGTTGATTCAACATCGCCACCTTTTTGGAGACGAGTTACTTCAAAACAGATATGTGTACCAGCAACAATTTACCTGTACCAGCAAGAATTGCCGAATTATTGACTGAGTGTGATATTAATGTGCTGGTTTTATGCAAAGCTTTCTAATCCACTTACTCGCGACGTCATCGATTTTGACTACGATCGAGCGTTTGACAACACTTGCGAAGTGCGAATTCCGCAAAAGACTTTGAACGAGTTCCCCGCCTATGGTCAGCTTGTAGTTCCCGACAACAGTTCTTCACCTCGAGCACTGGAAAGGTAAGTCTCACCAGGAAACTCAGGTAAGCCAACAATTAAAAGAATGTTGTTGTAACTTGTGGATGAGGATTGGCAGTATTTTAATCTTATGTTTCACTTCTGTGTTTACGCTGTTTTTCCTGTTATGGGATGGTTCGCATAAAACAGCAGGCCTGAAGTTAACACGCTAGCACGGAATCGGTTAATGGGAAGGGCAAACTGTATTGTGGATAGATGAAGGAAATCAGCCGGAAAAAAATAATTTAAGTCGATTGCCGGATTTTTCACGCCGATCACATTTCGTTTCTGGTCGAGACTCGTCGCTGTCCGGTGACACGTTTTGACGCGACGAGACCGTGTTTAGCTTTGTACAGCGTGTCGATGTAGCAGTGGCGTCAGGTGTTAGAGTCATAAGTGACTTCCCTGGCCAGCCATCAAAAGTTCAGCGACACTTTTGAGAGAACTCAGCAACAGCGCACGTCATCGTGTAACTTTGAGCTGGACTGGCAGTGATAGTTGTGTTTTCGAATACCGCGTTGCTACCGCACGCTGTTTAGACCACCTGATTACAACACCATTCGTTGAGTTAGAACCTATGCGGGGTATCTGAAACGACATTATGCGAAGTAAATGAAATTATCTCATGATTTGTTCAAGGATTGTTTTTGCTTACTGAAGCGTGCCAGTGAAACTGCTGGAGTGTTACAGACGTTTAGCTGCTTTACGTTTTGCCAGAGATCCACAATTTTCTGTGGCAAGAGCGACCTCGGTCTCTTGTGAAGAGTTCGTTCTGATGGGTCTGCGATACGAACACACCTCGCCTCCCACGCCAGATATCGATTACCTACCTATTCATGTGATTGTTAGAGACAGGTTGCTACGTTTTTCTTTTACTTTTAGATCTTCGTTTCTAAAGAAAAACACCAGTGGCGTTAAGAATGTGAACGTTTCAAGAGATTAACATAAGCGTGAAAGCTGCAGCTTAGAGCCGATGTTAGGTATTGGGCAAGTCAAACATCTATGTAAAGACTTTTTAGCTCAACTGTACGTGGTCTTGTGAAAAGAACCAGTAAGCAAAAAATATAAACCGCAGGCAATAGAGGCTTTACAGACCAAACGACAAGTTTACAATGCGTTAAGTTAATTTCAGACAAGAGCCCACTCAGCCCTTGTCGCTGTTTTGTATAAATTTTTGTATGTTGTTTTCATAAAACTTGTTCATCATTTGCCCAAATTAAAAATATTTTTTTCTCTGCGTCTTCAAGAGAAAGCCATGTGAATCCCGAAATGCATAAAAAATGCTTGCTAACTCCTAAAAGTTGGAATCAAAGGAACAAATCCCAGCATTTATGTTTATCGTTTCTCTCTATCATGATATGTCAAGAATGATTTCAATGCTCAGTTGAGGTCTTGAGTTGGCGAGAACACGAACGTACTAAAAACAAAAAAGCGAAATCTTTCTTTGAGAGGATTTTTGTGTTTCAGAAAGTGTTTTGCTGACAAGTAACGCAGTAGATTCAGTTAAGATGTAGGCAATTAATGTCTTGAACTCCTTAGGCATCTGCCAACCTTGTCACACCATTTAGATTTCCGATAAAACTCTTATGCGTATTCCTGAGCACAACATTGCAAAGCTACCAAGGTTGAAATGATTTGCGAGAACCTTTCCAAACGTAATGCTGTTTTCACATAAGCGACAGCAATTCCTTATCAAAACACTTTTACTGATATTTCTCGATCGGTCTTGCGCGTGGGCGAACACGTCTGCCATCAGAGTCGTTTGGATGATGTTAACAGTAGACGTTTTCCCTGTAGGAATGTTGGCAACACATATTCAAGCTTTTTCTTTGCTGTTAGCTTCGCAAAACTAGCACTAAACACTGCAAATTACAAAAAACAAGAAACGGTCCCTTTTTCGTGGGACGTTAGCCTCAAACTTTGCGTCACGAAGCCAACACAATCACTGAAACGTGTGAGAAGGTTGGCATTTAGAAGACTAGTTTTTAACCAAGTGTTTCAAATGATGCGACCAACAAAGAATCATAAAATATGAGCAGTAAGCAAGCATTTTTTATCTTCAGCTAAACCAACAGAAGGCTTGTTTAACCATTCGCCTAAAACGTCTTTACTTGGTGAAAAAATACAAATTCTAAATCGTTGAAACACAAATTCGTTTAGTATTTTTCAGAGAATGTGCTGCTCGCCAAAAAAATTGAGATTTATTTTTGTGTTTTTTGTACAGACGGTCGAAGTCAGTACTACAACAGGAAAGACACTGGCTGCCTGTTAAGATTGCAGGTTCTTATCCTAATCAACCACCTAAGCCAAGTTTCTCTAATATGTACATTGTTGAGGTAAACTTGAATGCCGAGTCAATTCTAGGTTTTCATTTGAACCGATTGGTTTTGTGCGTATCAGTTTTCTCTGCCTTTGCAGTTGTGTTGTTTTCGATTTACAAGTAAGTTGAATTTATGGGTGCTATATTTTCCTCCCGTTGAGCCAAGCAAGGACGTTAAATTTAAATTATGCCAATTTTGCGTGGCCAGACACGTGATGGGTGATTACGATGGAAAACAACGCCTGCACTGCCAGACTGTGGATTAGAGCAGTGCTTCTCAACCTTTTTGATGTCGCGGCCCACTTTTCGCCGAGACTTTGATTTTGGGCCCACTTCACGAAAAATTTGTTTCAAAACTCATGACTAGGCGTAATTATGGCGATGAAACAATGAATTATTTATCCCAGCAAGGAAGTTGCAGCAAAACGAAAGAGCGTTAAGACATGCGATGTAGTGAGTTATCACGGTGATACAACTCACTAGATAAAATTGTGCATTGTCACAACTACGAACAAAAAAATGTTTTTCCTGTCTTCCGTATCTCGGAACATTTCGCGGCCCACCGGTTGAGAAGCGCTGAATTTTAGACCCAACTTCATTGATTACGTTATGCAGCACTCGATCAATTTGGTTCTCTTGGTTGTTACATAATCAAGACAGCAACTTTGCAAAAGATGGGTCTTGAACACTTTGAAAAATCTCAGAACCACGATAAAAAATTCGTTCCCGACGTCGTTGATCTGCAGCTGCGTGTACACCGTTATGCGCACAATACGTTTGTCGAATTTACTGCGTAATAGTGCCTATCTTTAGGTTTCCATATGCGCTGTCGTTCGCATGAAGAGCAGCAAAAATTGGTCTTGGTGTTTGTGAAGAACTAATGAGTCATGGCAAAAGCTTTTACCCTTTTTCAATTTAAATTAAATTGAAGGAATACCAAACACAACAGCAATTAAAACAGTCATGTCGTTTTATTATTATAGTTTTGGCAGCTGCAGTACCATGTTGAACTTGTTTCCAGGTTGATCAGTTTGTGCTCACCAATATTCTGCCAATGACGATCTCGGTCAATGATGGAGAAACCGCAAACGGAAGACTGATTTTCAACATTACAAGACAACCAGAGATAGGCTTCATCACACATTTAAGTGATCACGCAAAGCAAATCGATTCGTTTTGGCAACAGGTTGTGTTGTTGCATAAGATGCTTCGTGAATACTGAACAAATGTGTCTAATAAAAAATAAGTAGCACGAAAACTCATCTCCTAGCAAGGATCTTCAAACTAGTAGAAGTTTTGTGCTTTTAACGAAGTTAGTTTCATATTTGTTAAATCTCTTATGTTATCAGTTTTTTAACGTTTACACTCAATCAATAAATTAAGTTTCTACGATTTTGCCTTTTCTTCCATGTACATGAACTTGCACTCTGTATACATCCCAACACTAGCGTACGGAAGGGGGGGCACTGTGCCATGGCCCCCCCTCAGACCCTAAAAATAAAAAAATGTGTAAACAGTATTCAGCAGTGGCGTAACTAAGGGGGGGCAAGGGCCTCAATTTAAAATAAACTGACTTTGTTTTCTGGTCACTGACATACGCACTACGCAAATTTTATTATGACTACTGTACGTTTCCTCTGCTTGATTTTCATTTTACCATTTCATTCTTTCACTGACAAAATTGGTTCACACGCGGCTATTAAGTCACTCAACACAGGTAACAATGAACGCCAGATAAAAGCTTCGGCTGGCGTGAGATTTGAGCCCACAAACTTCAGTAAGCGTCTTTGATAAGCGATACATGTCTAAAACTTATAACATCCAAGCACGCATATAGGTTTATTTAATGAGCCTCAGACAACAAAATTTCAGTTTTCTGTCTCACCGGCTAATAAGCCTCGCAAAAGCATTATACTAAAACTTGCTTCCAGAATGCACAAAATGCATATTTTTAGGTGTAATTTTGCAACATTTTCCCGGGAGCATGCCCCCGGACCCCCTAGAATGGTCGTGCCTTCGGCACTTCCCCTAAAGTTAATTTGTGACGAAGCTTTACCCCCCCTTCGGAAACTTTCTGCGTACGCCACTGCGTCCCAATGTAAAGGCTGAATCTGATTCAAAACATGGAAAAATTTTGATTTATGGTACTTCAAAACAGGACAAGGGTTTGTACAAAAACAAAGCGGCAAGCTGAAAACAAACCACAGATTACAATGCGGCGTAGCTGACTTGATTTCAACACTTCATTGGAAATTGCACTGGCTCCGAGCAGTGTTGTAGAAATTACTTTGATAACTGCTCTACACGTTTCACATACCAAACCTATCACTGACCGTGACTTTCATAGGTGGAAATGCGTTTAAAATACATCTCCGCGCATCTGGGTTGAGATGATTGTCATCATAGCCAATATCTAACAGTTTCTCTCATAGTGCATTATTTGGATAACGACCTCCACTCACGCAGTCAAAGGCATCTGGTGTGGCTTGTGATGAATCATTGCGATGGATAACAATCGTCCAATGAAGTTTATTGAGTAGCTTAGAAAATGACTTTCGCCAAGGAATCAGGGCTATGTTGAACTTTTCTGCACCAAACACAAAAACACTTTGAGTAGAAACATTGTGTCGAGGTACCTACACCACTTGTTAGAAGCACTATGTGAACTTGTCAAAAAACTGGCCTGGAACAAGCTAAGTAGTGGAAAGACGCAGGGTCATATCCATAAGAGAAAACCTATTCCACTCAAATCTAGTAAAAAACAGCAAGCAGTTAAGAAAATCGAACAGTGTGCATTTTCGCTATTTTTTCAAAGCACAAAATGGACAGTGCTTCACAAAAAGTTTAGAGTAAAACAAATACAAAAAGATAAAATCGCAATTTTGCCATTAATGATATACTAATAGTTAGCGAAAAATTCTGGATTGAAGTTTATGAATGTAACAGGAGTAACAATTCAAGGCGGGAGTTATCTCGACCCATTCAATTGCAACATGTACCTTATTCTATATCATCAATATCAATATACATTCGCAGGATATAGAAGAACTGCAAATAGCTTATCAACCACCTAACATAAGCTTTTCCGAAAGAAGGACTTTTGAAGTGGAGTTCGTTGCTTATGATTCTTACTTTGAAGCCAGTAAACCCATGAAGGTATGTTTCCATATGCACGATTGAACGGAGGCAAGTATGAGTTCTTTTTGAATGCATCTATTTGCCCCCTCCAGTGTTTGTGAATAAGAAATGCGCAACTGCAGGCCTTAAACATGATTTGATCTTTGCGTCATTTGTTTTCACTGCAATAAAGTGTGACATCTATTGTAAAACATTCAGTTGTGTAGTTGGAGGGGAACGCAGAGAACGTTGACTTCCACCTATTTTGCAACGGAAAATGCATGACTTTACTTTTTTGGTGTGGCACCAAAATTATGGCGCCTTTGTTATCATTTTGGTGAAATTTTTGACAGAATAATTTTAAAATATTTTGATTACGATGGCACGTGTCTTTTTTACGAAAAATTTTCCACTTATATTTTTGAAACTACCACTGGATTGGAAACATTGGACCATTAATTTTCTTTTCAATCTTTATGTGCTATTGGTGTTGTACTTCTGGTTTTTCACCTCAATTTATAAGCTAAAGTAGATGTAGGTCCATAGCCTGCAGATTTTATCACTAGCTATCAACAATTAGCTTCAATAGAGTTCATTTCGTTGTTTACGCCAAAGTTTCAAAACCCATACACTCACATCGTTTAATTTTAGGTTTTGTTGAAGGCAGCCCATCAAATCACTTAAAAATCTACAGATTCACAGGTTGATTTTTTTTCGAAAACCTGTTATTGAAACTTCGTAGAGTTTTTTACCGAAAAACGTATATGTTTCTCCTCTGGGTATTTCCGTACAGGTTCTACTTTCGGTGCGTGTATCGTATACAAGTGCACCAAGAGTATCGTGGAACAAAGGTTTGGCAATGCTGGAAGGCCAATCCAGGGCAATTACGCAAGAAAACCTTCAAGTGGTTGATGACGACAACCTTGACCAGGTAAAGCATCGTAACGTAATGAGCATGGTATGCTTTACTTCAGAGATGAAAGCCAGACAAAGATTTTTACCACTGGCTTAGATTGTTAGATCACAAGGTTTTTGATAATACAGGCAACCCAACATTAGCATTGGGTTTTCACCACTTGAGGACAGTGATTACGCGACTCGAGTCATTGACTCGATTGGACTGGACTCAAAGAATTTTATAACTCGACTTGACTTTAGCCATGTTTTGTAACGATGAAGCAATCAATACACTCGAGTGACATTATTGCAAAATTATTTCAATCGACTCGAATCTAGTGTTTCAGCTACGCAATTCGAGTAACAATTCTTTTAATCTTAGGAGACTTTCAGACATTAACTGGAAACCAATTACCGGCAAACTAAAAAAGTGTTCTTGCAAACCATCCGACGTCTAGAGGCAAAAATCTAATTTTGATACTATTGATAGATCTTTCAAATACCATATTGGTGTCTTAATCAACAATGAGAGTGACATCCTTGGAAGATGGAGAGAGTATTTCTTATCTATGTTGAATCCAGTCACATTCACACCATTGAAACACAGAAGGTGCATTTGGGGGAGGAAAATACCTTCACTGCAGGCGAAGTTTTTCTAGCTGTAAAAATACTGGTCTGGGAAGGCTGCAGGTTGTGATGAAATTCGACCTGAAATGCTCAAATCCTTGAATAGACGAGTTCTTTGGCCGACCCGTGTGTATCAAAAAGCTTAGCGTTCTCGAAGGGCACCGATTGGTATGTGGTAACTTCGGGTGATAACTCCCAGACACACGAAAGAAAACAGTAGGGAATGCACTAACTACCGAGGCACCTCCTTCCTTAGGCTCCCTGGAAAAGTATACGGAAAGTGCTTTGAAAAAAACGCCGTGATATAATTGAACCAAAGCTGGAGGATACAGTGCAGTTTTCTTCCTGGCCGTAGCACTACAGACCAAATTTTAACTCTCCAGCAACGTTTCTTGAAATGTTGGGAGTATGCCAAAGATGTCTACAATGTTTTTGTCGGCCTCAAGAAAGCATATGTCGGGATCCCGCGAGAAAAGCTTTGGGGAGCGTTACGAGAGTACGGTGTTGACGGCAGCCTGTTACTGGCCGTCAGTTTACTGTATTCCTGCTCAGAAGTTTGCGACCATGTCGGGGGAGTTACTGTAAATCGCAACCGTTCACCGTCGATGGGCTGTTGGAAGCTGCAAGATGAACCGTTTTATTTTTGCGGGCGATTTGGTGCTGCTTGCATCCTCTGAACAGGGCCTTCAGCATGCAGTTGGTTGGTTTTCAGCTGCGTACGACCAAGCGGGAGTGAAAATTAGCCCTAAAAAGACTAAGGCACTATATCTCTTCAGAAACCCAAGACAGTGCGCCCCGCAAATAAGCGGCACAGCAGCAGGACGAAAAATTCAAGTGCCTTTGGATGGTATCACGAGTGATGGAAGGCAGAACAAGGAGGTTGCTACGCGAATTTGTAACGCCAATGCAATATTGCGTGAGCTCTGTGATCACAAAAAGGGAGCTTTCAAGTACCGAAAAGCTGTCAGCTTTTAAATCGGTCTTTATTCCGATCCTCATCTATGGTCATTAATCTTGCATAATTATGGGGCGCCGTTGGCAAAAAAATTACGACTGGCACATTTAGGAAAAAAGAGCTAAAGCGGAACAGATTTAGCTAAATCGGACGTATTTACCCAAAGCGGGACATATTTATCTAACTCCGATGGATTTTGCTAAATCGGAACAGATTTAGCTAAATCGGTGAGATTTAGTTGCAAAGCGTTTACATTTAGCAGTCAAGCATAAGTGGATCTGAAGCGTGTCAACCCTGACGAATAGCTTGTTTGCTGTGCCAGAAATCCTGACAATAGATGGTGTGACGTTTAGAGCCTGGCGTCTTTGAAAGCAGGTCGTTTTCAGGTCTGCATCAATACTTCCATTATTATATTATTGCTTTGTGTACACGATGGATGACAGATAGAGTTGTGGTAATAGTGGTTTTGGTGTAAATATTTGCGAAAAGTTTCAGCTTTCTCATTGCCTTTGCGAAACAAGGTTACTGGTTCAACGTTTCTTCTATTGTTTCACGTCTACTGTATATTGCTTGTTCCCCACGTGGACTTTTTGTGATCTCCTAGCTGTAGGCCTACGGTAGAAATACACATACGTGGGAGCACAAAATTCAAAACATCCTTAGTTTAGTGTATCTAAGATACTGCAATAGATTGTAAGAATCCCGATTTTTCAAAATTCAATCCAAAGCTTCATCAGAATTGTTGCTTCAGCCAGCAAGAGTCCGCCTAGAGCTGCTGATCCCGCGACCTCCCAAGAGGAAAAGCGGGTTTGAAAATAATTAAAGAATTTTTTGAATCGCTACGTGACTCGAGACATGCGCTGGAAACCATGAGTTACTGTAAGTATCAATTTGAAAAAATAAGAGCAAATACGACTATCTTTGCGGCAAATTGACTCGGCCTGACAATCAAATTACTCAAAGTGACTCGAAGATCATTGTGATTAGTCTCGGACTTGTCTCAACCACTATGGCTAGAGGGACGTGTGACTCGATTCGAGTCGTGACTCGAAGAGCATAACATAACAGCAACACTGCTTTAGGGCAAAGAAAAACGTTTTTGAGAAGTGTTTTTAACAACTGTGATTAGTGTAGTTTAGAATTGCCTGTCCCTGTGAAAACAATAGAGTTCGGTCATGATGAAGTCACAGAACGATGGGTATAATAGCAATGAGCTTCCATGCCCAAAAAATCTGTAGCATTGAGCATGTTTTGAGATTTGGCCCAACTAAATTGCCAAAATGAACGTCCGTGAAAGCTTTCACTATGGTGGAACAACACATGGCGCTGGCATAGAGGTAAAGTTACTCAAACTTTTTGAAAATTATTGTGTGCATTATTTATATGACCATTGAATCGTCCTGATGGAATACCATACAGAACCGTCGCCGGGGGATTGGCATTCTAAAAATTTACAAAAACGCCACTGATTTATAATGTTCCAATTTTTTATTTTGGGGAGATTGGAACTTTGTTTGGGGGGACTAAGCCCACAAAGCCCCCCGTGGCGACGGTACTGATACCATACTCATGAATTGCAAAAAACTTTGTCTCTTATGAACATGATTTTAAATGTGTGTGAGGAAAACTCTGTCCGCGAAAGTGGCTTATGATTTTATGGACGTTGGGTTTGCAGCAATAATGTAGCTGTGGGTCAAAGCATGATGAAATTGTAGAACTGTTCCCGTACTTAGCTTTATAACAATGTACCCACCTTTGAAGAAGGCATTATGTCTGAAACTAGAATTTCTTCACTCTACAACAACGATTCTTATCCACACCACTTCTGGGGCAGTTGAACCTAAATGGCTTGTTCAAGCAGCGCTGCTCTAAGTAATTTTGGAAAGCTGCAGATGTAGATCAATCTAACAATCTCACAAAAATCCGGAGCAGTCTTAGAGGCGCCACTTCGATCTGAAGATGTTGTACCCTCTTTAAAATGCAGGAAAAATCTGCATGTATTCTACATTTCACAGCTCAGATGTTTCGCATAGCTTTATGACGACTCTGTCGCAACTACAATCCAGTAAACTTCGCGTTCTGAAAATAACTACAGCTTTAACCAGGGGTGTCCAACCTACAGCTCACGAGCCAAATGCGGGCCGCGAAGCCATTTGGTCAATAATGAAAAAATAATATATTTACAAAAAATTAGTTGATTTGGTAGAATGTAACATATCCCGAAACAATCACACTACGCAAGATGTCCGGCCCTAGAACCAGTGTTCCCTCAGAAAATTTTACACTGAGCAAGTGTTTTTTTAGAGCGCATACGATTGCGCAACCATGCGGACACACAACTAGTAAAGCGTTTCATGCAATATGCAATATTAAATTTGGAATGTTGTACGTGCGTGAGAATGAGACTTCACTGCGAAAATTATCTGGCGGCACTGCGCAGTTCCCCATTTACGTACTTTAGGGGGAACACTGCCTCGAACTGTTGTGTAATAGATTATGTGGCCGTCTGACAAGAAAAGTTTAGAGACCCCTGGCCTAAACGCATAGATGGAGCTGCCTTTCAGTTTCAGTACACATTATCCCTTTGTGGTTTCAGTACATATGAGATAACTGCTGGCTTATTCAGGTTCGCTTCACCTTAGCTGGAGGCTTGCAGCACGGTCGACTACTTGTTCAAGATAGGCCGGGGTTTACTTTCACGTGGCCGGACATCCAGATGGGTCAAGTATCGTACACACATGATGATACCGACACTCGGAAAGATTTCGTCATCTTTCGAGTCTCGGATGGATTGCACAGGTATAGCAAACTCGATTGCACGTGGTTCATCAAACCGATGTAAGGTAAAATTTTGTTCGGTACAACAGTAGTCGGTTTCCGGCAAACACAAGTAGGTGGTTTGGACATTATATGCAAGTGGGATGCGGTGTATGAGGATTTCGGGGGTCGGTCGGTGCAGAAATGTGTACTTTAGCACACTTAAATACAACTCTTGTAAAAACATTGCACAACACGTAGACTAATTCTCAATATATGTACGTGGTACTGCTTGTTAGAACCCATCTGCAAAAAATATCTTGCTTTCCTCATGCTTTGAGGCGAATTCAAAGACAATCTCCCGACTTATAAGGTATAGGACACACTGGTTGATTTACAGTTCTACAAAAATTCGTTTTGAACACACGCGAAAAAATCCTAGCAAACTATTAAAAGCTTGCCTACGGTTTCTTGTCACGCTGCTTGAATGCGCAAGGTTTTCTGAAGTAATAGTTGATGGATTTGACTGACAAATAGATCACTAATATGAAGAAAGAAAAAAATGATAATGTTTCTCTCGTGTCTACGGCATTGGCGCAGACAGGAGGGATGCGACGGAGCCATAGCCCCCTATTTCCAAGACGAAAATGCACCAAATTGTGAAAAATAGATTTTTGGGACATGTTCTGCGTTTCGGTGAAACTTGGGTTCAAAAATAAGTGGATGACTTTTTTGCTCTTAACTTTGCTGCTGAAAGGAAAATTTCGAATCCTTGCCATATTTTCGCAGTTTGAACCTGTACTGCAGATTTCCAACTTTTGGCCTCCCAATCAAAATCCCGGTTACACCACTAGGTCATTTTTGTTCCAGAGGAGGAAGCTTAAGTTGCACAACCTTAAGTCAAGTCCAATAATGGCACTCTCTCATGGTTTCATTGCTGAAGATTCTGTCACCCTCAGGGCCGCAACCACTTAATATTTTCGGGAGGCACAATGAATGTAACTTGTTTGTTGTACTTAACAACTGTTTTTGAAAATTTTGGGTTGCGATTTCCCGGTATCACCCCCTTGGTTGCGGGCCTGGTCACCCCTATTTGCTTCGAATAGATATACGAGCAGAAGTAATCCGCATACGAACTCCTAACAAACAGTGCATAAAATATCGGTACTACCTAGTTGAACCACTCCTAATTTCCCAGGGGGTTGCATGTGGTCTGTGTGTCCAGGTTGCGGGCACCCATGTTCGTAGAATACCAATGTTTTGTGTAGGAGCTAATACTGAAAAAATTGAAATTGTCTTCTTCGGTATTTAGTTCCGTTTCCTTAATCAATTGGAATTGCATGAGCGTCACGCTTTTCTATAACCAAATAAAATCGATGACATATGTAAGTCAAAAGAGATATTTGCAATGCACATGCGCTCTGCTCATGTTCGTCTACAACAAACAATATGGGCCTTAAATTTCTTGTAATATTCCAGCACTCGATTCAAGCTGCCAGTCAGCATCCTCCCAAAAGATGATGCACCACCATTCCTGATCAATAATATTGCTTTTCAAGTGCAAGAAGGCCAGGTGAGCTCTTGCAGGAAGCCATTTCTTGAAAAGTCACATAAAATACATACATTTTATATTTTATGTAGTCTACCTGTCGACACAGAGTGCTACAACCTACAAGCTTTGGGATTTAGCTGCTTGTGGCCGTGCAAATTTCTACGTTCATTGTCAGTCCATCATAAAATTATAAGTGGGCTTGTGCAGAACCTTGGCACAAACACACAAGTTCATTGAGCGAGACCACAAAAGCGCCAACTTCATAGCACATCAAACGCACTTACAAGTAAAGGCGTAAAAGTCTTGCAGTGGTGATAAAAATGCGAACAAAACTCGTACTCCATAGTTGTCGCCATAGTTAGACTTTGTTGATGGCTTAATTAGATGAACAAGAAACTGTTATGCACGACATTTGTGTTGTCCATAGGGTAACATTTATGATTCCGGCAATTCGTGAAAGTTAGAGATTGTCTACCAAAACTTGTACGTGATCTCTAGTGTAATGTTAGCATGTATATGTACTGATTCAACTGGACGTCGTTTGTTGCGATCTACTAGAAGAAAGTACAGTCTTAGAACAGGAGTTGGGAATTACACTTTTGAACTGTTCCATCGCCAGATTGAGTTATAACGCACTGTACGTTTCCGCGGGAAATCTACCATGTGCACTTGCAGAACTTTCTTAGGTCATTCTTATTCATCGATTTATGCTGGAAGCCTCGGATGCGGATTCAAGTCCTGATTACATCCGTTTTAATATAACAAGAGCTCCGCGAGCAGGTCAAGTGCAGAAGAAACGAAACTGGGAGCGAGTAGGGTGGCGCGTGGATAGCTTTGAGCAAAAAGATCTTTACAAGGTGAGACTTATTTCTAATTTCGGACGGAGCTTGTTAACTCGATAAGTTTATATACCTTATCGTTCATTCTGCGACACCACTTCAAAATTTGTACCATAAAAAAGATTAAGATAAACTTCCACAAACGTTTTTGAACATCCCCAAAGTCTTCTAAATGGTATACAAAGATCTCCGCGCATGACAACCAATTGATTTTTGTTGCAGGGTGTTATCTACTACAAACATCTCGGGGAAGAGGTATTTGATGATTCTTTCGAGTTTACACTGCTTGACAGTAACCGACCTAAGCCAAATATATCACCAAGACATACTGTCAGAATAAAAGTGACGCCTATTAACGACTTACCGCCTCAGCCAGGCCCAGGAAATAAATTGTAAGTTGGACTGTTTAACGAAGTACGGATTCAAAAGAAGTTTTGTGTCACAAAAGACAAACAGCACTTTGTTGACACTGCAGAACTTTGACGGTAAATGAAACTGACGTTGTGCGGTTGACGAGCCAAGAATTAAATTATGTGGATGTTGAACAACAAAGTTCGGACGTGACGTACAATGTGACGACCCCTTGCCGTCGACTTGCTCCTGAAGACAAAGACCGTGACGCAGGTCATTTGGTATTTACCGACGACATGGATATGTTGATGAAAGACCCAGCTGTACCAACACTACGGTTAGTCTCATTTTCTACATATTTTTACCGTAAACTGTGCTTTCCTTACTGCCGCACGTAAATTTTGCTCCATAAGAAAATTCCACAGCAAAGAAAACAACAAAATCAGTGACAATTGAATGCGAAATTTTCTTTGCTTTACTTGATTCCATTTGCATGCAATGACAGGTCCAGACTTGACGTTCGGCTGAGCAGCTGGAAAAAAGTGTTGCTAAATAGGTTGCAAGGTTATGGCATTTTGCATGAGAGGGGGTGACATCAAAACCATATTGGACGTGGACTAAGAGGAAGACAACTAAATTTTACATTTTTTAAAGCGAGCGTTGATGGGCAAAATTTTGCAAGATTAAAAGAAGTTCACGCAAATCGTTCAACAGAGCTTTTGCGATGACAGCCTGTGGCACACTGTTCAAAATGTTGTGTTGGGCAATTGTGTATACATCTTCTTGGGCGGTGATTTATTGCTAGTGAAGTTCCACTTTGGAACAGACATGGTGAATGACCAAACAAAGGGGTACGTTTGCTGAGAAAAGGTTAGATTTAAAAATTACGATATTTATTTGGGAAAAGAAACTTCTCAAATGCCTCCGGGAACCTCTACTATTAACCTGTAGTATGGTTTTTTTTTTCTGAATAACAACATGGCTAATGGAATACTATAACTGTAATTTCACCGCCTATTTGGGCATATCACCAAGACTAATGTACATGAACTCGTGGAACTCTGCATGGATTTGAAATAACGTTTTTTGTATGTTTTGACACACTTCACACAAACTTACTGATACTGAAACGTAACAGGAAAAATACCTGCTGACTGAACTTTTTATAACGTTATACCTTAACCTGCAGAACGTTCACTCAGAGCGCAGTTGATCACTTGAAGGTTGCATATATGCCACCCTGGCAAGATGTTGGTCGTCATCCGGTGGATTTGATCTGTGTATTTTCTGTGAGTGACGATGGAGGAAAGCAGCTGGTGGGACAGAAATTAGCAATCACTGTTCTCCCTGTGGACAATCAGGTATTTGAAAACCTTATTACCGTGAACGGTATGGAAACAATTTGAAAAAAAAAAAGACTGCCATCTCTTTAAAGCATGGGCTCCAAACTTTCATGCCATAGACCCACATAAGCTATGTACTACACAACAGTTCGTGGGCCGGACATCTTGCGTAATGTGGCCGTTTCGGAATATGTTAAATTCTACCAAATCAACAAATTTTTCCTATACAGACTATTTTGCTTTATTGGCAAAATGTCTTTGCGGTCGGAGGAAGTGGCTTCGCAGGCCGTAGTTAGGAGACTCTTGGTTTAAACTTTCGTGTAGTTACGTGACGTTTAAATAATCTTGGGATAGATCAAGCCTCGTGCATACTGTAAACAGTAGGCTATTGCACTGAAACAAATATTATTGTGTTATTTGGAGTAGCACTACCGTTTGCCACTTGCATAAACAGTATTTCATAAAGATCAGGGATGCCTCGCAAACTTGAAATTCGTCATGGAGTTAACTACAAATTGATCAGCCTCTCGATGTTTTCCCCTCACCAGGTTCCCCAGATTCAAGTAACAGAGCTTTGCCTAAACGAAGGCGGAACCGAAATAATTGCTGCAGATTTGGTGCAAGTTCAAGACGACGACACTTCCACGGTAGATTTGAAAATCGTTCTGTCCAGTACACCTGTTGTGGGAGAGGTCAGAAAAGAAAATGTGGCCCTTCATGTGGGAGACATTTTCACGGTGGACGACCTTCACAGATTCATGTTGGTGACTAAACAAACAAGTTTTTTGTGACTATTTCAACAACAAAAAAAGAAAAGAATAAATTGGAAAGTTGTCTTTACTAATGCTGCATCCTGTACAGACTTATGCAAAATAAAATGCTAAGCATGAGCAACAATAACCAAGGTTCGCTCTTTCTAGAATGACGTACGTCCACGATGGTTCTGAAGTTTACGATGACCACTTCGAACTCACTGTAACAGACGGAATTCAAAATTCAACGGCTATTATGACTGTCAAAATGCACCCAGTGGATGATCAAGACGCTTTTTTCCTAGGTGTTCTGACTGCTGACGTTAATATGTTTTCATTATTTCATGATTAAAAACTTCTTTCCCGACAGGTTTATGCCATTACAATTTTTCAAAACCTGTTTCTTTCGTAAACTGCGCAGACAGCCCGAGACCGCTGAAAGTTTTGGAAGGAGGTTCGAAAGTTTTTACACAAAATTTCTTATCTGCAACTGACCCAGATACCGAAGACAGTGAACTAATCTTCGAAGTCCTAAAGCAACCAATTTTAGGGAAGATTACAAGCAATAGACAGGTACAGTAGATCAGCTTTCTATCACTGTTTAAAAGTTTCTTGTGCTTCTTTCTTATTCTTCCTATTTGTAAAAGATTCTAACAATATTTCCAGCCAATTACAACGTTCTTTCAAAGTCAAGTAACAGCTGGCGATATTTCTTACACGCACAATGGAAATGAAATCGGCCAGGATTCTCTTTCGGATGTTGCAACGCTTATGGTGTCTGATCGACCGGGTATACTTTCATTAAGTTCACAATTCCAGAAGGAATCTTTGTGACATTGCGTTTTGTATTTTTGGCGCATGAAAAGTTATAACTTAGTTGCGACAGGTATCAATCAGGGTTGCCAGGTTAACCTTTTTCAAGTCAAATTTCAGAAATCTGGCCTCGTTTCAAGTTGGTTGGCCTAAAAAATTTTATCTGACCTGTTGGCCTTTTTAAGCTGAAAAAGTTTCCTATGAAAAAAATATTACTATTCCATTTTTTTCGCCAACGCATTTGCAAAATTTTTGTACTAAATGCTAATAGTAGACCGAAGCCCGCGTTCTGATGTTGGTAAGATTTAAGGGATGCGAGATTCGAAATAATTTTTTTGCTTTATCACTGGAAATGGGTGCGCACTGTGTAGGCCTAGTGTATTGCAAGCACTAAGCAAGCTCAACGCTTGGAGACAGGTTTGCGTCTCCGCGATAGAAATGCGAGAGTGAGGTCGAGGAAGCCGAAGGGCTCTTATGATCATGGTCGTCAGTGCAAGAGTGAATTGGAGATGACTTCCGCGTGGGTGTGCAAAGTTGCAGATGGATCAGCATGCAAACTGTGGCACCATTGCACCCAAAGTGTGCAATCTTACAAAACATGAAAAGTCATATAGAAGCATCAATAATGATCTCTAGCACAAGGCCAATCAAAACTTAATCTCAATTTCGAAGAGAATATGTCATGGTATTTTTGTAATTTAGATACTTCTTTGTGACAAAGGAATGGCAATACACAAACAAAGTTTGGCTTTTTTCTGGCCTCTTTTTTGCGCTGCTTGTCTTTTTATTGAAATTTTAATCTGGCAACCCTAGCATAAATACATGTGTTGCTACTTGAAAGATAGTCGTGAAGTACAATTGTAATCACAGTTAAACGTAATGCAGCAACACTAGATTTTCCCTGCAAACTTCAGTACGATATTAACACTGCTCAAAAGCAGAAACTAAAAGCGATCCGATGACGTACTTCAATGAAGAAGTTAACTTCAATTAAAAAAACAACTAGTGCAAATAACGAAACAATTAGAGAACATGCATGAGCCGTCCGTCAGAATAGCATGGACGAAGCATACTAGTTTGTACGGACAAGTGTTGCAATCACGCTTACCATTGTTTTTTTCTCAGGATATCCGGCGAATTTGGGCCAAAACTCAACCAGTCTTATTGAGTTGCATTTCCTGATTCTACCGGTGAATACCCAACCCCCACAGATAATCCTTGGACAACAAGTTTTTAATTGTGAGGAAGGCGGAGTAGCAACTCTGACAGACAGCTACATAATGGCGGAGGACATAGACACTCCACTAGAAAATCTGAGTAAGCCATAATGACAAGATGCTTTAATGTTAAGCCCAGTCAGATTCCCGAGGAGATTTGTTTCGTCTTTACTAAGTGTTTAAACTTTAAATTATTTCTTGTTTTTTGTCATGTGTATATCTTTCTTTCAGCTTTCCTTATCAGAACCAGCCCTAGATTCGGATACATTGAAGATATTACGCCACGTTCTGGTTACGAGAAAATTGTTGGAAAGCGAACTAATTCTTTTAACCACGAACAGTTAGTGGCCGGCTACATCCGTTACGTTCAATCTGAGCACGATGGTATAGAACCAACATCCGACCAGTTCTCCCTTCAAGTTACCGATGGGCAGTTTCATTCAGTAGAGGTATAGTCTACACTACAGGGTATTGTGTTAATTTTATCCCGAGGTCTCCACCGAATCTACAGCGAGTTTCAGTTCAAAGAGAAAACATTCAAAGTAGTTTGTTTTTCACACAGGTACCTTTCCTGGTTTCAGTTACTCCACAAAATGACGAAACTCCGTCGGTGGTCTATGAGAACATCACTTGTGAAGAAGGTCACATGCAACCGCTGACACTTACTATTCGGGACTTGGACCTTCCTGGCGACCAGGTGTTGTTTCGACTGTTTGTTTAACCAGCAACTCTTATCAACCATTTAGATGCCAATTGGTAACTTCTTCTTGCGAAAGACTAACTGTTGATTGATATAATTATTGCAGGTGATGATAGCTATCAGTCAGCCGCCGAAGCACGGAATGGTCATGGATGAAATGCAAATGCTTGCACGTTTTCGAAGATCTGGAAGTGATTTGTGAGTGACGTTCGTTGTCCAAATGTACATATTGCTGATTCCCAAGTCTTAATTTTGCGCACCGCCCCTCGCAACTATAGTCCAAAGGAATGTTCCAATGACTTCCTTGCCATTGGGGATGTTATCCTTTCTTTTCGCGGTGCGGTCTCACGTACAGTAGCAGTCGTGGCTGTTACACAGCTGTGGCTGTTACATTTATCATTACTGTACATGGCAAATTGAATCTCTATGCAATTTTTGAACTCATGGCAAAATCGGTCATATACATCTAATGCAGGGATGGGCAATTAGCGGCCCGCGGGCCACATGTGGCCCGCCACAGCGTTTTCAGTGGCCCGCGGAAGCATTCAGGAAAAATCATCAAGTCTGAAATTTCCTCGAACTTATCACAGTAAATGTTAGTGTCCAGGCTAATTTGAACCGAGACTTGATTATATATCAGGGGTTCCCAAACTTTCTCTGGCCATGCACGCCTTCAGCATTTCGATAGATGAGCATGTACCCCTAAACATGGGCGCCGGAAGCATTTTTTTCCAGGGAGGGACCAATAATGGATTTTCCAGGATTGGGCCATAAATATTTTGCAGGGAGGAACAGGAGTGGCAAAATTACATTTTGACCAATCGAAACTTGGAAAACAATTTTTTTGCAGAAAATGTTGATGGAAAAATGTCAAATTTCAAAATCCTAGGGAGCCCTTGCCCCCTCCCCCCCTTCAGACACCCACGCTTCTAAAACCTCTTTTGACAAAAAAGCTGAGGAAGATATCAAAAATATATTTATAAATAAGCACATGATGGCGCCTCAAGAACGGCATCCCACAGGGATCTGTCATGGCGTCCCTTCTCTTCAACACCTACATCTCTGACCTGCCAACCACCGTCTCCAGAAAGTATGCATATGCTGACGACCTAGCAATCATGCATGCTGGTGGAGACTGGCAGGCAGTGGAAGGCGTGCTGACCAACTCCTAGCCCAAATACCTCGGAGTAACGTTGGACAGGTCGCTCACGTATCGCCGACACCTTGAGTCACTTCGCAAGAAGCTGACATCACGCGTCGCGCTCCTGAGGCGGCTTGCTG
>Ga0210059_1005548_pt1 | contig 20301 bp, 13 predicted proteins | sample Ectturendosymbi2_FD_188042 | JGI IMG/M metagenome (GOLD analysis project Ga0210059, IMG submission 188042) | Ecteinascidia turbinata endosymbiont from Florida, USA - Sample 2 (SPAdes) (version 2) | ecosystem: Host-associated > Tunicates > Ascidians > Unclassified | place: Key West, Florida... | reverse complement strand
AGTTACAGAATACTAGAAATCACAGTAGTTTGTTAGACAAATGAAATGTTGCTAAAGTTCATAGTTGGGAATTTGTTTCATGTAGGAGGTGTTTCTTAAGTTTCCATTTAAAGGTAAAGGTGGTTGAGAGTTTAAAACCATTATAATTTGATAAGTTCTCCGTTAGTTCTATTTTGCAGTTACTGCACATTATTTATTTTCAAAATACCGGCTTCTGCTAAATTAGTAGTAAAACACGGGCCAGATCTGTCAACCGTACATTGGGTCTGGTATAGAGCTTCTTGTTACCAAAGTTTTGCCGGTGCTCGTGCGATGCTTTGTTGAGCACGCGACTGCTTTGGGCTTAACACGAAGCAGCTGGCGTGACGTCAGGAAAGAGCTAGCCAATCAAACAGTGGATACGCGCCAGTTGTTGATCTCGATTTCTAATCTATCAGCCTGCATTGATTAATCATTGGTTTTCGTTTAACTTATTCTGAGATATATTGATGTTACACTTGCAACTCTGTAAGGTATTGTCAATGCTGTAATGTTTGGTGAATTTAATTGACTCAGGATATTCTGTTTTTTATGCAATGGTAAGTGGTGTATGGTGATTTGCCTCCCGCTTCAGTTCAGATAGCCTATATTTTTCTAATTAATTTCTTGTGACCTGCTACCCTACAAGCTGTGACCCTACTCACTTCTTCTTGTGACCCTACTCACTTCAGTACTGTAGCCTAACTTAGCGTAGAACGCTTCTGTTGTAACTTGACTCAGGGTTGCCAACCTGTCTTCACCAAAAAAAACAGACCTTCCTTGTGTCAAAAAAAGCCAGATAGCAGTTTTAAACTAAAGTATATACACAAACAAATATGCATGACCACACACAAAATAGACATTCAAACTTGTCAGAAACATCGGTAAAATACAATTCCACTCCTTCGTCCTTGGAAGCATTTTATTTCCCAATAATTATACTGTCGTACATTTGCTTTTTATCAATAGCATCGATCATTTTTAGGGCAGCAGTAAAATCTTTTCAATATTATGTGCATCATGCATGGCTGTAGACTCTTTTGAGAAGAGCTTTGTAATGAATATGCAGCTCAGACAATGTTTTTCCAGAGAAAAGCCTTTCCAACTGAAAAAAGCCAGATTTTGTCTGGCTTTTTCTGATTTCCAAAAAAAGCCAGAATTTCACAATCTGGCTTCAAAAAAGCCAAACTGGCAACCCTGACTTGACTTGTGTCTGTGATTGTATAAACATTTACTGTGCCATAGGCTGGGGTACGTCAACTGTGTGCAGCATGTTGATAAGATTTTGCATTTGTGGCCCATGATGTTTGAAATAAAACACTTTCAGCATGAGTAATTTTACTGTAGGCTACTCCCACTGTAAAAGTATTTAACCTATTCACTGAATCACTGTATTGCCAAAAGAAGACATGTGCAGTTGAAAGTACTAGTACAGTAACTCGTCAGTAGGCCTATTTAAATTGTTGCTGTTTGTATTTGTCGCAACAAAAAATAATGTACTACTATTATTACCAATACATAATTCTAATATGTAGTAAGTAGTAAATAGTGTATGCTACTAGAAATTACTTCTAGGTCCTTAGGTAAATGTAGCCTTTTTTAAGTGAATGTAACCAAGTACTGTTTTGTTTATTTGAACTGAAGTTGTACTTATTATATGATGTTTGTATACTAAAATCAATGCAAACAAAGTTGTGAGAAATCAACTCATGCAAGCAAAGATTTTAACCTAAACTGCAAAAGTTGATTGTGTTAAAAAGGGAATTTTCTTTAGTATGCCGAATTGTGCCCTACAATAATGTATCACACTAAATACAATACTAGTTACACATTAAAACATAATACATACATTGTACAATACTTAATTGCACAATATTTAGTGCATAATACAAAAATGTTACACAATGTATTGTCGTTTTTATTTAATGCTACAGGTATACTAGTAGTACTTGATTGAGTAACAGCTCTCTTAAGGCAGTGGCTAGCACGAGGTAGTTGGCAACGGCTACGCAAGTTCAAGTGCTAGGTAGTTAGCACCAGGTATCCAGGATGAACTGCTAGGTTAGGTAGCCAGCAACACAAACCAAAACCCTAGCATAATAATGTAGAGATCACTTGGCAGCAGTGAATACACAGAAAAAAGTGCTCAAAGTGAAACTGAAATCTACCTCACCGTCGACTATGGCTACGCAAGCCAAGTTGTTCAGTTTTTATGCTAATGATTTATAGTCACGTGACTTAGGGCATAGTTGTAAGGCTTGGAATTCCATAGTTTAAATGGGTGTCCTGTAAAAGGCAAAGTTCTGTAAATAACGGAGCTTGGTTGCGGAGGTTTGATGTAACCAGAGTGGAAAAAAGTTGCATTGCAAACGGAAAAAAAGGAAAGGATAAATATTTTATTATTGCAAAATAATATGCGTTTTCCCCAAACATCTAATGCATATATGTTGCAATGTTATAAAAATTTTATACATTCACAACTGTTGAAACCTATTTTTATGTCCACAAACCTTTGTGGAACTCAGATAATGAAAAATTATCAAACTTCAGAATGACTTCTTTTACCGTAGTGTAATATCACCTTTTGCAATAAAATTATTTTTACTACCGTTTAGTTCTCATTGCTCAACGATTTGGTGACTCTGGTTACGTCATCAAGCGTCCGCAACCAAGCTCCGCTGTTTACAAAGCTCCGCCTTTTACAGGGCATCTTTAAATGCATTGAAAGTTGGTTTATAGAAATGTAAAATTTTCATTTGAATGCAATAAAATCAACAGAAATAAAACAAAATGCTGTAATTAGGAGTTATATTAGCGAAGTTCGATCGACCAAAAAATACTGAATAGGCTAACGTACACAACTGTATACTTGTTATGTTACGCAAAACTCTTAACACATGACCTAAAACCCAAACCTTAAAACTCTAAACCTAAAACCCTAAGCCTTCACACCCTAAATCTGAAACTGCAACCGAAAAACCTAAACCTGAAACTAACTACCATAAAATCTTGGAAACTAAAAGAGTAAAGAAGTGCCCATTAATACTGAAGACGAGCAAGGAGTTAATAAGCGTGATCAATTGTTTCCTTTATTGCGTCGAGTAATCGGGCATACAGCTTGTCACGACAAATCCTGGAATCAATAAAACTATCCTAGCTGTTGCTAGCTATTTAGACACTTTTTCATATAATGCTTCCAATACCAAGTGTTAAAAAATGTAAAAAAATGTACTGAGTACCACATGGTCATTTCCATAAAAATGTACTGGGTACCACAAGGTCACTTCAATAATTTGTGATTTTGCTGCTCTCTTAAAACACATTGTAATTGTAGTGTGAAAGCACAAACCAAGCACTCGTAAAAACAACTAGCGATAGACTGATCAGTATTGGCCAAAACGGCGTATGGGCCTCAGTCAGTAGGTGTTGACAAAACAAGTTAAATTCCTCACACATGCAGACAACTGCGCAAGAAAGCATAATGAACCAAGTCAAGACAATTATCTTGCAGCAATACTAGAAGGGATGTTTTTTAACAAGGAGACAATATGAACCATAAAGCATGCGCCGGCCGTCACAGCCGAAACAAAAGCATCATCCTTAATCAAATTAATTAAAAATCATAGCAAAATATTGAAACTGCTGCAATTTGAAAAATTTTAGCTCATAATTTCTGGTTTTTAAAGTTTTTTGAGAAGTAATGCATGGAATACGTGCTTATGAATGCAGCCGAGCTATTGAAACTGCTGCAATTTGAAAAATTTTAGCTCATGCTTTCTGATTTATAAAGTTTTTTTTAAAAGGTAAGGTATAGAATACATCATATTTTTGATAATGAAGCAGAAAACAAGATTTGAAAATATTAGAAATATCGGCTATCAGTCCATGAATGGCCAATACATCGGTATCGGCCCCAAAAAGCTATATCGGTCGATCTCTAAAAAAACAACTTTTCCTGCCTTTTATGTTGGATAGCGAGGATTTTAGTTGTTCAAAGTTCAGATAAACAAGGTGTGACTGTATAAGACAAGAATTTAAATTGGTGTTTTTGCGTAAGAGCAGTAAAAGAACTAGACCCAAATGCTTTTAAAGTGTAAGCTCAAAGAAAACTAAGAATGTTTAATGCTGATTTTGCTTATCATAGATTCTTTGATTTCATTTACTTTTGAAACCTTAATCATCTACTAATAACTTACGTTAAGCTCATGTTAAGTGTTTTGGTAACATGAGTGTTTAACTACTTCCTTGTTGAACTTTGTATTATTGACGTAGGAGGAGATGGAACAACATTACCTCTCTGTTGGAACTGAAGTCAGTGCTAAATACAGAGGAGCTTTTTGTGAAGCAAAGATTAAGTCAGTTAAAAAAAATGTGATTTTCAGGGTAGGTGATTTTATTTGTTATTGAAAAAGTTGCATTTTTTTAGAGCTGAACTCTTCAAATCCTGCTTGTACCAAGTTTTGCTATTTGTTATTCAAGATGACTGCAACTAGCCTGGCAGCTGAAAGTAAACTGCCTGATGGTGTTAGTGTTGGCAGCCCCTAATTTTGCAACTGGTGGTAAACACTTAGTTTACAGCATGCTACTTCTGTGACTCAGGTTTGTTTTTCAACTTTTACCATCCCCACTAAGCAACTGCTGCATCATTGGCTTGTTGCTGTGCCATCAACTTAAAAATCATTTAATGCTGTGTTAAATGTTTTTCTTCATGTTCAGAAATTAATATATTCAAATTGTGTTTATAAATTTTAGTTTATTAATGCATTTTGTTTTGTGGTGTTTATCCATTTTCAAAGTAAGTAATTATGTATATGGACTACGTGATGCATTTAATGAAAATACTTGTATATTAGAAACATGTTTCCTTAGTAGTTAAAAATAAATCTTGCTATTTGTTTTTTTTCACTCATGCACAAATGACTTTCATTTCCATTTTCTACAACTTTTAACAAAAATAATTCCGTATAAAACTTAGGGGCAAATTTATGACTGTAGAGACTTTGCAAATGTGTGTTTTTTGGATAATGTGTTGTAAGCAGAAGAAAACAATTTTTAACACCTTTGGTGCCAGTGTACGAAATATTTGTACTTTGAAATCACACATTGAGCCTACATGTTATTGTGCTCTTATCCTGCCAATTTGCAACTCCATAACTTGCTAGGCAATCGTGCTAGAGAGTTGTTCAAATGCTCAAAAGATGCAGCAAGTCTTGTGGATTGCAATGAAAAAAAAATGGGGAAGTTTTAGTGCAGTTTTTTTGTGAGCGACATCATAGATGGGGTAGGTTTTAGGCCATTTTGGCTTAGAATACCTGGCGTTGGGTGCCAACCACTAGATAAAAATTTTTTGACTTAAGTTTCATTGGAAACTAAACTATGAGTCTTTTGAGCCTTTGATTAGCTTTCTAACATTTCTGGTGCAAATGTTATGGTCTAAAACCAATAAAAAATTGATAATTAATTTCCTTAGGGATTAATTAATTGTTGTTTTCAGGCCCTAACTTTTGAACCAAAAATGCTTGAACTTGGAAAGATATTGGTGGTGGACTGGTGGCCAAATCGTATAATCTCGTAGATTTAACACTTATAAATTTAGCTTAAAGGTGCTGTGCTATAACAATTGCAATGTTGTCCTTTAGTATTAAAGAGTTTTTTCAAATATTTAGATCCGAAATTAAGTTTGGATTAAATAAACAAACTGCCAAGTCACAAAAGAAATGGTTTCAATGAGTTTTGCAGTGGCTCTCTTTGCGCTCCTGAGTAAAAGAAAGAAACACTGAACAAGCTCATAGCACTGTGTTATGATGCAACGAGCTAATTCACAGGTCTTGTGATGGCTGATCAATGTTCTAAACCTCTGTGCGATGAGCTTATTTTGCTCATGTTTTGTTTCGTTTTTCTGAGATTGCAGAATCAGAACTATACACGCATGTGGTGTGTCACTGAGTTTGATGGTTTACTGTTCATGTGTTGGTGTAACTAGTCAGCTTGGAATCATGTTGCTAAAAAACTGAGGAGATAGGAAGTAGTAGGCTATGCCAAGGACTAAAAATTCATTTGTTTGGGAACATTTCCAACCTAATCACAGAGGTCAGGTTGTATGCCGCCACTGCCATTTGCAAATTAGCCATTTGCATCATAGCATAGGAAATTTTATTCCGGGATAGGATTCACTATTCTGGATTTGAAATAAAGATTCCGGAATATTCCAGAACCTCCGAATGTTCCATAATTCACATCTCTACATTCAAGTCCAATTTTTTTGCTGTCCCAAAAAATAGCTTTCTTATGTCTTAATTTGACCATAATGACATCATTATGCAAGTCTCATAATGCTTTCATTCTAATTTCATTGTGGCCTACTGAATAAAGCGTCATGGCCCACCAGTTAAAAAGCACTGAACTATCCATTGCTGATATACATGTAGCAAAAATTTGCATCTTTTCCTTGTATGCATTTGTATCAAAGTAATGTATTCTAGGTCAAGTCTTTTCATGCAAATTGGATGCATTGTGTAATGTTTAAACCACGAACCATACAAGTCTAAGTTAAATGTGTGTGCCAACTAGATGTCAATTACCAGTTGGCATGGTTATAGTTACAGTGCATGCTTTCAGGTAATTACAAACAAAGAATTCATCAGTCAAGTGCTTTTAACAGGTAACATCTCTTGCAAAAAAGTTAGATTCGTCTCTATGTTCAAGTGTACAGTTTGGCTACTGTGTTTTCATCAGAGCTTTGTCTCCATAAACACCCTGTACCATGCATGAATTGAAGGATGTGGTGGTGAAACTTTTCCATGCTTAGGTCCGTAGTTCAGCTAAATCTGCACATAAGATTTTGTCTCAATAAATCACACGGTACCGTATCTTGAGAAGTGGCCATTTTAGGGTTATATTTAACTGTAATTCAACATAACACATTTAAAAAACACCAGCAACACAAAATTTCAATGTGATCACTAAACTTCAATTAAATGCTGATTAAAATGAAACATCTGGTTAAGATATCTTATCAACAGACCTTGTAATAAATGTTTAAAATTGTAAAAATACTTTATGTACACCCTGTATGTGGTAACAACCCTATATTTTGCAAATAAGGTAAAGTAATAATAACCCCCATGGAATTTATAATTGGTGCTAAATTCAAAAGTGGTTTATTTGTCTATTTCAGCACAGCAAACATGCAGTTTTTTAACATTAAGAGCTCTAGACTTGTTGCAAGTTGTAGAGGAATCAACCAACTGGGTTTTGCTTTCATGACTTCACAATGATTCGAACTTCAACATTACTAGTCTTGCACAAAGTCAAATCAATCAACAAATGTTTTTTAATAGAAATATAATTTCTAGTTTGCTGTACTGTGGCGCAAATGAGCCAAAATACAGTGGTACAATAAAGTACTATTTATCCAGGGTCTAGGAAATGGGCCTGTAAAAAAGATGTGCTGAACACCATGTATTGTTTCTGCTCCCCCGTCAGATTTGAATGACTACTGTAACGAATAAAGTGGGTATCCATCCTGCAGTCATCAGCTCTCACACGTATCTGGACCTTTGTACAAATGTTCACAATTGCATCACTGTTTACTAAAATCTGTTGTGCTTGTATAAACCTGTCAAAAGATTCTTTTGTCTCTCACCTAGTTCCTCTGTTCTAATCATGTGGATCAAAGGCTTGATTGTTGACTTTACTAAAGTTAAATGAACATGTTTCTTTTAAACATGTACTGTTCCTTGAATTCCTTGTATCAGCCAAATTCTCTTGATAGTACACTCTTGATCTTAGTGGTCTCATCAGTGGAGCAAGTTTTTTTATCATTTCTTGCAGCTTACAATCAAAGACAGCTTACATTTTGTTCTTCAGCTTATTAACACTTTGAGAACCAGCGTACGATATATTCGTACTTCAATTTTAGCCTAAAAAACAGCTGTTTTCGGTTGCCTTACCAACGCCCTAGCTCCTCCACCGATTGCACTAGAGAGCTGTTGTTCAAGGGCTCAAATGGATCGGCCAATCTAGTGGATTGTACTCAAAAAAAAATTTTTGCTAGGGGGTGAAGATTCTTGGGGACTGACGTCATAAGTGAAGTAGTTTTAGGGTCATTTTGCCTCATGTTGCCTGGCCTAGGGCCCAACCGCTAAGCCAAAGTGTTTCGTTGAAATTTTCATTGGAAACTAGACTCGAGTCCGAGTCTTTTGAGCCTTTGATCAACTTTCTAGCATTTCTAGTTTAAAAGTTATGATCTAAAATAAACAAATTAATTAATTAGCTAATTAGTCAAATATTTTTACTAACTTACATCACAACTTTTGAACCCGAAACCCCAACAGGTCATCCAAAGTATCAAAAGACTCGGATTGTAGCCTACTTTCCAGTAAAAACTTCAGCGAAATACTACCACCTAACAGTTGACGCCCAGGGCCAGGCAAAGTGGGCCAAGGTGGCCAAAAAGTCCTCCACTTATGACATCACTCACAAAAAATCCACATGCCCCAAGCAAAAAAAATTTTTTTGAGTGCAGACTAGAAGACTTGCCGTGTCTTTTGAGACTTTTATCGGGTCTGTAGAGCATACTGGACCAGAGAAATTCCCGCGCAAAGCCACGTGTGTTTAGGTGTTTTTTTTCCGAGAATCCCCGGAACCAGCCCGACGCCAAAGAGTTAAAAGGTCTAGATGACTCGCAGTCTTTCTTTTGCTACGCTTTGTTGACCAAACTCTGCATCATCTTTCTTCTCTTCAGCATCACATGCATGTTCTGTTACAGGAGGGATTATGATGAACAAAAGACAGTTTTAGTTGTTTAAGCATCATTACCAGGGTTGCCAATTAAACGCAAAATGTGCTGGTCTATGAATGTATCTCAGAGGCTCATGTAACCTATTTTGAAGTGTGGCTTGCAATCAAGGGTGGCTTACATTAATTTCTTAACACCATCTTGTGCAGCTTACAAATCAAATAAATATGGTATATATATATATATATATATTTGTCTAGCATGCTGATTGCTTAACAGCAGGGTTGTTGTAAAAAACAACCACCCCCTTTTTTTTTAAAAAAAGCCCACTTAAAAAAAAAACGCTTATTTTTCTTTGAAAAAATCTACTAAGAAGTAAAAAATAAAATAGGCAGGACACTTGTACAGTTAACTTAAACTTTTTTAAATCAAACAAAATGAACAGCAATGAAATTTGAAGGATTTGAAAAAAAACATTAAACAGTTTGTAATGGTTATCTTTCTCAGCTTTGCACAATCAGTATATTTTAAACAATATTTCTGCCTTATGTGCATCTATCAACTTTTTCTGATTGTGGACCATACCAAATCATATGCTGAAAAATGCACTAAATATCAGGGGTCACCAATGTGGTGCCCATGGACACCAGGACGCCCGCAAGGACCAAGCAGGTTGTCCGTGGCATAGGTGTAGCCAAATAGCATAGCCCCCAAATTTCTAGCATTTGTCGTTTTGCGCTTTGAGAGGTGTTGTCCCAAACAAAATACTCTTGCTTGCTGAAAGTCAAAATATTTGGCTAAAAAAATTTTCAGGCTGACTATGCTACTGCACGCGGGCCTGCTCTAAAAATAACATTATCATGATCAGTGTCTTCACATTGCGGAATATGTTAATTTTTAATACTAAAATAATTAAAGGTACATTGAGCAACATTTTTATTTCAGAAGCGTGCATCAAACTGGTAGCTCATTGCATTAATCGGCACGTAATAAGTAGCTCTCAGCTTCAAGAAGGTTGGTGATCCCTGCTATAGATGCTGAACTAGCAGGGCATGCAGATAAACTTGACATAAAACTGCAGAGTTTGTGTGGAAATGTATTTTCTTTGTTTGCTGTGTGCATCCTTGCCAAGCCTTACCACTTTGGAGTGAATTGACCAAAACTTTGAAAAAACAAAGATGGGGTACATTTCTTTACCCTTGAATTTGAATGGCATAATAGGTATAACAAGTTATCATTGTGTAATTCTGAAAACAATGATATTGCATGATACAATCAAAAAAACAATTAAGCATAAGGTTTTTCCATTTTCCTTAAAAAAAGAACAAATTCTTGTTTCTTAAAAAAAACAGAAACAGGTGGATTGGGTTTTTTTAAAAAAAAACAGGTTTTCATCAACCCTGCTTAACACGTTGAGAGCCGGCCTACGGTATATTCGTACTTGGATTTCGGCCTAAAACAACAGCAGTTTTCAATTGCCTTACCAACGCCCTAGCTCCTCCACCGATTGCGCTAGAGAGCTGTTCAAGAGCTCAAACGGATCGGCCAGTCTATTAGATTGTACTCAAAAAAAAAATTTTGCTTGGGGGGTTCGGGTTTTTTGTGAGTGACGTCATAAGTGAAGTAGTTTTAGGGTCATTTTGGCTCATGTTGCCTGGCCCAGGGCCCAACTACTATGCCAAAGTGTTTTGCTGAAGTTTTCATTGGAAACTAGACTCGAGTCTTTTGAGCCTTTGATCAACTTTCTAGCGTTTCTGGTTCAAAACTTATCATTTAAAATAAACAAATTAATGAATTAGCTAATTAGTCAAATATTTTTACTAACTTACATCACAACTTTTGAACCCGAAACCCCAGCAGGTCATCCATAGTATCAAAAGACTCGGATTCTAGCCTACTTTTCAGTAAAAACTTCAGCGAAATACTACCACCTAACGGTTGGCGCCCAGGGCCAGGCAAAGTGGGCCAAGGTGGCCAAAAAGTCCTCCACTTTGACATCACTCACAAAAAATCCGCACCCCCAAAGTAAAAAATTTTTTTCGAGTGCAATCTACTAGACTGGCCGATCCGTTTGAGCCGCTGAACAGCTCTCTAGCGCAATGGGCGGAGGAACTAGGGCGTTGGTAAGGCAACCGAAAAACTGCTGGTTTTTTTTAGCAAAAATTGCCGAAACCAGGCAGCTCTAAAAGTGTTGACCAGGTGGCTCTAAAAGTGTTAACCAGGCGGCTCTAAAAGTGTTAACAGGCATAAGAGTCGTATGCAGTTTTGAGTTCCAAGGCACAGCTTGATGCCAGGTAGGTAGAATGTTTTACTTAATCATTAACCACCACAGCCAAGTTGCAGTACAATATTTTTACTTAATCTGTAAAATAATATTTGTGTGTTTGAATGGCAAACATCTTCTTAAACTGTGTATTACACATTATACACAACCCTGCAACTTGTTATTTGCGTTTCATAAATGGAACTTTGTTAAACACTTCGAAGTTTAGAAAAATCCTGCAATAACTGTTTGTAATGGCTAGTGTGTATGGAATGTTAGAAATATTCCAATTGAGTAAGTTTTGAAATCTATTTGTATCAGCTATGTAGTAGTCTGTGATTCACATATCCTGTTCTTGTAATTGGTTATGTTATTTAATAGACTGTGCAAACCTTGCTGATAAAATTATGCTAGTACAGTACTGGTAATATCTGAAAAAATAGCAAAACTTGCCATCAAAGTCAGCTGATGCTGACTGTCATGCTATTTGTATGGGGTGCTATCTAACCCAATTTCATCATTAGAACTGGCGTGCATTACCACTTCATTTTTGTGTTCATGGTTTTCATGCAACAGTTTCATGTTAGCACTGAACTTTGTCTTTGTGCATGGTTCGAAGAGTTTAAGCCAATTCATTGCAAGCATATCTCAAAATTTCACAACTCCATCTGTCAGTGATTTGGTATAACTCCATCAGTAGTTGACAGAAAGTTGTGCAAATGCATCAATATTTGATACTATTTTTCATGTTACAGAAATTTCATTGCTTGTCTTATTGTTTCACTTAATCAACCGCCAAAATTTTACCAATTGTTTTTGTTGGCATGATGTTTATACCTGTGTTATATATGCAGGTCACTAATAAAAAGGATGGAAAACCTCACAACATTACTGAAGAGTCCATCAAAGGTCAGCTTAAGGTGAGACAAAGTTGATCTAGCAGAATTTTAAGTTGCTGAGTAATCCTTGTGCTGTTTTTTATATGGTCCTCTGACAAGCAAAGTTGTGCAACTAAGATTTTGTTTTTAGATATTGTGTTTGCATTAAAACAGCAGCCAAGTAGGTTCTGTGGTATTTTTAGTCAAGCCAATTTTTCTTAAATGATGCACGGTATAAAGTCTGTGCTTTCAATGAATTTTGTTATTTTAAAACCTGTAATTAATGGATAGTTAATTGTTTTGAAGAAATAGATGACACCTTCTTCAATCATATGATATTTGGATGTCTTTTTTGTGTAATTCAATTGTGGCAGTTATTAGCTATTGGAAATTAGGTATTAATTTCTTAATTTCAAAGTGGTCATGATTTTATTTATATCGTGCGTCATCTTGTGCGTTAGTTGCTGTGTATGGCGTATTTCGTTCCGTGCTGTGTATGGCATAGTGTTTAGAACGGCTTGGATTTAAACTGAATGTAGCATTGCTGCAACAGCCACTGCTTAATCTTGCTGTACAGATTGGTGCTGCTGTTGAAGCGCAGTTCCCTGACCAGGCCAGTTGGTGTGAGGGAGCAATCGTCAGTGCACGTGATAAGAGCGTTTACACAGTTGAGTTTGATGACGGTGATGTGCGAACCTTAACTCGTGGGTCTTTATGTCTGCAAGGTAAGTGATTGTTTAGAGAAACGATTTCGTGACAAACGCTTTTTCTGACTCTGAAGGTTGTCTAATAACGAGCTAAAGACAGCGCTTGTTTTCATTTGGAGTTTCTGTCACTCAATTGCTTGTCATACTAACTTGGCAGTCTGATAATTTTCGGTTAGCTTCTGTGCGGTTTAGGAAATCTGCTGTTAAGATTGTTGGCAAACTGCTGCGTGTTGTAATTCAAGTTACAGGGACAATTTCTTTTTAAGCAATCTATAGCATAAATATATGAATCTAAATTTTTACATTTTGATTTTGAAATGGCACTGCGCACTTTAATTTAGATGAAGCAGGATGCTTATGAAAATGCTTGTAGTAATTGAAATGTTGTTACCAGTGTTGAATTATCGTTTGTTTGTCACTCGCAGATGCTGTCAATGTAAATGCTGTTCATACTTCTGTTCATAGTTGTTACACTGTGTTGGTTTTCAAATACGCACAGGCGTTCGTCATTTTGCGGAGAGTGAAACTTTGGACCATCTTCCACTCACGGACCCGGAAAATTTCGGAACTCCTGTTCTCAGTGTCAAGCGAAAACCAAAGCGGAAAACCTTGTCTAGTACATCAGCAGATTGCGAAGATGGTATGTATCACAACCATCTGGCCCAGAGTGTATTAGTTTGCTTTGTACAAGTGATAGTGTCGAGTTCTTTCTGCGTGAACAGTTGTCTCTTCGCTGTTCTTACCCGATCTGTTTAATCCAGCTTTTTAATAACGGTGAGCTTATAAAGGTTGTTACACTTGCTTCAACTGTTCCATCGTTTCCTAAATTCATCAAATGCTGTTTTAGTTGGTTGGATAAACTGAACTGAACCGGATCAGTATGGCGATGTGTTGATGGCCAAGGGTCGCCCATGCTGATTGAAACCTGCTGCACTGTTTCAGATAACGAAAGCGATGACCAAAAATCTCCCGATCGCGAAACAAGTGCGAAAAGGAAGCTGGCAAAGTGCCGCAGCGAATCCAAGGTAGTGGACATTTTACTTGTGCCTACGCATAACCTCGCCGACATTTACCATCGTTTCGAAATTCCCCCGGGTGGAGCTATTGTGATGGCCAGTCAATCTGTCGCGCGTGGCTTTTGTTTGAAAGTGGTGACCAGCGTGATAGAACTTTTGCGCTGGGGATTTCTCCCGAACACGTATAAACAAATAAGTGCGACGGCGAACATGGCGGTAGGTGCGAAGACTTGTTGCGATATAACGGGTGGTTTGGCACAAGTGCAATCAGCGGTGTTGATACAAAAGGAAACAAACGCCTCTCATAGTGAGGACTGCTGGGGTGGTTACGTGAGGTGCGATTGATGAGAGACTTCTTTGAGAATTCAATTCGACCTATTTGTGTGGTAGCTCACTCGGTCCGGCTATTGTTTTCCCCGGCAGGTGAATTTGACCTTTATTTATTCATCTGCTTCATCTCCCGCTGTTGCTTGTTTGGGGTATATAAATCCGTATTCGAAAGGTAAAACGCAGTTAGTCCATTTGATGCGTCTTGGGTGATGATTCTCGCTCGAAACAGTCTCCACCGCTTGGACAGCATAGAATCTTCGTCTTATTTGTTGAACGTTGCAACATTGCATTTGTTGCTGTAGGACGAAGACATGGAAGAAAAGGAGAGTGATACCGAGAGGCGGAAGAAGTGGCTTGCTGATTCACTGGTGGGAAAGTTAGTGATAGTTGAGCCTGCGGATAAACGAAAGCATTGGTGAGTGACCTAAGCCCAATTCAAGAGTCGTATTTAGGTGTTTACTATTTGCTTATGAGTACTGCATCTTAACGCCACTCCTGTTTTGCTGCCCCAAAATTTCCAAATTGTTACAAAGCAGCAGTGTAAACATCAAACCCTGTTTGGCTTCTGTAAATGTAGCTCCTATTTACAATTGTTCTGTTGAATCTTTCGTGACCATCGTTACCTTTCTGCCTATCGTCGTATAATGACGTTGAGTGTGCCTTGTGTTTTGCGATGCCTCATTGTCAAGTTTTGCTGTAACTTAATACGCTCTGAGCGAGTGCTTGGTGACCCTGCGTAGGTTTGACTTGTGGCGAGCTCGTCGATTCACAACGGCAAGTCTTCCTGAAGTGGAACCCGGCATCGATTTTTTGGTATTGCGATGCCCGTTTTTAAGCCACTCACCTGCAATTGAGATACGAATTAAATCGTATCATCCAAGGCGGTTACTGCGGCAGTCGCGACTTTACGCAGTTAATGCGTTGTTGCATCGGTATGCGTATATTTGCAAAATGCAAGGCTCGCATTACTGATTTGCGGAATCCGATAATTTAGTGCAACTATTTTCGTACGCTTTACCACAGTATTTCCGAAAGCATGCGATTTTGCCATTTGCCCAGGATCTATCGATTGTTTTTGTGTGGCGTGCACAACTTTTCGTTAATTTTTAATCATGTTTCAAATCTCGCTAGTTGAGGATAAACTTTCAATGTCTACGAACTGTTGACACCAACTCATTTCACCGTTGATGCTGTAAATGTCGTCTCAATCGCTATTTAGCAGCGGTGTAATAACTTTTGTAATGTAAAGCGGGGGGCAATTAGCCATTTGCATTTTTTACACGTGTTGCAATAATTTGTGAATTAGCAACATAAAACGACTAGTTTTTTTTCACTACGTAATGAAGCAATTATAACGATGTTCCTCCGTAGCCCTACTGTGTTTTCGTGTTGAGCTGACCTCTGCATGAGTTGATCCAAGCGCCCAGCAACAGCAGCTGTTCCTGGTGCGATCGTCCTGTTCGTAAATTCTACTTAATGCCAGTCAGTCGCGCGATGTTGCTTGTTAAGATTGAATCCGACTGCACCGTGCAATAACTCCTGATTTCACGAAGCGCTTGTTGACATTTGCAGTAAAGCTTTGTCAACAGGTCAAAAGCAGTTGTTGACTCAGACCCGACACGTCGGCGTATGCGTCTGTGTACGAGACGAAAATGCACGTCGGTTTCGGTTCGTGCAAGGCTGCACGGCAATAACGCCCAACCACGAGCGAACGGGTCTGACCTTCTGGTCTTGCGGTCTCGAGCTGAATTCAACACTAATTAGCAGCACTAGCGTAAATATTGACAGAAGACTTGTTTTGTAGTAGATCCTAAACAACTGTTTTCCAGCAAGTTACCTCGATGACTTTTAGATAAAAAGATTGTGGCCACTACCTCGTTAACGTTGACTACAATGTTTGTTTTGCTGAAAAATTCAATATTTTAAAGCACATTATTTTTCCAAAATTAGTGTTATCAAGGTTTGGCTCACTATAGTTTTGTTTTTCAAACACTGTTGCGATTGCAAACACTTTAAAAGTATATTTGCATGGCCCACATGTAAGTCGTTCCACGACCCGGTGGTCCGGAAACACCGTGCCAGACGAATCCTTGATTAGGTTGTGCGTTGTGTATTTCTGACCGAACTTGCATCTTCAAATTCCTCCAATACACGTATTTTTATCGTTTATAGTTGCGGTCGTGAAGAACAATTCAGTTTCGGCAGGGTTTTTGATACTCGGTAAAATCTCGTTCATGGCTGGCGTTGGGTGTAACGTTGTCTTGTATTACTTCCGCTCGGACTGTTTTTAAGTAGGTTTTCCGCCAGACAGTGACGGAGTTTCGCCCGCAGGTATATTACGTGCGCGGTCGCATTCTCGTCAGCAAATCGCGTTTCGTCGATGCAAGCTTCGTGATGGTAATGGTCTTGCCTGTACAGGTACCCTGCCGTCGTTGTCAACCCGATGTGTTACGAAGATGTTGACGAGATGCCGGAGTCGCACGTCGTCGTTCGGTCGTTCAAAACCGGTAAACTGACTGACGTCGGCCAGTTCGTGCGTCTCACAAGAAATGACACCCCGGCAAAGGTGGAGAGCGCGTGGAAAGGTGAGCTAAATCAGTCAGGTTTGCGTTGCGCTGGGTCGAAACTTCTGGAGACATCGAGTTCGCGCTTTGGACATTTGTGTGGATGGATCAGTTTCGTGTCAAAGATGTGCTTGTGCGCTTCTGTTACAAAAACGGAGTATCGGCAACGCTGGTTCGTATAAATAAGGAAGTCACGAGCCGACTAGACGAGGTGTTTCGCCGAACTTTGGCACTTCCTTGATTTATTCAGGTGACTTTCTCTGTCTTACGTAATTGCTCAAACCGTCACAACGTGGTCTTGCAATGCCTCTCTTATGGTGTCGCCAACCTATTATAATAAGTGGGCCGGGTTCGTTTGCGAATGCAGCCGGCTATCATTTGCGTGACGGTGATGGGAGTTGATCGCGGGCGGCTTTTTCAGCGTCATTTAAGTTCTTCGAATGTGCAACGTCATATGCGTTGTCAAACTTGTAGGCGTGATTTGTTTTTTTATATACGTTGTCTTCCATTGCTGCCACCAGATCAAGCTGCTGTGCGGCATAAACCCATGGATCGCATTGGTGGTGGTCACGCAATGCAGCAAGTTGTTGTGCGCAATGCATTTCACTTTTTGTAAACAAACGAATTTCGGATGGGATAGCATTGCATTGTATATTGATGATTGAAGGGTAACATTGCACATCGGTGTAACAGCCGGTACCTTTGACAACCTCAGTAGTGTGACCTGTTTAACGACAACTCACAAAGCAAGTTTGCATTAGCTGCAGGAAGGCGCAAGAGTCGGCAATGAATAATATCTTGTTTATAGTTATGTATGGTCTACTACTGCTTAACTCCCGTATTTTTTCTCTTATCCAGAAGTGCTCGGGAGTGCGTTTGCCTGGGAAGAGTCTGGAGTCATACCCGACGTTTGGAGAATGAACATTAAAGACATAATTGACGAGGACGATGAAGAGAAGCAAGACGATGGTGACAAGCAGGAGAGTCCAGAAGAAACGGAAAAGGTGGCAGTGGTTCTGATTGACTCTTACTCAGGCGAACGCTGTTTAATGTGTAGCACACCTCTAGCTGTGTTATGCAGTGGATAGTGCGTTTTATCGTTTATTTTGCGGCGACCGGAATGGTTAAGTACTTTGTCGTGGCAGTAGTTATGCTACATCTCTGAAAATAGCAAACATTGCGTTGCGAAATCGTATCAGCGAAAACTACTAATGCATCCCTCTGTTACTCCTGGGTTGCTTCAGACTTGCGTTTCACTTGTCTGCGTCTGTTCATTCGATGCAAAAATCTTGTGCCACGTAATAACTGTCTGCTTCGTGATGTTCTGAAATTTGGTGAAAGTCACGTTTCGTGTCGCACTGCTGCAAACGCCAGGGTCAGCTGAGCATTTCTGTTCATTATGATGTGCTGCGTGAACGAGGCCTGGGGCTTCGCCTATCACTTTCCAAATTTTAACCGTTTCTTCTTCGGTAACAGAAACATGATTTCTTGGAGCGGCTTTACAAGTTCATGGAGGACAGAGGAACGCCAGTGAATAAAAATCCTGTCCTCGGAAACAAAGATCTTGACCTTTATCGCTTGTACAGGTAAGCTAAGTTGCCTTCGTAGGTCTTAAGAGAAAAAGTTATTACTGAATTTTACGTTGGGAACGAGCTGCTGGCACCGTATTTGTGCCGACGCTGCAGTTGTACAGAGTTCTTTTGTTGGCGAGTGACATCGGTTCATGCACATGATTCCCCGTTTACTTGCTGTGTGCAATGTACAAAGGCGTTTCAGTACAGGGAAGTGACCTGTGATTATATCTGAAGTCTTGGAAGCGAGCGTTCTTGAAAAGATTGAGGCTTTTGTTGTATTGGCATCGGCCTTTTCTGGTGCTTGCAGAAAATTGCGTAGTGACGAAATTACTTCATCATTTCTTTGAGAATCGGTTGGCGAAATCACGCAGTTCATCCTATGTCACGCAGTTCATCAAATGCTACTGAGCGGTTAGATTCAGCCTTGTATTTAATACCTGATCTGCGCGTGTTTTAAATCCGGATCGACATTGTCGAATTTCATTCGCTGGAGAGATTCGTGACGTGAGTTGTGGAAAGTTCACTTCACGAAAAGGGCTGTTTTGGAGCCGTCGTCGTTGGTGCAGGGTCAGGATGTAAAATTCACTATCTAGGCGAAATGCTTTCCTGGCACGGCGATCAATGCGATTCGCGTTGCTTTTACCTAAAGTTTGTGGAACAAAATCACGATAATATCAGTTGCGCACTTCTCGCATTTTGCATTACCGATTCTGTTGCGTCATGCGTCTCTTACAGTCTTCTACGCCATGAGCATTTTCTCACTGTACGCAGTGAGAAAATGCAAGGTTAAACCACAAGGTTATTAGCAAGACATTTGCACAACTCCAAGCGCAACAAATTGGTTGTGGCAAAATTTCTGATGTTTCAGAATCATTTGTAGCCTGCGGTCTTTCGCGTTGTGCTTCAGATTTCTGCATTCATTTTAACTCAACTAATATAACATGGAAACCAAACCGTTACATTAGTGCATTGTTGGTTAAACTTTGTGGAACTAATTAACGAATACAAGTTTCCTGTGCTGATGTGTTAAAAAATTTGTTCAAGAACTTCCCTTTATTATTAGAAGTTCTATACAGATCGCGTCCACAGCCATTTCAGCTGTGTGCAGGTGGCTAAGGTCTCATCCAATGCTTTTGTGCCATTGACCGCAAATTGCTTGACTTGTCTAAAAAGCTTAACACGAATAAATACAACTAAAACACCGAACATTGTCTTGACTGACTGCGCTTTGAATGTTCGAAATTTTCGAAGCTTTTCTGGTTCTAATGCTAAGAAGTTACGCAAGTTGGCAAAGAAGTTCATTGCGTTCATGCTTGAACCAGTGCTCTTGATCAGTGCCATTGATAACTGGAAGAAAATCTGTTTTTCAGCCTCGTCCAGGAAAAGGGTGGATTTCACGCTATCGCCACTGTCGCATGCTGGAAGGAAATTTACTGCAGTCTCAATATTCCGAAGATGTCGCAAGCCGCCGGGCACCATGTCAAGACCTCGTACCGCAAATACCTGCTCGCGTTCGAGGAGTACCGCTCGAGCTTCGCGAAGGTCGGTCGAAAAGCGCATCAGCGAAAAGCGAAGAAAGACACGGCAGCGCCGAAAACCAAGGAAAAGAAGCTGATCAAAGCGCACTCGGTGTCGGGCCGCGCGTCGCCGTCCTCCCGCTCCGACGACGACATCGAGAGTGGCGCCAGGAGAAGCAGCCGTCGGCGCAAAATCTCCGAGTCGGTCGCCGGTGACGAACCGGAAGTGACGCCGCCCAAAGCCACCAAGCGCACGCGTCGCAGCAAAAATGACGCCGACTCGAAAAGTGATTCAGACCTGGACGACGCGAGCTCGACCGCAAGTTCCGAAAGGTCGTCCGCCAGGTGTCGCTCAACGCCCAGCAACGATTCGCAGAAGAACGCGGCCAAGGAGCGGCAGCGCTCGAACAGCGGCGCTGGCGTCAAGCGTAAGAGCGGTGCCGTGTACAAGCCTGGCGACCGCATCCGGGTGAAGTACGGAAAAGATTCCTACAAGCTCTACACGGCCAAGGTGGTCGACCTGGACGAAGACGAAGGCCCGGAGGTCCAATACTACGTGCATTACGCCGGATGGAACAGTCGGCACGACGAGTGGATCAAGGCGTGGCAGATCGCCAGTTGCATTGACGATAATGACTCGACCACGCCCAGTTCGTCACCGGTCGTGCGCCCGACCGTAAAAAGACCCAAGACC
>Ga0210059_1005547_pt1 | contig 20302 bp, 15 predicted proteins | sample Ectturendosymbi2_FD_188042 | JGI IMG/M metagenome (GOLD analysis project Ga0210059, IMG submission 188042) | Ecteinascidia turbinata endosymbiont from Florida, USA - Sample 2 (SPAdes) (version 2) | ecosystem: Host-associated > Tunicates > Ascidians > Unclassified | place: Key West, Florida... | reverse complement strand
CGTCAGCCTCTCAAAGGTGTATTATATACCCAGAAATTTTTATCCCAAAATGTTGCGCTTTTGGTCGTACTTCTAAAGCATTTACTCCTCGCCAACTGTATGATTGTCGATTAAGCTGTTGTTCAGCTAAATTGCAGTGCACACCTGAGTTGGGCAAGATACGATTGTTTGGTTCAAAATAATTGTTTCGTCATAATTGTTCAACAATAGCTCGTCACTGCAATGTCTATCCTGGTGAAAATAGTGGATTCAAGGCTAGAATATAGCAACGAAACCTTTTCTTTCCGCAAACAATACAATTACACAAATTTATTTGTGCACAGTTGTGAAAGATGCTTGAGCAAGGGAAGAGTTTTGCAGAGATTTTGGTCCTTTAGGAAATAATTTTTTTTTGCGGGAAGTATTGATATTGGTATTGTTTATTGTTTACTGCAAAAACCGGGTGCAATGCAATAAAACACAAACGCCATTTGTAAACACTTGAAAGCATTCCCAAGCTTGCAGTTGGGAGAGCGAAAAAAACTCAGATTATCTGGTCGATACTCCCAGAAGCTCGCAAGATAACAAAAAACAGTGGAAACGCATTAAACAAGAACACCAAAAAAAATGACAAAAGTTCGCCAATATTGATATAATAGATGCTCCAATACAACAATATTCTGTTGATTAAGTTTTCGCAATTTGACAGGCACTTTTGAAAATGAAACCAAGTATTTAGTACTGCGATAGCCAATAATTGCACATAGTTTTTTTAAAGAGGTGGGAAGGTAAATTTTTATATTCCACATTGATTTCTCTCCATATCACTGCTACTTTATAAGATATTAGCTTTTTGCCAATATTACTATGGACACTGGGAATGAAACAGTTTTGATTGCTAGCATATCTTGTATTATAGTTATGTAAATCCGAACATCTCTGGAACAGACTATTGTAAATACTGGGAAATAATTGATCATGAAATTTGTGCATTAATTTGGCCAATTCCAGTTTATATATATCCTGCGCTTTCAGAGAATTCAATCTCTTATAAATGGGGCTTAGCTGTGCATCATAATTACTGAACGTCATGTTGCGCAAAATGTTAGTTTGTTTCACAAAGATTGACCTTAAATGTGACGTGGTTGCAGACACCCAAGCTGCAACGCAGTAACTCAAATGTATGTATGCAAAACTATAATATAGTAATTTGAGCGTGTTTAACGGTAAAAAGTTTTTCGTTTTTTAGATCACACTTGAGGCAAAGGCTAATTTTGTTTCAATTTGTTTTAGATGTGACGACCCATTAAGCTTTTCATCTAAAACAACACCGAGATATTTCACAGACTGCTCACGTTTAATCTGATGGTTGCCTAATCTAACTAAGAATTCCTCTGTTAAATTACTTTGTATCTTCTTTCCTGTCAGGAGATACATTGACTTAGCATAATTTATAGACAGTTTATTTAGGGGCATCCTATCATGTACTTTTAGTAATTCATTATTAACCATACTCTGCAAAGTAGATAGACTAGAGTGTGGAAGAGACAGGTAGGTATCATCTGCATAGAGGATTGTTTTGAATTTTGAACAAAGGGGTAGATCATTGATATACATTATAAACAACAATGGCCCAAGTGTCAAACCTTGAGGAATTCCACAAGCTATGTTTCTACAATTCGATTTTGCACCATTCACAACAGTATATTGCTTACGGTTGGTTAAATAAGATGCGAACAGCTGAAGTGCTTTTCCATTTAGACCATAATTTCGATGCAGTTTTTAATAAGAATACTATGATTTACAGTATCAATTGCTTTTGAAAGGTCTATGAACAAAGAACAGGTAAACAAACCATTGTCATAAAAGTGGAGTAAATCTGAGTATATACTTTCCACAGCTAAGGACGTTGATGAGTTTCGTCTAAAACCAAATTGATGTCCAGTTAAAAGTTCAAAATCTTGTAGATGTGAATATAATCTATGGTGTAATATTCTTTCAAAAATTTTATTGAACTGAGATAATAAAGAAATTGGTCTGTAATTAGTGCATGCACTTTTATCTCCCTTTTTAAGTACAGGAATTACCTGGGCTACCTTAAGAGAATTGGGATACACACCTTTTACCATGCATTTGTTAAATACGACTGACAACAATGGTGCTAAGACAGTTTTGGCCATTTTTAGAAATTTAGGTGGAATATCATCTACTTTTGAGGCTTTACCAATTTTCAAATAATCAATTCCACATATAACTTCTTCTACAGATGTAGCGACCAAGGAAAATGTTGAGGTGCAGCTGTGGCTAAAATTTGAAGAGTCTAAAGTAGGCGGGGTTATTGTTTTTGCAAGTTCAGGCCCAATGTTGCAAAAGTATTGGTTAAAACTGTTAGCTATATCTTGAAGGTTGTTTAATTTATTTCCAGATTCATCTACAATCCTTTCTGTTGAAGATTTGCTTTTAGGGTTAATTTCCAATATGCTGTGTATAGTTTTCCACTTGTGTAATAAGATTTGCTGTACATAATTGTTTGGTTTTGCAGCTTTGATTGTTCTTTAAGTGCATTTCTGTATTGCTTATATGCATCATATTCAAATGTACCTTTTTTATTCCAAACTTTTGAATAAAGTTTATTTTTTGTTATGATAGATTTCAGTAGGGCACGAGTCATCCATCGGTTTTTCAAACGTTTGCTATGCTTTCTTTAAACATTACACAAGGGGGCATGCTTGTTAAGCACTATTAAAAAGGTTCGTGCTAATATTTCTAAATCACATCAGGTGGCACTTCTGGGTCAAGAACAATGGTTTGATTTAAAGTTTGTTGAAGATCAAATACAAAATTTTCAGGGCAAAAACATTTCATATCCCTAAATTGGTTGTTTTTATAAATATTCCTAGCATTTGGTTTTATTTGTTTTGCCGTAGAAAAAATAGGTAGGTGATTTGATATTTCATATATCGGTATGCCAGATAATATATCATGTTTATTGTCATTAGTGTACATATGGTCAATGATTGTGGCTGAATGATCTGAAACTCTGGTGGGTTTACTAATAAGTAATTTGCAAGACAGGCTAATTCGCGAATTGACATAATCTTTTATATTAGATTCAACCTCAAGGTTACCAAGAATAATATAAAAATCACCACAGATATAATACAAATGTTTATGGTCACTCAGGTACCTGATTGTGTTCAAAACCATTTCTCCAAAGAGTGTATGATTTGAAACAGGATGTCTGTACACAACACTTAGAACAAAATTACCTTGATTAGTTAAAATTTCAAGCCATAGGGATTCACAATCATCACTTAGTGGTGATATATTTGAGAGTACATGGAACTTAATATTTTTGTTGATATAAAAACCAACAACACCTGCATTCATATTTGTGTCAGTATTTACAAAGTCATACCCTTCAGGCTGAAGATTATAACTGACAACAGATTTGGAGTTTTTTAATTTAGTCTCTGTGATGGCAATACCATCAGGGCAGTGTTCAATGGCTAAAAGAAAATTTTCCAATTTATACAAATTTTTTGAAATACTTCTTACATTCATATGAAAAATCGTTAAGGCATATGGCGTATTACAACTTTTAATATGTTACATGTTTCATGTATATTGTAGTAAAGACTGTTATTACAAAAGTGCGATCCATCTTCATCTGTCTCACTGTGACTGAGTAGGGTTGAAGTTTTTGAGTTTATTTCATTAAGCCTATCTTGAGAGTTTGCACAAGTGGAGCAGTGATATGGAATACTGTTACAGTTGTAAAATTTCAATTCACTTTCAGTCAAACCACTCTATTGAAAATGATACAGTTGTTTACATATGACACACACAAAATATTCCTCACAGTTACAAGAAGTATCACAGATATACCATCTACTATGACAGTCAGTTCTAGTAAGACTAAAGAGACTCATAATCCAGTATAGTTTAAGCTACACTGTATACTCAACATTCATAAAGTTTCAAATCAAACTATGCCATGCTTTACAAGATCTTTTTCAGATTTTATAATAATGAAAGGAGAATCATCCCTTTCTTTTAAATGTGTCACCCCATATTTAGTCCATATATACTTATAACCATGAACTTTTTTAAATCCAAGGCAAGTTTTAAACAACGCTTTGTTAGCTTTTGTCAAACTTTTATCTATGAAGTATTTTGATCTAGCTTTTCTATCTTTGAATTGCTGGGATCCAAGCTTTTTTCTATTACTAAAGACAGCATCCCTCACCTTTCGAGAATGAAATTTGGTAAGTCAACAAGATGTGAAGAAAAGCTATGGCATTTCCAGCTTTTTGAGGAAATAATTAAGGTATACTGTTGATTTTTTGGCTGACATAGTGTAACACCTCAACGACTTGAATGTAAAACTTCAAAGAGAAAAACATAGCCTACTACTCTTGGTTTGATCACTACTACTTGCCTTTTCCAGAAAAAGTTTAATATCTTCAAACAAGTCATTCAAAACGAACTTAGTCATTTTCCGAGGTATTTTGGGAAAATAAAAGCAAGAAGATTCCAGATATATTCAACTTATTGAAAAGTTGATTACCAATATTGTCGAACAGTTTTGGTGACTTTCTTTTCAAAAACAGTTGCTGCTCTTTCCTCAAAACCCTTTTTACTGACAGGCATTACCGAATTCTCAACTGAAGCAAAGAGACACATGCACAGCCGTGTGCACCAAAGATGAAGTGGAAATTTTTATAGGTACCGGAGCTCTGCTGGACATTTTCGCTTATATTTGTAGACCCATCACCCATCATTCACTGCATTCACTGATGAAAGTGGCGGAGCGGAGCTCCGGCAGCTTGACACAACTGGTGTGGACGCAACCAAAACTCAACTGGAATTAGTTGAATTCCAATAGAACGTAGCAATGAAAGAAATATTTTTTGATGGCACACCTGAGAACTTCTTGTCAAAGGAAGTTATCTCCAAAAGTTTTTTCCACTCGCAAATAGTTAGTCAGTGGAAATTCTTACGGTGTTTGGGTCTACCTGCTGCTGCTGGAGGGGCGAATTGTCACCTCCTGCCAGCTACAGTAAATGTAAAACTCGGGCCCCCACTTGGCTTATTATACTTCAGTTTTAGTATTCTTTTGGTTTTCAGTAGTTTTTTGTGTTTTTCGGAGTATTTGTCGGTGATTTAGGGTTTTAGTATAGCTATCCACAGTTTACCTTTTGCAGCTAACTTGCATTAAATTCCTTTACAAGACTGATCAATATTTTGCAATCTAGTGCTCTTTTTGTGAATCTATTGCTTTTTGTCATGAAATGTAGTACTTTTCCGCAAAAACAGAGTGGCAACACGCTGTTAGAGCAGCGATGAAACTTACAGGTATGTTGTTAGGACAGTAGATCTGATGTTTAGAATACTTGTTGAGATTTGATAGTTTGACAAACGTGATGTTGAAATGGATGTGATGTGGTTCTGAAGGTAGTTGTGATGATTTTTTGTGGGATACTGAAAACGTTCCGACTGCAGTCTACATTTGCAAAATTCAATTGGATCTGTGCAAGAGCGTTGAGTAGATTGGTTATCATTGTGAGCTGTTCAAATACTGCTACATGCGTTTATATTAGTTCGACCATATAAATGGAGCTTCTCTATGGACATGATTGTCGAAATTTAGGTCACAGAATTGATAACCTAGAACCTCTCACGGAGCGTAAGTGGCCATAGATATTTCCTCTAGGTTAATACATTAATACAAGGGTGAAGCTGCGATTGCCAACCATCTACATGTTCATGTGGACCATGTGTCTACCAGGCAGCGATTGCAGGTGAGACCGCGGTGCCATACAGTGTCGTAGGCTGCTGTGAGGTCGACAAACACAGCTCCGGCCTCCTTTTTAGCCGAAAAGCTATCCTCGATGTCCTGTGTCAGCAGGGTGACATGGTCTATGGCCGACCTCGCGTGTCGAAAGCCCGCCTGCTCCGTTGGGAGAAATGAGTCGATGATTGGTTCGACAGCAACGTAGATGAGTCCTCGAGGATTTTGAAGGTGACACACAGCAGAGATATCGGGCGGTAGCTGTTTGGGTCCCCCAGTGACTTTTCTGGCTTACGGATCGCAACTATTAGTGCTCTTCTCCAGATCTTTGGAAATTTTGAGTTGGCGCATGCACGAAGTGAGGAAGTCACAAAATCAGGATTTGAGAGCCGACTTGGCGTGGAGTATGAACTCCGGAAAAATGGAATCCAATCCTGGAGACTTTCCTGGCTTCAGGCGTCTGAGGGCAGCAGCAAGGTCCTCCGGCCTAAAGGGTTCAAAGATACTGTGGCCCTCAGGTGTTGGAAAAAGTCGGACAGCTCCTTGTTGACCAGTCTGGTGGACTTTACGATCCCCGGTCCTGTGTGCCCCGTTCTTCGCAAGTTGCGAGGCGATGGAGTTTGCCGAGATTGGGCACTAGCGAAAGGAGCGTCCAGACCTGCCAGTAAGTTTGTTGATGGTTCTCCATGCCTTGCGGCGAGAGTGCGAGAAGTTGATGAAGTTGACAGCTTCCTCCCATCGCTCCTGCTTCTTCTGCCTGAGTCGAGATAGTAGGGACGAAGCTTTTCTATCAGAGTTAGTCCCCGCTGGGCTCGTGTGAAGGAGTGACAGAGGGTGTTGCATTTTTTGCCCCAGCATGGCACATAGTTCTTTCGGCGGCCACGTGGCATACATTGTTTGGCCACGAATGGTAGGCTCTGGCAAAAATCTTGGTATGCCCCCTCAAAGTTTGATGTGTCCGGAGGTGGCAATGTCACAACGGATTCATCTGCGAAAAGGCAGAACCGCTTCCAATCAGCCTTGTGAAAGTTCCAACGCTTCACCAGATCGCTGTGGGCAGGAATCTTGAGCTTTGGTGGCGTTATGAGTGAAGGCCAATGTTGTGACCACGGGAACTTTCCAAGAACACATCTGTCCGGCAGTCGGCTATCCTGGCCGAAATTCTCGAAGGCCAGGTCTGGGTTGGTGCCGACGCTCCATCGGTGTGAGAAGAAGCTGGCTGTTTTTTTGGGTTATACAGCAGTCCAAGGTTGTGGGATGTTGCACAGGAGTCCAAGCTCTCACGGTCGGGAGATGTTTTGTTGCAACCCAGGTGTACCTGTTGGCAGTTCAAGTCGCCAACATACAGACTTGGGTGTGGAAACGTCGGGATGGCCGTTGGTGTGAATCGCGAAAGTGGAGGTTTGTAGACGTTAATTATATTGTATCCTGCGACGTCTACGCACAAACACTGAGTCTCTGATTGTTCTGGAGACTGATCGACCAGTGACCATTCCAACTGCTCATAGACAAACGTGGCAAGGCCGTGGTTTCTGCTCAGGACTGACCCAACTAGTGAAAAGTTGGGAATCACTAGCTTGTCTGCAGTTGTGCAGTGGGTTTCCTGTAAAACGATGATGAAGGCCTTGTTCTTATAGATTAGCCGCTCAATGACAGAGATCTTGTTTGCAATGAGCCCCCCGGTGTTCAGCTGGAGCACGTTGGATCATGGGTCCTCGGCAGCATTTCTGCTGCCGTGCCCTGATTTTTGTTTATTCGTCATTCGAATAAGTTTAAAAACGAAACACAAAAGCATGCAATGTGTAAACAAAGTATATCATCAGACGAAGCCGCGTGTCAAGCACACTATATTTCAAAGTATTTTTATTTGGCGATACTCTTTTTTTTGTGGTGTTTATCAAAAGACGTCGTTGTTGTTTGATGTAATGGAAAGAACCGCAGATGCGTAATCTTGTAGAATGTTTTTAATTGCGGTTTTCGAAACACAGTTTTAACTGAGGTTGATGAACAGTTTTCGTGCCTTCAGATTGGCTCTCCACCAGAACGCTTCGGTTTTTGTTTATGCGATATTCGCATAATTTTAAGGAAATTAATGCACAATATGTACAAACAATATTTCAGACGAGACGAATTTGGGTACACAACAGGATTTCCGATACATTTATTAGGTGGTACGTATTTTCGTTTGTGGGGAAGTTGTGGCCGTGTTCTTTTGGGGGTGTTGTTGCGCAACAAGTGTAATGTGCATTTATTTGTCTTGCACTGCCGGATCAAGGAGAGTTGCAAGCCTCACTCTCTGTAGGCGGAGACCACGGTTTTCGTTCCTACAAGCACTCTCTGAAGTCAGCTCAAGCGCAGTGTGGGAAAAGCACATTGCTAGATCTCTTTGCTAAAAACACATCGCCGACAAGCTTATGGCGGAAGAAATTAGCACGGGAAGCAAAACCGTTTCACAGTACAAGATGGTTCACAATGCGAGTAATTTAGTAAACAAACAAATAACAATAAGTCGTATTGCATCGGCTTGAAACACAATAAGGCACCACCTGTCTTAAATCCATTGCCCAAATGCGACTGTTGAAGCCAACAACAAAACACCTGCCTATCGATGCATACTTTAGACGTGGAAAATGATTCAGTGAAAAACATTTAATAGAGCACCGATTCAATGAGTAAAAGCGCTTATTATAACAGGTTTTGAACATCCTGGAGAAGGTTAAAAATTATTTTTTGTATCAACAATAAAGAAACATATGAAGTGATTATAGATATCCCAATAAAAGAGGCAAGTATAGTGTAGTATAGCCTCAAATTTCCACAAAAGTTATTCCATTTTCTGTCTTTTAGATTTTTTACAACTTTCAATTTGTTAGGCTACATCTCAGAAATGATAAAAACCGTGCAGTTCACTTGGATTTTCGTTGGTAACAGATCCCACGCTTACAAAATACTGTGGGCCCCTCCAGGGTTTTCTTAAGATTTGACCTTTCTGACTGCATAGATTCTTTGGAGGGCCGCAACTTTTTCTTCTGAAAACCAAGATGATTGTAAAGTAAGATTTTGATGTAGCCTACTTTGATGGTGTTAGTAAAGCGAGTTTATACTGCATTTTGAGAAACCGTTGAAAAAAATTTGAGAACCGGTTTGGTCTCTCAAACGCTGAGCGCCACGCCGGCACTATAAACAAGCAGCTTCGATAGAAAGCGTAAGTTTGCGTTGATTAGTAGTCATATCGACTTAAAACCTGCCCTGACTTTGACCGGTACCAAGGTTACTACAAAGTCTTTATAGCAACTTTGACCGGTACCACCTCTGCTGCACAGCTGCACAGCAAAGTTACTATAAAGACTTTGTAGTAACTTTGCTGCACAGTGTACAACACTGCCATCTAGTAAGTATGGATTCGGTCGAGTTGGTATGCTGATCCCGCGACATTTCACGCTGGGTTGCACTGTTGCGTAGGCTTGCTGGTATCCAGTACCCGACAATTATTTATCCTCGATTCTTTTACGTGTAGTTTATTTAGCTACATGAAGCGTTAATTTGTAACTGATGTGTCCAAACATCTCAATTCCAAGCGATGGCGAGCAGAAAACTGATGCAGTGTCATAGTTATTTTGGTTTCACCAAACGATACGTTTTCTTTGGAGGTTCTGTTTTTTCTGCAAGTCCAATGAGTACCAATAACAACGGACGTTTTCTGCATTCTAGTCCAGTCACTGCTTCTAACTCCACTGGTGAGGTTAAGAACACAATGTCTCCAAAGGAAATAAGGTAAAATAGTTGTTTTTATCGCGTTTTTATGTCTTAGTAATTCATCTTTTTTAAGTTAGATGCTCTCCTCTAGAATTCCGCACACACCCTGCAGAACGCAGGTCGATAAAAACAGACAAAACAGAACGTAGTACAAGGCATTAAAGCCGGCAGAATCACAGGGTTACAGACACGTTTTGCAACTGCTTTGAAGACAGTATTTCTATACTTGTGTTGTTGTTAAAAGCATTTGACACAGAGTAAATCAAGGATGGGGAACTTGTTTTACCATCACAAGCCACACAAAGGGTACAATGTTATGGGTGGGCCACAAAAATTCTAATTATATAGGCTATTAGGTTATGATAAAAAATACAAACAGCAAGAACCAAAGTATTATACATAATGTTTTTTTATTTTGACACACAAATCTAACATTTTTATATTTTAATATCATGCATATCCAACAAAATTTTGGTGATGAAAATGCTGACATAAACCACATTATTGAGCATGCATAACCATGGCATATCAACATCATGTTGTGTGGTCCGCAAGCCATAGGTTTTCCACCCCTGCCATAAACCACACAGATGTCTGTCCAAACATATTCTTTCTTGGCAGTATTTATTTTGCCATCAGTGTTAGCGACAAAAGCACTGTTGGAGCTATTTTGCTATTATTAGCTAAATCCGATTAGTTGAATTGGTCACATGATAAAGACATGAATATGCTTGGATTAGCATATCGTCCTTGTCACAAACCTTAGACCTAAACCCCAACTCTAATCCACAACCTAACGAAAAATGTAAACCCGCATCTGGTTTTCAAAACTTTTTTAAATGTACGTAAAAAGCGCTCCCATCAAAACTGTTATCTCTATTAGCAAAACCAAAGCAACAATGGTAAAAGCCAAACCAACAGCCACTCACACAGCAGGAGTGGACATTTCCTATTTGACCAAGTTCACCAAACTGTTAGTGTCATAAACTCAGCATTATATCATTGTGTGGACAAAACTCGATACAGTTCAAATGAAATGGCAAAATATCCCCAGCAGAGCTTTTGCTGCTGGCGGAAAAATAGACACTATCTTTTTTTATGACGTAAGGGTCTTACCCTTAGAGCTAATGCAAAATTAGTTAAGATATTTACATGCATTGATTATGTATGTTAACATCAAAAGATTTTAATCTACTCAGAATTATAAAGTAGCTCGTAAGCCTAGTTTTATATTTCAAAAACAACTTTGTTGATACATGAACAGTTGATGACCTGTTTGTTGCGCAAGATGTCTTACATTACTTTCTTGTAATTCTGTTTTGCATTACAACACAAAATCATCACAGCAATTTTCTTCAGCAAGCACTTTCGGAAGTCTATTGTTAACAACATCTTGATAAACTGAAAAAAGTTCCAGCCACGTATTTATTCAAGTGGTTACCTAAATCAACATCATGTTTATAAGTTCATGTACATTTGGATATAGAGTTCTCATTGTTGTACAGCTGCCATTTGCTGATAGTTTGACAAGCTGTCTATGTTTATTTTTCAGCACCTCATCCATAGGAGTGAAAAGCAGTTGCGATGTAATAAATGTGCTGTGAACAAAAATAAGTAATACTTGAGAATCTTTCTTTATGTGCTTGATGGTATGACCAGTACTACAAAATCTTATAATTATTGTTGGGATACTAGCCAAGTTAGATTGGATCTTGAAGCAGCTACAGAAAATCTGATTTTATTCTGAAAAGTATTACCAAAAAGCTGCTCTTCCATGAAAGACCCATTTTTGCCAGGCTCAATGCACCACTGCTTACAGCTGTGCTGTACTGCTATGCTTTGTGTAGTATTTTCTATTTCTGTTTACATGTTTGGTTCAGACACATTTTCCATATTACAGGGCAGTCAAAAGAACACAAAAATGCTTATGCACAACACATCATAGGATGTGTTTGAGTTGATTCATGCATTCAATACTGAAGAGAAACAAACACTAGGACAAAGCATCAACAACATCTGTTACATTCAGACATTGTCATACAACGCAAGATCAGGGGTTCTCAAACAGTATTAAATGTGCCCTTAGTAGTGTGTGAGAGAAATATCAAGGATACACGATCATAATTTTGTATACTGGTACTTTATTTTTGTATAAATACTTTGTGGTGACATGCACGTTTCTTCAAATCACTTGACTGTTTGATTAGTTGGTTAAGTATTTTTCTGATTTGAATGGTTCTATATCAACTGATTTAAAATCCTTTCAGGGATTAGTCCCAGATCTCTTCCAGAGAGTTTGCAAGATAAATTTGTAGAACTTTTGAGTGATGCAACAGCCAAAGATTGTTTTAAAAATTTACCCGGCAAAATTTTTAATCATCCATGATGAAAACATATCTGTTGGTGTCAACAAATTTTATGGAAAGTTTTTTGCTTTTTTTCTTCTATTTACTGTTATAAACAAGGTTTTTCAACTGTGCGTATGATAAAAAACAAATGTAGTGCAAGACTTTTAGTTCAGCATGACTTTGGTTTATGCCTTTCTAAAAATTTTACCTAAATTATCTTGGGAAGCAATGCCAACCTTATCCACCTAATTAAATGTAAGCCTTTGACATTATAATTAAATATGTAATTGATACTTTGTGGGTTTTTATGTTAATTGCATGTACATTTCATGCTATATTCTTAACACCTTCAGCACGGTGCGAATTCCACACGATTATTCAGCTGGTGCAGGGCGTTTTTTAGGTTATTTTCATCCAACAGTTACACTAAAAATTGAATAACTCAAAAAGTACTTGCCTGATTGATCTCAAAATTTCAGGTAAGATGCATTTTCACAAGAAGATGATTCGTCAAAAATTTGGTTGCAAAAGACCAAGCATGTTAAAAGTTATTGCACCCTACGCAACAACTACTGAACTGAAATTAGCACGTTGCCAGCCACGCGCACAAACAACTAAAATATCAAAAATTTTGTTGAATGTGTTCCAGCAAAATTCCAAATCACACTTCCATTTGGCTGTGTTTATGCTAAGTAACTGCATACCGCAGATAAAGAGTTTTGTTTAATGTACTACTGCCATAACTCATACGTTAAATTTCATGTGCATAGCTGCATAAATTTTTATCGAGGCCATATGCAGCTGCAGGTTGTGCAACCCTGGTCTACATCTAAAAGCTGCAGTAACTACAATTAGTTAGTCAAATACAGTGTAGTAGTGAATGTGTTTTGGGGCACACAACATAAACATCTTGTTTGTTCCATTGAAAAAAACTTTGTAACCCAATGATCAGAGATTAAAAAAAAGCAGGTTACAAATTCAAACTTGTTTCACTTTGAGTAAATATTGCATGTGGAAAGTAAGCAGTTTTTATTATAGTTGATACACTCAAAAATTGAAACAACTGCGTCCTTTTAACTCAGTCATTGAAAATGTTTACACTGTTTTGCCCAAGTGGTAAATTATTGGAAATGCATGCAGTGGCCCCAAAAAGACAGTCCATATGAACTTTATTATATCTTATCAATGTTCATAAAATTTATAGAAACTTGTTGGACTTGAACATCAGTCATTTACAATCATTTCTCAAAATTTCAAAAATCTTGATCGCTTTGCATAAAGTTACCTTCTTTCTAAAATGTATTTTAAATAGCCACCACAGTGTTAGAGGCACACTTGCACACGTTGTGCAAAATTATCAATCACTCAACCACATGCTTTTTTCAGGATTTCTTATTTTTACTGCAATTGCTGTGTTTATTTCACCAAGAGTTGTTCTGGTGTACATTATCCTTGAGATCTGGGCTGGCCTTAGCCAGTGCGAGACCCAATTGGAAGTACTTTTGCAGAGCCCCACTCAGTAGTGTGTGCAAAATTTTTTGAAGGGCATCAAGTCATAATCATAGAAATCATAAGATTTGGGAAAGAGCAAGGCCTGAAAAGGGAAATACCAAGCTAAATGTGTCTGGGGCCATACTCCCTAGTTTACTTCTCCCGCAGAGGCTTTCTATATCTGTTCCACGGACATTTCCATAACACTCCACAAATACATGAGTTGGTACACTCAATCAATACCTCCTCTCTGGACAGGTACCCAATGCCAGGTACGGTAGGCAAATTGGCCATGTTTTAAATGAAATTAGCAACACTGCGTGATATAATCAGCCAGCAATGATAAGATAAAACAGCTTAGCAACAAAACACCAACAAACAAGAAAACGTGACAACAGGACATCACACAAAAACTGCTGTGCCACATTGAATTATAATGTTGTACAATGGCAAAACCAAATGAAACACATGGATGGGCTGTGAAGTCAGAACCCGAGCCTAAGCAATTTTGAATGATTACAGCCAAAGCCAAAAACTATCACATGAACGAGCCGAAGGCAAAGCCTGAAATTGGGGTTCCAGTTACATAGCCCTAATTTGTGGAGCAAGGGAGTTAATGGATGAGCATGGTTTGCCATATGTGTACATAATGATCCTTGTAATAGGCATTGGAACAGGGCAGAAAGGCTTTAAAATCCCTGGATTTGGAAAACTGAAAAATTTTTATGTTAGCTTCGAGTTGGTAAAATAAAATTTACCCACTGCTGACCCCACTACAGGAATGCTTTTGGCCACAACCTGGCAAAATTAACTATTGCCCACTATGGAAAAATCCTTCCGATGCCCAATATTGTGTGTATCAGGGTTTCTCAAATGCTTTCGCACATGTTCCAATATCCATCAAGCATATCATTTCATGTCACCTCATACCTCCGCTGGTGCAATAATACAATTGTACAAATAATACAATTATTTTCAGTTTTCAATGAACCAAATTATTTTGTAGCCGGAGCTCGAGCCAAAACTTTAAGATGCCTTGAGCTGGAGCCTTGATTAGTTTCAAGGTAGAAAACTCCTTCCTCAGGATGCCAAGGTCCAGGCCCACAACCAGGGGTGTGCAACTGCCACCCTGAAATTTTCAAAAACATGTTTACTTGTCAGGTACAACAACAAGTTGCAATTAGTCTGCCCACCCCCGAAAATATCAGTTGATTGCGGCCCTGCCACGGTCACTGGGATGGTCAATTGTAAATCTTGAGGGCAATTAACAAATTAGAGAAAGAGGTTGACTCATCAGATCTTTACAAGGGAAATGCATAACACTATTAAACAACCGCATAAGCATCACACATTAGCAATTACGAACTAAACTTAACTTTCAGAAGACAAATGGCAGTAACTGTTGAAAACACAATAACCCACTAAGTACGAAACGCTCACAACTGAAACAAAAAACAGCTTCAAAACTACCCACTCTGCCTTAACTAGCTGCTGTTAAAAAGACTAGACCACACATAGAAAAGCAATGACCACTGTCACAATTCCAGAACGAATTATGATGAACAAGGATGTTAAAAAACACGTAGTTCACTTTGGTTTTCATTGGCAATGGGCCTTGCGCCGGCGCTACACAGGCAGCCTCAATAAAAAGTGTAACGTTGCATAGGTTAGTGGGCGTAGCACGGGACCCCCTTCAATTCAGGGCCCGATTGGAAGCAATCAGCTAAAGGCCAGCCCTGCTTGAGGTACCACCACATATAAAAATCTGAGGGATTCAAGTCCAGTGGGTATGTTGCCCACTCTGTGTCACATTTCCTGCTGATCAGCATCTTTTGAAGTTACTCCCTAAGCCAGGGTGGGGAATCATTTGATGTGTGGAGCATGGTTCTGTTTTTTCAACTTAATCTATCCTTCTGCGTCGTAACAACAATGCCCAAAATGTTATTAGTATTTCTGCATAACGCTGTGTGTTCATCAATTCAGATTTATAATATTTCCATCTTCAAACTAACATGGGCAAATGATGCCAAATTTTAAAATTGCTGTGACACAAGCTGTGCATTTTGTTTGAGTACAATAGCAATCTGAATCACATTTTCCAGTTAGTCTGTACCCCAAGAAGCATTATTTTTGCTATTTACATGTCTTGACATCAGAAAGTTTGCTTTGTCAAAGAAGCTATCATGATCCAAGAAGCTTGGATTGTTTTTGATTATGTGATAAAACAATTCACACATGGTTATGTGTTTTCCCATGTCTTCATCTGTAAGTTTTTCCTTTATTTGAATCTTTCAAGGATACGCATGAAAATCTGATGAAAGAACACGCTGCACAGTTGCTCAAAATTCCAGCACTTGTCTACATCATTATAGGGCTGTTTTATGGGCTACATACCACTGAGTCCTATACAGCAGCAACGTTCTTTTTTGTCTTACTCTCATTCTCCAACCAAAATAAGTGTCTCTTAGGCTTCTAGAAATAAGATTTGCACAATTCCAAATTTCTGAACCCAGTATCAAATTCTGATGTTTGGTGAAGCATAGTAACATTGAGACTTACTTTGAAAATTAGCTTGCATTATGGTAGGAAACTTTTTCTGTGAATATTAGTTGCACACACATACTATATAAGCCTTGCCATACAGCATTCATATGCATAAAGTACAAAATGTAAACAACTTAGGAAAGAAAATATGTAATTTATTTCTTACCTCTATTTATTTACAGACAAGAATTGGGGCTGGCTATCTTCTTTCACATATTTACAGACAAAAATGAGTTTGGCTATCTTTTACATATGTGCAGACAAACTAAGTTAAACTAGGCACTGCTTCGTCTCTGCAAATCCTGTTCATACACTCCAAATTTTTGGTTGTGCAAATGCTCGACTGCATTTTTGCATCCCTGCACTATGGTGTATGATTCCTTAGTGAAATAGGCTTTCACACAATTTTTTCCTTGGATGGCCATGACATGTTAGGCAAGATTATTTTTTCAATATTTTATGTATTAAGTTAACTAATGACTAGTACAGGGGTACCCAACCTTTCTCTGACCATGTACCACTTCTGCATATCGGAAGAGGAACATCTACCCCTAAAATTGCTTATGACAAAAATGCTGAGTAAAATAACAAAAACCCACTGAATTTTTAATAGAACCTGAAGATTTTTAGAACTATAAAATAATGATTTTTTGAAAGAACATTCACTGATTAATGTATATTATTTGGAAAGAAATAATATATAACTATATTTTGTCTTCTATTGCTAACCTTAGATGTACCCCTTCATATAGGCAAATGTACCACTAGGGGAACATGTACCCCAAGTTGGGAACCCTTGGACTAGTATATTCTAAAAAGAAAAAGAACCAAAAACATTTTTATGAAAAATTTTGTAGGTTTTATTTCTTTATCACACTATATTTTGCATATGAATGAATTGAGAGAATTGTACAAATTTAACTTAAATTTGCAACATTATTTTCAGGGATATGTGGGGAAAAACGTCTAAAACAACAGATCCATCATTATCATTTGATGTTGATCGTATGACCTACCTTTTGGATCATGATAACAGAGATATGAGGAAAAGGTTTCGAGTTTTCATGAGTGATCCTGTCATGACTCCACAATATAACATTTCACTGCCTGAAGAACGAGATGTAGCTTTAAAACGTTTGCAACGTATATGTGATGTAAGCTGAAGACATATGTCCATTTTTTATAGGTGGCAGTTGCATGTGTAACAATTGTGCTGTGTGGAAGCTTTGTGACTATCTATAATTGTTTAAAAGGACTGCAGAGACACAAAAGTGGCTTGAACTGTGTCCAGTCATAAAGTGCCAACCAATGAGCTAGAGAGCTGTTCAAACCCTCTAAAAAAGCAGAAAGCCTTTTAACTTAATGTAAAAAATAGATCTGTGTACTTTAAGGTTTGAACTTTTTGGTGTGACTGGGAGAATTGAAAGGATTTTGGATGATGTAATCAGGGCCCGAGAAAAAATTGCGAGTGGCAATTTACCCACTTTTCTTTTAAAATGTTTAGACGAAAATCTGCATCTCTAAAGCTGTTGATTGGCCATCTAGCGTTAGTGGTTGGCAAGTTACCGCCAAAAAATGATAATTAATTGATTAATCCTCTGGTTCGATTCTGAAAGAAAAAATCATAATATTTCATGAAGAAACGTAGAAAGGTAGTGAATAATGCTCTAGATTTAAACTTGCTATACTGTTTCACAGTAGAAATTGCTTGGTTTACACAGTGCTTAGTTGTAAACCTGGTTTTCAACTTCGTAATATTGTTTGGTTTGCAGGGAGGATTTATATCTGTTACAGACTTCTGGCACAATCCTTTGCGAATTTTCGCAGCTCATGAAATATCTGCAGTTATTGACCCAGCCATGGCCACTAAAATGACAGTGAGTATTTAATTATATTAGCATATTTTGAACAGTTGAACAAATCGTGTGTTCTGCTCTGCTACATAGGCCATCTAATTAGCATTCTGATCTTCGGACTGAAGCATTTAATGTGTGTGTAATTTCAGGAACTTGCCACAACTTTTTTGTGCCAGATTAATGTGCATTTATGCATAGAATAATTTTCTGTCATGAAGAATATGTTAACAAGGGGCTTCATGCAAACAATGTCCAGCATACAAGAGTTACTTATTGAAACAAATCCCACAATCTGAAACACTTAACCTCATCTGCATCTGTTGTGATGCTGGAGATTATTTTACGAATTTTTCTGATTAATGAATTGTAAGTTTGCATTGCAACACCTGTGTTGCCCTAAAGTTTCAACCTTAAAACATATCAATTTTCAAAAAATTTAAAACCATGTTAACTCATGGTTATGTCTAACTCATGCATGTTATCAAGGAAAATATCAAACCAGTTGAAGAATTACAAAAGTAGTATTGTAAGATATCAATAGTTTCATTAAAAATAGACATATAAAGTTTTAGGATTTATGTTAGTACTAGTAGCCCTGGTGCCCTGCTGTGTTCTATAAGCTACTGGTGTATCATTGTGTTCTGAATTGACCTTTGTCTAGAACTGCTACACATATAACCACATTGATGTTGTCTACATTTCTAACCTTTTGAATACTGGTTATACTAGATACTGTTTGTTGCAAAGTGCACCAGTATTATCGTAATCATCTCTGGCAGGGGTGTACAACCTTTTGCTATTGTCAGCTGCATTACTTTCATTTATATGAAGTACGGCTGCCAATGAGTTCGTGTTATATTTATGAGATGCGTTTAAATGACATGATTAGCCGTTACTGCCAAGTGCCAACCAACACAGAACACATTCAAACATAAATTGCGTATTCATTCTATAACTCTTTGTAACATCACAATCCAGATTGTTACGCATCGTGTCAACTGATTTTCTTGCCTTGCGTTTGTTTTGCTTCAATATAGGCCACCATGGCTGCCAAATCTTATATATTAAATAACATGTGGACAGCCACAAATTTCATTATCGAAGGCCACATGCAGCTGTCATGCACCGTTGATCTCTGGGAATCAAATTTTGCTTGTTAATGTGACTTTAGTTGACCAACAGCAGTTGACTCAGCAATATTGATATAGAAAATAGTGGTATGTCCACCTTATCATTAGTTCATGCCTTTGCTGTTTTCTCCTTGCACCTATTCTTCATGGTTGTATTAGGATTTGTCAAAAGCTACAAGTAACCGTTAACATGCTCATAATAAAACCCACATTAAATTTAAATCAAAATTTATATTTTAAAATTTTGACACCATCACCTTTGTTCATGAAGCTTAATATTTCATGCCTTGCTGTACATTATCATAGCTTACTAGTGCACCAGTTAACTTTTCAATAGTTGAGTGGGTATGCAACTGTTGTTTGTTGTCTTTGCCATCAGTACCTATTTGTAATATGTGAGAAGCTTGTTTGATTTTGCAAATTGAAATACATCAGGAATTACATTAATATTTGTTTGCCAGTGCATTTTGAAGTTGATGTTATCACTTTTCACTTCCTGGGACCATGTTGAGTGGAAATCACTACAGGACAGACTGGGCCAGGCCAAAATGCTCCAACTGGGCTGCAAAAACTTGACCCAAGAATGATTTTAGCAATGCTTCTTTGAATGACATACCTGGGAAAACCATGTTTTTACTTCACATGTGGACCTATACAAAGAAGTCAAGCTTATGATTGACTTCCCTGAGAAAGTAGCTTCATTGTGCATGAGTTACTAGTTGTAGGAAAACTTCATGTAATAAACCATAATTTGTGGACCTAAAATACTGTACTCTTACATACCCAAGGGTTTATCATTGTCACTTCAAGTATGTTTGTTGGCAAAGCATATATATACTTGTACACTTTGCTGTACAAGCCTGAAAATTCCAAACTGGGTATGCCAGGTTATGCCTGCATCATGTTGGAAGTCATCTTGTGCAGCTGTCCTGTGGCTGCTACACTAACTCTATCAACTTATTGATATCGTTATGCTGACCTATTGCTTTGAAACTATTTTAATGTATTTTTCATACAATGGGTTCACCAAACTATTTTACAGGTGCAGTTTAACTTATTTGGTGGTACTGTTATAAAACTGGGAACGAAACGTCATCATGACAAGCTAGTTCAAGGTAAATACACATTTCACATTCTTTACTCTTTGGCGTCCACTTGGTTTCGGGGATTTTCGGAAAAAAAACGCCTAAACGCACGTGGCTTTGTGTGGGAATTTCTCCAGTCCGGTATGCTCTACAGACCTGGTGAAAGTCTAAAAAGACGCAGCAAGTCTTCTAGTCTGCACTCGAAAAAAATTTATTTGCTTGGGGGTGCGGGTTTTCTGTGAGTGACGTCATAAGTGGAGGACTTTTAGGCCACCTTGGCCCACTTTGCCTGGCCCTGGGCGCCAACTGTTAGGTGGTA